>Ga0073904_10001348_pt1 | contig 18357 bp, 14 predicted proteins | sample KloWWTrecipitate_FD_66668 | JGI IMG/M metagenome (GOLD analysis project Ga0073904, IMG submission 66668) | Active sludge microbial communities from Klosterneuburg, Austria, studying microevolution and ecology of nitrifiers - Klosterneuburg... | ecosystem: Engineered > WWTP > Aerobic digester >... | reverse complement strand
ACCATCTGGTCGATGTCCTTCTTGTCGAGCGTGCTCTGACCGGTGATGGTCATGCTCTGCACCTTGCTGGTGGCACGGTCCTTGGCGGAGACGTGCACGATGCCGTTGGCGTCGATGTCGAAGGTGACCTCGATCTGCGGCACGCCACGCGGCGCTGGCGGCAGATCGACGAGCTGGAACTTGCCCAGCGTCTTGTTGTAGGCAGCCATCTCGCGCTCGCCCTGCAGCACGTGGATCTCCACGCTGGGCTGCATGTCGTCGGCGGTGGTGAACACCTCGGTGCGCTTGGTGGGGATGGTGGTGTTGCGTTCGATGAGCTTGGTCATCACGCCACCCTTGGTCTCGATGCCCAGCGCCAGCGGAGTGACGTCGAGCAGCAGGATGTCTTTCACATCGCCGCGCAACACACCGGCCTGCACTGCGGCGCCGATGGCCACCACTTCGTCGGGGTTGACCGACTTGTTGGGCTCCTTACCGGTGAGGCTTTGCACGAGATCGGTGACGGCGGGCATACGAGTGGAACCACCCACCAAGATGACGTGGTCGAGCTCGCCCTTGCTGATGCCCGCATCCTTGAGTGCCTGCTCGAAGGGAATGCGGCAACGCTCGATGAGGTCGGCGGTCATCTCTTGGAACTTGGCGCGGGTGAGGCTCTCGTCGAGGTGCAGCGGGCCGTCGGCGGTGGCGGTGATGAACGGCAGGTTGATCTGCGTCTGCTGCACCTGGCTGAGCTCGATCTTGGCCTTCTCGGCGGCCTCCTTGAGACGCTGCGTGGCCATGCGGTCGGCAGCAAGGTCGACACCGTGGGCCGACTTGAACTGGCCGACCAGCCAGTCGATGATGCGCTGGTCCCAGTCGTCGCCACCGAGCTTGGTGTCGCCGTGGGTGCTCTTCACTTCGAAGACGCCTTCGCCGATCTCCAGCACGGACACGTCGAACGTGCCGCCGCCGAGGTCGAACACCAGCACCTTCTCGTCCTCGGCGCCCTTGTCGAGGCCGTAGGCCAGCGCAGCCGCGGTGGGCTCGTTGATGATGCGCAGGACTTCCAGGCCGGCGATCTGGCCGGCTTCCTTGGTGGCGGTGCGCTGCGCATCGTCGAAGTAGGCGGGAACGGTGATGACGGCCTGCGTGACCGGGTAGCCCAAGTAGGCCTCGGCATCGCGCTTGAGCTTCATCAGCGTGCGGGCGCTGATCTCCTGCGCGGTGTAGCGCTTGCCATCGATGTCGTCGCTCTTCCAGTTCTCGCCCATGTGGCGCTTGATGCTGCGGAAGGTGCGATCCGGGTTGGTGATGGCTTGACGCTTGGCGACTTCGCCGACGAGCACTTCGCCGGCCTTGCTGAATGCGACCACCGACGGGGTGGTGCGGCCACCCTCGGAGTTGGGGATGACGACCGTTTCGCCCGCCTCGAAGACGGCGACAACGGAGTTGGTGGTGCCGAGGTCGATACCGACTGCCTTGGCCATGGTGGAGCTCCTTCAAAGTGTGTTCTGGGGGATGTTGAGCGAACTACACGCAAGCCTACGAGCGACGGGCTGCCACAGACAACTTGACCAACAGAAAACTTGAGTCACATGCGCTCAACTTCCGCGCTGAGAGCGCTGGATCAGAAGAGATGCGCCGCGAGGTCGTCGCGACCAGTGACACCGAGCTTGGTGTACACCCGCTGCAAGTGGTTGTCCACGGTGCGCGGCGACAGGTACAACCGCCGCGCAATCTCCTTGCTGGACAATCCTTGCGAGGCCATACGGGCCACCTCGAGTTCGCGGGCCGACAACAGCACAGGCACCGTCTGCAACGCCGGGGTGTTCGCGGCATCACACTTCGCCAACGCGGAGGTGGCCAACGCACGCGCCTCGGAGGCCTCACGCCGCTCACCGTCACGCTCGAACGCTGACGCCGCCCGACTGGCCGCCTCGGCCACCAACAAATGCGCCGCCGCGGCGTCGAAGCCGCGGGCGGCCTGCAGCAGCGGGCCACCACTGCGGCCTGCACACGCCCGCACGAAGGCCACTTGCGTGTGGACGAAGGGACCTTCCACTTCGGCCAGCGAGGAGATGCGGTCGACCTGTTCCGCGGCCCACCGGCCGTCACCGAGACGGCAGATCTCGACCATCGCGTAGATCGCCGACACTGGTTCGTCGGCGGCGATGGCCCATTCGATGGCCGCTCGCAGGTTGTCGCGCGCTTCGCCCGGCTGGCCGATCGCGTGGAGTGCCCAACTCCGTCCTGCCTGCGTCTCCACGTTCATGAAGGCAATGTCCGGCTGCAACGCATCCAACTCGGCAAGCCAATGCGCAGCCGCGACACTGTCACCGCGTTGGCCGGCCACCGATGCGCGTCCCGCCACCGACACCCGTCGGGCCGTGGGCAAGATCAGGTCCCCCGTTGCGACGGCAGTCTCGGCGAACCATTGATCGGCCGACTCCAAGAAACCCTGGTTCAGCGCGGCGTGGCCGGTGACCATGCCGATGAAACAGCGCATGAATCGCTGCCGCTCCTCCACCACGGCCCCGTACGCCACCACGAACTCGGCGTACACCTCGGCGCTGCGCCCTGACAGGTTGCGCGCCATCCCACGGTTCAGGCGGAAGAACATCGGGTCCATCGATGCACGTGGATCTGGCATCGCGTGCAACGTGTCCAGGCCACGCTGGCACAGTTGTTCGACCTCGGAGAAGTGACCGCGAGCTGTTCTGGCGTTGATATGTGCCAGCGACGACAGCAAGAACAGCGTCGGGTCCTTGGGCACACCCCCGAGCAACTCGAGTGCGCGCGCCGATTGGCCGTCGACACAACAGATGAAGCCGAGAGGAATCGAGAGCAGGAACTCGATGCCCATGGCAGCGAACTCGGGCCGGTAGGACTCGATCAACACCAGCGCCCGCTCAGCATCACCGATGCCCCACAGCACGTTGTCCATCCGCAACATCATCGACGTCACCGTCAAGATCGTGTCCGAGCCGCCCTCCTGGGGCAATGCCCACACGGACTCCGCCTCTTCGAAACGACTGAGCAGAAAGAGCACCTCGAACCACAGGCACTTCGCGGCCTGGCTGGGCTCGACGCTGTAGGCGGCTTCGACCAATCGCAGCGCCGACAACAGATCAACGGATGCGCGTGCACGGCGGGCGCCGTCGAGCAGCACGTCGGCAGAGGGCTTCAGGCCCGCGTCCAGCTCCCACAATGCAATGCGCAACGGGTCGTCGCGATCGGGCACCGTCCGTTGTCGAACCAGTTCGGCGGCGCGTGCGACCTGTCGTCGATACTCCAGCAGCCCCATCGAAGCGCGCAGCACCTCGCTGTGCAACGGGTGCGCGACACGGATCTCGACCGAGTCGCCGTGCGGGTCGGCACGGATCCATCCGCTCTGCTCCAACTGCACTGCGTCGTCCGTGAAGCCGCCGCACTCGAGGTCCGCCGCGGTCAGCGGCTCGGCTACCGCGATCATGCGCAGCAACGACAGCAGTCCGGCGGGGACCGCCGCCAGACGATTACCGACCATCTCCACCAGCACCGGTGACGAGGACACGTCGATTTCCAGGCGAGCCTCACCCGAGGGCAACAGTTCGACCGAACCACCGGCGATGGACTGCAACAGAAGCTCACGGAGGTAGAGCGGATTACCGCCGCAACGAGCAACGAGCCGCTGCGCGGAGATCGGCTCGAGCGGTGCGCCGATGACGGCCTGCGCGGTGAGCTCGATGGACGCCGCATCGAGGTCACGCAACGACAGCCGATGCAGCCCGTACGACCGAATCAGCGAGTCGAGACCGGACGGAATGCTGTGCTCGCTGCGCACCGTACCGACCAGGAAGATCTCATCCAGTGCAAGCAGGTGCGCAAGGAGCGCCACGGTTGCCTCGTCGAGGAACACGACATCGTCGGCAATGATGATGGCTCGCTCGCCAGCGAGCCGGGACCGTACCGCCTCGAGCACTTCGCGCGCCACGGTGGGGTCCGACGTGCGAATGTCGCTGGGGAACAGGTGCCCAATCGCCGCATAGGGGGTGGACGCGGTCGCCGATGAACCCACGCACCTCATCACTCGCACATTGCCGGCGGCCAGACTGAACTCATCGGCCAGCCTTGTCTTGCCGACCCCGGACGGCCCTTCGATGATCGCTCCGCGCGAGAGGCCACCACGGAACAGGCCGCGCAGGTCGTCGACGAGCGCCTCACGACCGACGAAGGGCCAGTGCAAGGGGGCGGACGAGGACCAGGCTGGCACCGAACCATTCTGGCAGCCTCAGGTGCACCCCACCAGGTGCTACCAATCAAGGATGACTTTGCCGCACTCGCCGCGGTGCACGATGGCGAACGCCTCCTCGAAGTCGTCGGCCGGTATGCGGTGCGTGACAATCCCGCTGACATCGAGGCCGCTCTGCAGCATCGCCGACATCTTGTACCAGGTCTCGAAGATCCGCCGCCCGTAGATGCCCTGGATGTTGAGGCCCTTGAAGATCACGTCGTTGACGTCGAGCGTCATCGGCCCGGCGGGAATACCGAGCACTGCGATGCGGCCGCCGTGGTTCATGCTGTCGAGCATCTGGTTGAAGGCGCTTTCTGCGCCGCTCATCTCCAAGCCGACGTCGAAGCCCTCGGTCATGCCCAGTGCTGCCATCACCGGGCCGAGTTGCTCGTGCGCGACGTTGACAGTGCGCGTCGCACCGTGGGCCGCAGCCATGGCGAGGCGGTACGGGTTGATGTCGGTGACGACGATGTGGCGCGCCCCGACGTGGCGAGCGATGGCCGAGGCCAACACGCCGATCGGGCCGGCGCCGGTGATCACCACGTCTTCGCCGACCATGTCGAATCGCAGGGCAGTGTGCGTGGCGTTGCCCAGTGGGTCGAGTACCGCCGCAATGTCGTCGCTGATGTGCGCGGGCACGACGAACACGTTCTGCGCCGGAATGACGATGTACTCGGCGAACGCGCCGGGCCGGGTGACGCCGACCCCGGTGTGGTTGTGGCAGAACTCGCGACGCCCGCCCTTGCAGTTACGACAGTGCCCGCAGGTGACATGGCCCTCGCCGGCCACGCGTTGGCCGACCTCCATTCCCTGCACGCCGGGGCCGAGCGCGGCGATCTCACCCATGAACTCATGGCCGACGACCATCGGCACGGGGATGGTCGCCTGCGCCCACGCGTCCCAGTGGAAGATGTGCAGGTCGGTGCCACAGATGCTCGTCTTGCGGACGCGGATCAACACCTCGCCATCACCCGGAACAGGTTGAGGCACGTCCTGCATCCACAGCCCCGGCTGCGCCTTCGCCTTTACCAGTGCTCTCACTTCAGGACATCCATCTGCCGGCCAACTTTCGTGAACGCGGTGACGGCCGTGTCGATGTCGTCATCGGAGTGAGCCGCCGACATCTGCGTACGAATACGAGCTGCGCCCTTGGGCACCACCGGAAAACTGAACGCAGTGACGTAGACGCCTTCGGCGAGCAGTCGCTGGGCCATCTCGCCGGCGACCTTGGCGTCGCCGAGCATCACGGGGATGATGGGGTGGCCGGCACCGGCGAGGGTGAAGCCGGCGGTCTGCATGGCGGCGCGGAAGCGTTCGGCATTGCGCTACAACTGCTGCTGCAACCCGGTGGACTGCTGCAGCAGGGTGAGCGCGCTGAGCGTGGCAGCGGTGATCGCGGGAGCGAGTGAGTTGCTGAACAGGTATGGCCGCGAGCGTTGTCGCAGCCAATCGATCACTTCGCGACGACCGCTGGTGTAGCCGCCGCTGGCACCGCCGAGTGCCTTGCCCAGCGTGCCGGTGATGATGTCGACGCGACCCATCACCTCGCAGTACTCGTGCGAGCCACGACCTGTGGCACCCACAAAGCCGACGGCGTGCGAGTCGTCGACCATCACCATCGCGTCGTACTGCTCAGCAAGGTCACAGATGGCCGACAGGTTGGCGATCACGCCGTCCATCGAGAACACGCCGTCGGTGGCGATCAGGCGGTAGCGGGCGTTGGCCGCATCGATCAGACACTGTTCCAACTTGGCCATGTCGTTGTTGTCGTACCGCATGCGCTGCGCCTTGCACAGCCGGACGCCGTCGATGATCGACGCGTGGTTGAGGCTGTCACTGATCACGCAATCCAGGTCGTCGAGAATCGTTTCGAACAGCCCACCGTTGGCGTCGAAGCACGACGAGTAAAGGATCGTGTCGTCGGTGCCGAGGAAGGCGCTGAGTGCGGCCTCGAGTTCCTTGTGCACCGTCTGCGTGCCACAGATGAAGCGCACCGACGCCATCCCGTAGCCGTACGTGTCGAGCGCCGTGTGCGCGGCCGCGACGAGCGCCGGATGGTCGGCAAGGCCGAGGTAGTTGTTGGCACACAGGTTCAACACAGTCGTGCCATCGGCGAGCGTGATGTGCGCCGACTGCGGCGAAGCAATCACCCGTTCGGACTTGAACAGTCCTTCGTCGACCAGCCCGGAGGCACGCTGAGCAAGGTCAGCGAGAAGTGCGGTACGCATGAGTTGACGATAGACGACCTGAGGAATCGCCCGTGCGAGACAGTTCTGGCATGGTGTATCGTTGGTGTATGTCACGCACCAATGTGGATATCGACGACGAGGCATGTGCGCGTGTGATGCGGATGTATCAGTTGGAATCCAAGCGCGATGCCATCAATCTTGCGCTCCGCAAGCTGGCGATCGAGCCGATGACCCTCGAGGAGCAGCTAGGGATGCAGGGTTTCTGGGCCGACCGGCCAGATGAAGATTTCAACCATCCCGACGGGCAGATCCGAGACACCCGTGCTGGTCGCTGACACGTCTGCCTGGGTCGAGTACCTCCGCGCCACAGGGTCTCCGTCGCATCTCGCCCTGCGAACCGCCGTGACATCGGGCGAAGTGCTCCTGCTCGAGCCGGTGAAGGCAGAGCTACTCGTCGGCGCGCGATCGAACGTGGAGGTTCGTGAGTTGCGTCGGCTGCTGGACGGCTTCGACATCGAACTCGTCCACCCCCGCGACGACTTCGAGGCCGCCGCCGATCTGTACCAGCGCTGTCGAACTGTCGGCGTCACCCCCCGAGGGCTGCTCGATTGTCTCATCGCCGCCATGGCCGCCCGCACCGGTCGGCCACTCCTGCATCACGACCGCGATCTCACCCCGTTGGCCGTCGCGGCCGGCATTGCAGAAGCCCCCGGCTCGCTGACGGTCTGACCCGCACAGGTAGCGTCCGGGCATGGCAGCACTTGCGCAGGACGCAACACCCGAATCGGTCGGCATGTCGAGCGAGCGGTTGGCTCGCATCGACCATCACTTCCAGCAGTACATCGACGATGGTCGGCTCAGCGGCTGGCAGATCTCGGTCGCCCGCCGCGGCAAGGTCGTGCATCACTCCGTGTCGGGCCAGCGCGACCTTGCGAACTCGCTGCCCGTCGAGGCAGACACCATTTGGCGCATCTTCTCGATGACCAAGCCGATCACTGCGGTGCTCGCGTTGCAGTTGTGGGAGGAGGGGCTGTTCGAGCTGACCGATCCGGTCCACAAGTTCATCCCCGCGTTCAAGGACACGAAGGTGTGGCGCGCCGGCAGCGTCAACGCGCCGGTACTGGAACCGATCACCGAGACGATGCAGGTGTGGCAACTGTTCGCCCACACCGCAGGCCTCACCTACGGCTTCATGTACGGCCACCCCGTCGACAACCTCTATCGGCTGGCCGGTTTCGAGTGGGGCATGCCCGGCGAGAACCTGGAAGAGATGTGCAACAACCTGGCCAAGCTGCCGCTGCTGTTCCAACCGGGCACCGAGTGGAACTATTCGATGGGCCTCGACGTGTTGGGTCGCATCCTCGAGGTCGTCAGCGGGCAGCCGCTCGACGAGCTGATGCGCACCCGCCTGCTCGAACCGTTGGGCATGCACGAAACGACGTGGCACGTGTCCGAAGCCGACCGCGATCGGGTGGGAGTGCTGTACGGGGCGATGCCCGGAACACAGCAGGCGTTCGCGATTCCAGGCATGGGCGACGCCACGTTCACGCCGCCGAAGGTGTTCGGTGGCGGCGGCGGACTGCAGAGCACGGCATACGACTACCACCGCTTCACGCAGATGTTGGTGAACGGTGGCGAGCTCGATGGCGTACGAATCCTGTCGCCGCGCACGGTGAAGCTGATGTCGAGCAACCACCTCCCGAACAACGCCGACCTGACCGCCTTCGGTCGCCCGCTGTTCAGTGAAGGCACGTTCGACGGTGTTGGCTTCGGCCTCGGCGTCAGCGTCACCATCGACCCGGTGAAGGGTCGCGCTGCCGGCAACGCCGGCGAATACGCATGGGGTGGTGCCGCCAGCACCGCCTTCTGGATCGACCCGGTCGACGATCTCACCGTGTCGTTCTTCACCCAACTGCTGCCCAGCAGCGCACACCCCATTCGCAGCCAACTCAAGCAACTGGTGTACCAGGCCATCCTCGACTGACACCCGGTGGGGGTGGGGCCGGCTAGAGGGTGACGGTGACCGTCTGGCTGCCGGCTCGCTGATGGCTCAGCGCGACGGTCACTTCAGCGCCCGCTGCGCCCTGCACCACCCACGATGCCATGGTGCGGTCGGGCGTGCCGTCGCTCCTGCCATAGTTGAACTGCAGGTCGAGTCGGCCACCCAATTGGCCCAGCTCTTGGCGAGCCGAACCACCGATGACCGTGGCGCCCGACAGTTCGGCGACCAGCGGCAAGACCAGCCGATCCTTCTGCGCCTTGACGGTGACGTACGTGGGGAGCCAACCGGTGTTGGCAATACCCACCTCCACCCGATACGAGTCACCGCCCAGGGCCGTGACCGACGAGTGCAGCACCTCCAGCCGTGGCGAGCACAGCGCCTGGTAAACGGCGAACTCGGCGTGCGGCTGCACCTCGGCGCGCAGCATCGAGCCCGGCGCGTTGCTCCACAGGAACACTTCGTTCCAGCCGCCGATCTCCACCGGGCCGAGCTGCGGATGATCGAACGGCACCCAGTCGGCATACATCTCGGGGTGGTTGGCGACGGCCCAGTCGTACACCGCACGCTGCTCGGCGTCGGTGGGCCCGGTGTACCAGATGTGGTTGCCGCCCTTCTTGCCGGTGGCCTGCTGGATGACGTCCCAGAACTCGGTCGTCCAGCCGTACACCCCCAGATGCTCGTACGCCCAGTCGTCGGCGGCCCCGCTCATCGTGTCGCTCTTGTCGAAGGTGAAATCCTCGAAGACGGAGTGCACCGTGTAGCCGGTGAGCGCAGCTCCACGTTCGCCGAGATGCTTCCACGTCCACACGTCCACCGGCGGCAACGAGCTGTCGGCGGTGGTGCTGCTGGGTCGCAGCAGCACTCCGCCCGACGTGTGGTAGGCGTTGTAGCCGCAGATGTTGCGGCGGGCCACGATCGCCCGCACCAGGCCGTCGATCTCGGGCTCGCTGAGCGGGTGGTCGCCGCTTCCGTACACCCCGGTGCCCCAGCCGGCCGGGAAGTTGCGGTTCATGTCGAGACGCTCGGGCGGTGCGGGTGTGGGGATGGTGAACCCGTCGTAGTCGACGATGTCTCCCTCGGCCAGCAGGCGGTAGCGCTGCACGCCGGGCGCGCCCTCGGCGGGGACCCTCACCATCAGGCGGGCGTCGTCGCCGGCGGGCATCCAGCCACCATTGGGGTCGGGGATCCGCATGTTGCGGATGGTGCCGTCGCCGTCGATGTCGCGTTCGTGCAGGCCGGGGGCCAGATGCGCATCGTGCCACGGCCAGGGCCGCACGCTGCTGCGTCGGAACTGAGGGTTGTCGGCCAGCACCCACTCGACACCGTCGGGGTTCACTCGCGGGGCGACGTAGAACGTGCGGGTTCTGAGGGCCTCGGTGACCATCGGGTTGCTGCCGAAGCCGGTGACGAGGTGTTCGATCAGGTGCAGCGCGGCGACACCGCCCGTGACTTCGATGGCGTGGATGTTGGCATCGACCCAGTGCGCTGGCTTGGTGTCGTGGGCACCGGTGGAGGTGTCGGTGATGGTGGCCAGCCACAGGTCGCGGCCCTCGTAGGAGTGGCCGTACGACTCCACCGTCATCAGCTCCGGGTGGGCTGCCGCTGTCGCCTGCAGCCAGCTGGTCAGTTCGTCGTAGCGGAGGAATCGGTCGAAGTCGTAGCTCGTTGTCACGGCCGCGACGCTAGTGGGTCAGCGCTGGTGCAGGCTCTGCAGCCACCAGTGCGCGGCCACCAGCTCGGGCACCAATGCTTCCGTGAGCAGTGCCACCATCGGGTCGTCGTCACCGGGGTAGCGCAGCTCGTGCGCGGCGCCGGGCAGGTGCCCGCCGACTGCGACATAGGTGCTGCGCCGCTCGCGCATCCATTGCACTGCGTCAGCGTCGAACCGCGAGCCGGTGAACACCAGCGCTCGATAGTCCAAGGTCTTGGTGAGATAGACGTCGACGTGATTCCAGTCGCCGGTCTCACACCCGTCGGCGGCACGACGCGGACCCTCACGCAGCATCAGCGCGCCGTGCAGCGCATTGCCCATCCGCTCGGCTGGCGCCATCAGCCATGTGCCGTGAGGGCCACCGAGCGCGGTCTCAACCAAGGGCAACCAATCGGCGCGTCGGTCCAACAATGCGGTTGCAGCGGCGGCCGCGGTTTTCACCTTCTCCGCGAGATCGGGGATGGTGCCGGTGAGATGTTGTTGCAAGTGCAACAACATGACCAACGTGTGCAGGTAGCTGCGGCAGGCAACACCCCCCACTTCGACACCTGCGTGCATCAGCACCGTTGCGTCCGCTGGCAGTGCCGCGTCGGACGTGTTGGTGAGCGCAATGGTCGTGCTGGTGCCATGGTGCGCGCACAGCAGTTCGACCGTCTCCTTGCTCGTGCCGGAGGCTGTGATGCCCACGATCGTCAGTGCCGGGTCGGGTGGAAATGTGGCTTCCACCGACGCCAGTTCGGCGACCACGTTCACGCCGGCACGACGCATTCGGCGGGCAGCTGTATCGGCAGCGAACCATGAGGAACCCATGCCGGTCAGCACGATGCGACCGCCCGGTTCCACCGGCCAGACGGTGTTGTCGATCGCGTCGGCGAGGGCACGCAGCGTTGCCGGCATGGCCTCCAGATCGGCGAGGAACTCGGGTGCCTTCACCCCGTCAGCCTGTCACCCCCTCCGTCGACGTTCACAATCGCACGTGTCCCACGCTGACCTCGGTGTGACCCGGTGGGGCCGCGACACGTGCGGTGCTGACGGGGCTACCGGGGAAGGAGGGCCGGGAGGGCGGCGGCGGGGACGTACATCCAGCGCGGGAGGTGAGTGGCGGCGTACCGGTACTCGTGGAGTTCTTGAGCGACACGCAATGCGTGCAGCAGGTTGCGGTCAACAGGGCCGTAGGCCACCAGTGCGGCATCGGTCGCAGCGGCGATGAACTCGTCGACGGCGTGAGCGCGGTCCGGTCGACGACGCTTCACCACGATGCGACCGACGTGGTCGATGGACTGCACCATCGATGCCACGTCGACGAGTGGTGACTGCGGCAGCCGGCGCTCGGCACTGTCGGCCAACGGGTTGCCGTCGAAGTCGGTGATGACCAGCCGGTCGCCGGCGCGAAGGAATTGGCCGGCGTGCAGATCGCCATGGATGCGATGCGCAACCAACACCTCGCTGCCCGCCAGCGGGGCCAACGCCTCTCGCACTGCCGGCCCCATCTCGCGCAGCGCACGCCCCACGTCGCCATCAACGATCCGCAGTGCGTCGTCCAGCCGATCGACGGCCTGAAGGTGATAGGTGCGCGCCGCCACGAGGCCCTGCTGAAGGTTGGACAGCGCTGCGTGCAGCGTCGCTGTCAAGGCCCCCATCCGAGCGGCCCATGACACGATCGCGTCCAACGGGGTCGCGCCGTGCAGCCAACCCTCGACATCGTCGACGAACCAATCCCATCCGTCGAGCGCTCCCGGTAGGTACTCGGTGGCGACGGCCAGTACCAGCTCATCGCGCTGCTCGACGCCCAAGAACTGAGGCATGTCGGAGAACCCACGGGCCGCGATGTGGTGCAACAGTTCGACGCCCGGATGTGGGGCCAGCACTGGCGGCAGCAACCACTTGACCACCACCTCGTCGGCGACGATGACGCTCTGGTTGGTCTGGTCGACGGTGATGGCACGCTCGCCCTGCAGCGGGCGACCGACCAGCCTGGACGCCACCGCTGCAGAACTTCCGGGTGTGACCATCGAACGCGACACTAGCCAGCGATGATCGGCTAGAAACGGGGGATGGCCAGGTTCCTCTTCATGCCGGAAAGCGCATATGGCCCTACCAACAACTGCATCGGCGTGGGCAACATCCTGCGCCAGCGCGGCCACACCGTGGTCTTCGCGGCCGAGGCCAGCTGGGAGGGCCGGCTGGAGGCGCTCGGTTTCGTCGAGGACCTCGTGCACCTCACAGCACCCGCCGAGCCCGACCCCGACGCAGCACCAGAAGTGGCCGGTCAGTTCTGGATCGACTTCATTCGCGACACCGCGCCCGTGTTCCGCCGGCCGACCATCGAACAGCTGACCGGCTTCGTCCAGCCGACCTGGCAGGCACTGATCGACGGTGCGATGTACTGCCAGGCGCAACTGCAGGAGATCATCGAACGTCAACGGCCGGACGTGATCATCGAGGACAACGTCAACGCCTTCCCCGCGCTCGTCACCGCCGGTGTCCCGTTCGTTCGGTCGGTCAGTTGCCAGCCGCTGGAGATGAAGGGGCCCGACATCCCGCCGTTGTTCAGCGGATACGCCAGCAACGATCGTTCGCAGTGGGCCGAGTTCAACGCCGAGTACGACCGCACGCATCGCGAGATGTGGGCGACCTACGACGAGTGGGTGCAGTCCTGCGGTGCGCCGCCGTTGGCCGACCTCGAGTTCGTGCACGAGGGCGACCTCAACCTGTACCTCTACCCGGAGGTTGCGGACTACACCGACCGTCGACCGCTGGCCAGCACGTGGCACCGGCTGGACTCGTCCGTGCGCACCACCGACGAGCCGTTCGAACTACCCGCATCGATCGCCACCCGTAGCAACCCGAGCAGCAGGTTGGTCTACCTCTCGCTCGGCTCACTGGGCAGTGCAGATGTCGGGCTGATGCGTCGTCTGGTGGCGGTGCTCGGCACCACCCGCCATCGCTACATCGTCTCCAAGGGGCCGCTGGCCGACGAGTACGAGCTGCCCGACAACATGTGGGGTGCCGCGCAGGTGCCACAGACCAATGTGTTGCCGTACGTTGATCTGATCATCACGCATGGCGGCAACAACACGACCACGGAGGCGTTCCACTTCGGCAAGCCGATGATCGTGCTGCCGCTGTTCTGGGACCAGTACGACAACGCGCAACGGGTGCACGAACTTGGCTACGGCGTGCGCCTGGACACCTACGGTTTCGCCGACGACGAACTGACCGGCGCTGTCGACAGGTTGCTGGCCGACGACAACCTGCACACACGGATGGCTGCCGGCGCGGCAGTCATTCGTAGCCGCAACGGCGCCGTCCTCGCCGCCGACCTCATCGAAGGAGCAGCCGCATGACGCCAGGTCTGTCACTCGAGAAACTGCCCTCCTTCAGCGGACGGCCGGGGCCACTGCTACTGGTCATCGCCGACGGCGTCGGTGTCGCGCCGGAAGGGCCCAGCAATGCCGTCACGGAGGCCGACACCCCGGTGCTCGATCAGCTCTACGCCGGCGAGTTGAACACCGAGCTCGCCGCCCACGGGCCCGCAGTGGGCCTGCCGTCCGACGACGACATGGGCAACAGCGAGGTGGGCCACAACGCACTCGGCGCCGGCCGTATCTTCGCCCAGGGCGCAAAGCTGGTGAACGCCGCCATCGCCAGCGGAGCGATGTTCGAGTCACCCGTGTGGAAGCAGGCGATGGCCCACGGTCGTGCCGGCACGCTGCATCTCATCGGCCTGCACTCCGATGGCAACGTGCATTCGAACACCGCGCACCTCTACGCGATGCTGCGCCGTGCAGCGCTCGAGGGCGTGACGAGCGCTGCCGTGCACATTCTCCACGACGGTCGCGATGTGGCAGCCCGTAGCGCGCTCAACTACATCGCGGCCACCGAGGCCGTGCTCGCCGAGATCAATGAGGCTGCACCCGGTCGCAACTTCCGAATCGCCTCGGGTGGCGGGCGCATGCGCATCACGATGGACCGTTACGGTGCGGACTGGGCGATGGTGGCCCGCGGCTATCAGTGCCACACGCACGGCGTCGGTCGACCATTCACGTCCGCTACGGACGCGGTCACGTCGATGTACGCCGAGAGCGCCACCGGTGACCAGTACCTCGCCGAGTTCGTGGTGGTCGACGCCGACGGGCAGCCAGTAGGCATGGTCGTACCCGGTGACGCAGTGCTGCTGTTCAACTTCCGCGGCGACCGGGCCATCGAGATCTCACGGGCCTTCGAGGAGACCGGCTTCGACGTTTTCGATCGCACCGGCCCAGAGGGCCGTCCGGCCCCGACGGTGTACTTCGCCGGCATGTTGCAGTACGACGGCGATGCGCTGATCCCCAAGCAGTACCTGGTCGAGCCACCCACCATCGAGCGCACCATGAGCGAATACCTCTGCGCCGAAGGGGTGCACAGCTTCGCCGTCAGCGAGACCCAGAAGTTCGGGCACGTCACGTACTTCTGGAACGGCAACCGCTCGGGCTACATCGACCGCACACTGGAGACCTACGTCGAGATTCCGTCCGACAACGTCGAGTTCGACACCACGCCGGCGATGAAGGTGCGCGAGATCACCGACGCGGTCATCGACCTGTTGCGCAGCGGCGAATACCGATTCGGTCGCCTCAACTTTCCCAGCGGCGACATGGTCGGGCACACCGGCAACCTCGATGCCACCATCCAGGCAGTCGACATCATCGACGAGTGCATGCGCCGCCTCATCGACGTGATCCGCGAACTCGACGGTGTGCTGGTGTTCACCGCCGACCACGGCAACGCTGATGTCATGTACACCGAGGCCGACGGGGTTCGCTCCCCGAAGACCTCACACACGCTGAGCCCGGTGCCCTTCGCCATCTACGACCCGAACTACGACGGCGAGTACCACATGGCCCCGCCGGCAGACGCAGGCCTGTCCAACGTTGCGGCAACCCTGTTCAACCTGCTCGGCTACGAGGCTCCAGCCGACTACCGCCGCAGCGTCATCGAGTTCTGATTCCGTCACCGCGTCGACGATGATCGACGAATGCGGCAGGAGTCGTCCAGGGCCCGATGAAATGGGAACGTGCCACGGACCTCGCACGTGGTCCGATACGTCATACACGAGTTCACAACCGGGCTACAGTGCCCGACATGGCAAGCAAAAAGGCACAACTCGAGCACCTGCGCAATGCGACCCTGTTCCAGGGTTGCTCCACCAAGGACCTCGAGAGGATCGCGAAAGCCAGCGACGAGATCACGATGCCCGCGGGATCGTTGATCGTTGATCAAGGGCAGACCGGCCGCGAGGCGTTCATCGTGCTCGAGGGCACCGTGCTCGTGAAGCGCAACGGCAAGAAGGTCGGCTCCTTCGGGCCGGGCACGATGGTCGGCGAGTTGTCGCTGCTCGACCATGGGCCGCGTACCGCCACCGTCACCTGCGAGACCGATTGCCAGTTGCTGCTGCTCGACCAGCGCCACTTCATGGGCGTCCTCGACCAGGTGCCCGCGCTGGCACACAAGCTGCTCGCCACCCTGGCCGGTCGCATTCGCGATCTCGACCGCCAGTACTTCGGCTGAAGCACCCACCACAACTTCGGCGTTGACACGCGCCACCGGCGCGCATGAACACCAAAGCTGGGAGAGACGAAAGTGTTGTCATCCGGTGAGCAGCGGCTCACACGGACATGACCACTTCACGCACCACCCACACGTTGCTCGCATTCATTGCCGCGCTCGGCACCCTGGCTGTTCCCATCGGGGCTCAGGCAGCCGACAACCCGATCAGCCCAGTTGCACCGAGCGACCCTGTCACGATCGTGGATCCCGGCGACGGGACCAGCGAGATCGTTTGGGGCAACAACGTCGAGCCAGGCGAGTATCCGTTCTTCGTCCGCATCGAATCGACCCAGAACTCCTGCGGCGCAACACTGATCGATCCGCAGTACATCTTGACAGCGGCACATTGCGTGGATGGTGGGCTGTCGCCGAGCGAGGTGACAGCCCGATACGGCGAGTTCAGTACGTCTCGCGCCTACTTGCGCTCGACACCGGTACTGCAGATCCAGATTCACCCCGGCTGGACCGGCAACGGCACCGACGGCGACGACATGGCGTTGTTGCGGATCGCGCCCGGGGTGATCCCGTACGTGCCGTTGGCGATCGGTGGGCCGAACGAATCAGGGCTATGGGATGCGGGCAGTCCGGCCACGATCATCGGCTACGGCCGGACCGACGTCAACAACAACCAATCGTTTCCCACGATCCTGCAAGAAGCCGACACCCACATCCAGAGCGACAGCACCATGTCAGCCCACTACGGCATCCTGTGGGGCTGGCTCAACTGGTGGGACGACGGTGGAATGATCGGCGCCGGCGATGGCGGCGGGTTGGCCTGCTACGGCGACAGCGGTGGCCCTCTGCTCGTGCGCCGCGGCAACGGGTGGATGCAGGTGGGCATCGCCAGTTTCACCGATGAGACGTTCGGGAACGCCTGCCGGATTCCCGGCGGCTACACGGAAATCGGCGACGGCAGCCAGCTCGCGTGGATCGGCGCCAACGTGCCCAGCGTGAAGGCCACCTGGGGCCAGTGCGAGATCTGGCGCAACGGCTTCGTGTTCGCCATCGGCCGCTGGACCACCACGCTCAACAGCAACGGCACCGCCAACCTGATCTGCGGTTTCGTCGGTGGTCCGTCGACACCCCCGCACCCCTCGGGCCCCGCGCCACGCGTGTGCCTGAGGAAGCCATGGCTGTGCCCCGATGGCCCCGGGATCGACGATGACGACATGTAAGCCCGCCCTGCTGGCACCTTGCGGTCTGAAAGCGCCCTGGACATTGGCTGCCAACTAGAGTTGCGGATGCTATGAGCACGCATACGCCTCCCGCCAACGACACCGACGAAGGCGCCGCCAAGAGCGGCTCCGCGAAGAGCTGGCTGAAGGGATTCAAACCGCACCAGTTGGCCATCGGCCTCGGCATTTTCATGGGCGTGTTCACGCTCGCGTCGGGCATCATCCCGCAGTTCACGCACTGGCATGAGGACAAGACGCCCAGTCGCGAAGTGTTCGGTGGCGTCCCGGGCGCCATTCAGGTCGCGTTCTACACGGTGATCCCGATGCTGCTCATCTGGGGCGCGTTCAAGTTCGCCGACCGCGTACGCAACTGGGAGCGCGGCGCACCCGACCGGCGCCGCACCACTCGCAAGAACATCAAGAACCGCCTGCGCGACTTCCGCGCCGGTGCATACATGCAGACCCTGTTGCGCGACGCCGGCGCCGGTCTCATGCACTCGATGATCTACTTCGGGTTCATGGCGCTGCTGGGCGTCACCACCGTGCTGGAGATCGACCACCAGCTGCCGACGAGCCTGAAGTTCCTGCACGGTCGCACCTACATGGCGTACAGCTTCTTCGGCGACCTCGCCGGCCTGGTGTTCCTCACCGGCGTGCTGTGGGCCATCGCCCGCCGCTACATCCAGCGCCCGTACCGCATTCGCATCAAGAGCAAGCCCGAGCACGTCATCATCCTGTCCACGTTCCTCATCATCGTGGTCACCGGTTTCTTCGCCGAGGCATTCCGAATCGCGTTCATCGACGCACCGAGCTACGAGAAGTGGAGCTTCGTCGGCTACCCCCTCAGCCGCATGTTCAACGGCCTCAGCCCCGACACCTTGACCCTGTGGCACCAGATCACCTGGATCGTGCACGTGGTGGCCTTCGCCGCCTTCTTGATCATGTTGCCCATCACCATGCTGCGGCACATCTTCACCAGTCCGCTCAACATGTACCTGAAGGACCACGAGCGTCCCAAGGGCGCCATGCGAGCCATGCCGAACCTCACCGAGACGTCGCTGGAGAGCTTCGGCGCCAGCGTGGTGGAGGACTTCACCTGGAAGCAACTGCTCGACACCGACGCCTGCACGATGTGTGGCCGCTGCACCAGTGTGTGCCCCGCCCACGCCACCGGCAAGTCGCTCGACCCACGCGAGATCGTGCTCAAGACCGGCGAAGTGATGGCCGCCAGCGCGACCCACGGGCACGTCACCCCGCCGTTGAGCATCGACGCCGAGATCACCATCAGCTCCAACTCGCTGTTCGAGCGCATCACTGCCGAAGAGATCTGGGCCTGCACCACCTGCCGTGCGTGCGACGAGATCTGCCCGGTCAACATCGAGATCGTCGACAAGATCCTCGACATGCGCCGCTACCTGTCGCTGATGGAGAGCAACTTC
>Ga0073904_10001347_pt1 | contig 18360 bp, 15 predicted proteins | sample KloWWTrecipitate_FD_66668 | JGI IMG/M metagenome (GOLD analysis project Ga0073904, IMG submission 66668) | Active sludge microbial communities from Klosterneuburg, Austria, studying microevolution and ecology of nitrifiers - Klosterneuburg... | ecosystem: Engineered > WWTP > Aerobic digester >... | reverse complement strand
AGCCACTGGTCGATCTTGTGTTGCTCACTCCAGATGATGCCCATCTCGGGCAGCGTGTAGCGTTCGATCACGCGTGCGCGTCGCTCTCTCGTTGCTTCACTGTGGTGGTGAGTTCAAAATGGCGGGTGTGCGCTGAGACCGGGCCGGCCCAGGATGCCGACCTGCTGAGGATCGGTTCGCGTCTTGGTCGATCGTTCATGCATCTCCGCCGCGCCCGAACGGCCAGTCCGCATGAGTATACCGAACGTTCGCGATCGATGGCGCGCCGTCTTGTCCGGCGCATGGCAGGCGGGTATAGTGACGATGGAATGCGCGCTGGGATGAAAGTTCCGGCACTGTAGCGCCTGGCCTCACGTGGAGGCGTGAGGTGACGAGGAGAAGGCCTGATCGAACGATTCGGCGGATGGCCTTCCGGGTAGCACGCTCGCAGGGTTTTCGGAAACCGGTGGAGCAATTCACCGCACAATCGAATCCCATGTGCAGATAGAGGATCCCGACGGGGTTCAGACCGCCCGCCGCGCTTCCAACAAGCTCGTGATGTTGACATCGCACTCGCCCGCGTTACCGCGCGGGCCGGAAGGTTGCGCGCATGTGCGGAATATTCGGCTATGTCGGAGCGTACACTGACACCGGCGGGATGGTCCTTCAGGCATTGAAACGACTCGAATACCGGGGGTATGACTCCTGGGGTGTCGCAGTCGGAATCAACAACCACATCGAGATAGAGAAGCACGTCGGCAAGATCGGGTCTGCCATGGTCGACTTGCCGGCCTCCGATATCGGCTTCGGCCACACGCGCTGGGCCACCCACGGTGGCGTCTGCGAAGCGAACGCACATCCAATACCGGACGCATCTGGCCGGCTGGCCGTCATTCACAATGGCATCATCGAGAACTTCCGCTCGCTACGCACGTCACTGACAGAGCGCGGGTACGCATTTCACAGCGAAACCGACACGGAGGTCGTGGCACACCTCGTCAGCGATCTGCTGGGCCAGGGTGATACCCCCGAGGCTGTGCGCTCCGCCGTCGCACGGGCGTTCATGCAGTTGCGGGGCCTGAACGCAATCATCGTGCTCGATCGTTCAACGCGAACACTGACTGCGATCAAACACGTCTCTCCGCTGGTCATCGGGCAACGCGAATCCGGATCGTTCATCGCGTCAGACACACTCGCTCTCGCAGGGCATACCGAGCGCGTGTCCTATCTGGAGGACTATCAGCTCGTCCAGCTCGAGCATGACGGCATCACCTCGATCGATGCTCGTGACGGTCAGGCATGGCCGCTCATCTGGGCCGACATCCCCGTTGAGGAGGGTTCGGCCGAGCTCGGCGGCTATCCGCACTACATGCTCAAGGAGATGCACGAGCAGCCGGCCGTCCTCGAGCGAATCGCGCGGGACAAGCTTGATGAGACGCGGGAGCTCGCCCGGCTGATCCAGAGTTCGTATGGCACGTTCCTGGTCGGCTGTGGAACCGCGTCATACGCCGCCCTCACGGGAAGTTACCTGTTCTCGCGGATCGCCCGACGGCACGTCAACTTCGTGGTGGGCAGCGAGTTCGAATACCAGGAACATTTCCTCACCGATCGCTCGCTGGTGGTCGCGTTGTCGCAATCGGGCGAGACGGTGGATGTCATCGAGCCGGTGCTGGCAGCCCGCGAGCGCGGCGCGAAGATCGTGGCACTCGTGAACGTCAAAGGTTCGACCCTTGACCGAATCGCCGATTTCTCCGTGCATCTCGATGCCGGCCCAGAACAGTGTGTTCTGTCAACCAAAGCCTACACAGCAAAAGTCGCGACGCTACTGCTCACCGCGCATATCCTCAACGGCTCGGAACATGTCGGACGTGATCTGCTCTGGCGCGCGGTGGATGGCGTCAGCGCGGCGTTGACACCCGGGTTCATCGACCGCGTTCACGGCGTTGCCGAGACCGTCAACGCAAGCCAGAACCTGTTCATCATTGGCCGCGGACTCTCCTACCCGACCGCCCTTGAAGCCGCGCTCAAGATCAAGGAGGTCTCGTATCTCCACGCGGAGGGTTTCGCGGGGGGAGAGCTCAAACATGGCGTCATCGCGTTGATCGAGCCCGGAACCCCGTGCATCGTATACTCGCCGCTCGACGAGACGCGGACGGACATCATCTCTGGGGCGATGGAGCTGAAAGCCCGTGGAGGGTTGATCATCGGTATCTCGCCCGAAAACGACGAGGTCTTCGATATTCACCTGCCGATCGCTGACGTCGCCGATGCCTCACCATTGGTGATGGCGCCTCCTGCCCAGATGCTCGGCTATCAGCTCGCGCTGCGTCGTGGGTTCGACCCGGACAAGCCACGGAACCTCGCGAAGAGTGTGACCGTGAAATGATCACGCTCGTCGACACGCATGCGCACCTGGATCTGCCGGTGTTTGACGATGATCGGGAGGCGGCCATCGAGCGCGCCCTCGCCGCCGGAGTCAGCGCCATGATCGCAATCGGGTTCAGCCAGGAACGCTGGGCGACAACGGCGGCACTGGTCGAGCACTACCCCATGATCGTCCGGACTGTCGGTCTGCATCCGAATCATGCCGAGGACTGGACTGACGACTTCCCGGCACTCCTGGAACGCGAAACCGCCGACCAACGCGTTGTCGCCATCGGGGAGATAGGGCTGGATTACTACCGTGATCATGCCGAGCCAGCGATCCAGAGGGCTGTGTTCGAAGAGCAACTGCGACTCGCCCGGCGGCTTGATGCGCCGATTGTAATTCACCAGCGCAACGCCGAGGACGATGTCATCGCCCTCCTCAAGCAGGAAGGCCCCATCCGGGGAGTGCTGCATTGCTTCTCAGGCGACCGGGAATTCGCGTCGCGTTGCCTCGAGCTCGGGCTGTATCTTGGCGTCGGCGGAGTCGCGACGTATAAGTCATCCGATTCGGTCCGGGATGCGCTCGCGTTTGCGCCCCTCAATCGAGTGATACTGGAGACCGACGCACCCTATCTAGCGCCACAGGGGCATCGCGGTTCGCGAAATGAGCCAGCGATGATTGTTCGCGCAGCCGAGACGCTCGCCAGCATTCATGGAATGAATCTCGCGGAGTTGGCCAAGGCAACGACAGACAATGCCATCGAGCTCTTTGGCGATTCGCTTGCCGACGCCATTAAGGCGGGAACGCGGAGGCGCGCATGCGAATAGTTGTCGCGACCAACAACGCCGGAAAAATCGCGGAGCTCCAGCGTCTGTTACCCGCGAACGTCACGTTACTCACGCTTGGTGAGATGGGGCTTCAGTCACCCGAAGAGAATGGCGAGACCTTTGTAGAGAACGCGCTTCTGAAGGCCCGGCACGCGGCCGGGGGAGCCGACGCCGCGATTGCCGACGACTCCGGGATCGTGGTCGATGCGCTTCAGGGAGAGCCTGGAATCCGCTCGGCGCGGTTCTCCGGCCCCGGCGCAACTGACGAGTCGAACAATCGCGAGCTCCTCCGACGACTCGCCGGGGTTCCCCGCGCCCAACGAGGCGCACGGTTCGTGTCGGCGGCGGCGTTTGTCACTCGTGACGGTGAGGAGCGCGTTACCGAAGGGTCGATTCGCGGGATCGTGCTGGAACATCCGCGCGGTTCGAATGGCTTCGGCTTCGACCCACTCTTCGAGATTCACGATTCAGACGCGCCCGCGTTCGCCGGCCGAACGATGGCCGAACTGTCGATAGAGGAAAAAAACGCGATCTCGCACCGGGGACGGGCAATTCGAGCGCTCGTCGTCGGTCTTCGCGCGCATGGGCTACTGGCTCATCTCGCGGCTGACGAAGTACAGGAGTAGAGGCTGGTGACCGACACCATCACACGACCGCCCGGTTTCAGAAGCCGGGTCGTCGATCGCGGACAATCTGAGACACTCCCGCTCATCTCCATCGCTGGGACGTCTGGCAAGACGACGATCGCCTGGATGCTGAACAGCATCTTCAACAAGGCCGGATGGCCCGACGCCGCCTGGCTCTCGTCCGGCGTCTACGTCGAGGGAGAACAGCAGGATGGCGAGCTCGGGCCATGGGCTCGCGTTCTCCTTGCCGCCCGTTATGGGGAGTTGCGGGTCGTCGTTCAGGAGATGGCCGCCGCGACTGTTGTCGCCGCAGGCCTTCCGAAGGACACATACCCCGTCGGTATCATGACAACGCTCTGCGGCAACAATGAGGCTTGCCTGTTATCTGAGGATGCGAGTCGGGAACGGCAGGCTATGCATATCGTTGTGGAATCGATGCGACCCGACGGCATGCTTGTTGTCAACGCCGACGATTACGATGTCAACGAGGTTGCATCGAAGGCACACTGCCTGGTGTTCCCCTATGCGCTCCACAACGACAACCCCGTCCTGCAGGCCCGCCTCAATGCGGGAGGGATCGGGTGCTGGATTCAGGACGGGCAAGTAGTCGTCGGTGACCGACACGAGTCCTCTCATATCATCGATGTCGCCTCGGTCCCTGCTACATTGGGCGGCACGATGCTCTTCCAGGTTCAGAATCTCCTCGCCGCGACAGCGGCTGCTGTCGCAATCAGGATCGATCCGTTCATCATTGAGGCTGCACTGCTCTCGTTCACCACAGAACCCGATCTGCAGCCTGCTGCGGCAAATGTCTTCGCGTACAACGAAGCCACCGTCATTGCCGATGCGCCCGAGCTCGTCGCGACACTCAAGCAACTGGCGCGAGGCATTCGTCACATCCCCCACCGCCGGTCGCTTGTCGTCTGCGGGCGTCTGCCTCGATTGTCCGACACGGAGATCCACGAGGCAGGTCGCGTTATCGGTGGCATCGGTGGAATCATCCTCCTGCACGGTGAAACGGACGATGAGGCACGAATAGCGGCAATCAAGGCAGGAATAGCCACAGTCGCCGTGCCACCGATCGTGATCAATGTCGCGAATGAGGAGATGGCCGTCGATCAACTGCTCAATACAATCGGTACCGACGATCTCGCGCTTGTCCTTGTCGATGACGCCGAGGTGGCGCTTTCGCACCTCTGGCCCGCTCCGGCAATCAATCTCAGCTCGCGACGACGGGGGAGCAGCCACGGCAATCCCGAAGGCGCCCACAACTCATAACGTCCAGACGCATGCCGTGCGCCGGGACGCTACGCCGCGTCCGGTGACAGAGAATCATTGACCGATGGTCGGGGCAGCCTGACGGGTATTAGCGCTACTGGGATATGTCGTATGCGCGAGCGGCCAGCAGTCGCGTCGTGCTTATCGTCTCTCGCGTACAGCGACGGAGATGACACGCGCGCAGTCCCGCCCGAGGATGTCGCTCACAGCGCGGTCGAGATCTGGGCACCAATCGACGCGGAGGTTCGAGCGCAGATGGGTAACTTCTCGCGCGGTCTCGATCTCTAGCAGCACCTCGTCGTCTCCCGGAAAGTCACGGAGCAATCGCGCGAGCTGCTCCATTCGCCGCACGTCCTCATCCAGGTTATCGCTGCCCGCGAGGCGCAACCAGACAACTGTCGCCATCGCTGGCGGAGGCTCATCCGTCACTTCGTAGGGGCTGATATCTTCGGCGATAACCTGGACGCTATCATTCCGTGAATCAGCGCGCCCGCGCACGACAAGGATCTGATCTTCGACACAGAGCGCGCCGAAGCGATCGAATGCTTCAGGAAAGAGCACAACCTCGACCGCTCCGGTGAGGTCTTCGAACTGGAGCACTGCCATCGTCCGATTCGTTCTCGTCGATAGCTTTCGAATCGCTGCAACAATGCCGAGCATGCGGATGTTCTGGCCGGCAGTCTCCGGATCGAGATCGGCGATCGGCTGATATTGCCGACCATGTGCCCGGGCGTCAGCTGTTATGTCAGTCAACGGGTGCTCGCTCAGATACGTGCCGAGGTATTCCTTCTCCCAGGCAAGCAACTGCTTTTTCGGTAGCGGATTCACGTCGATCTCCGTCGTTGCCGTCGGGGCAGCATCATCCAGGAATCCGCCGAAGAGATCCATCTGTCCACGGTCGCGCGCTCGTTGCGAACGCTGCGCCGACGCTATCGCTGTGTCAAGCCGCGCGAGCGCTGACGCGCGGCCGCCGAGGGTGTCAAGGGCTCCACCACGGATGAGGCTCTCGAACACTCGCTTGTTGAGAGAGCTGTGATCAACGGCCTCGCAAAGCGCCTCGAGCGATGCGAATCCACCAGCTTGTTCGTTACGAACCCGGCAGATCTCCTCGACCGCACCCTCGCCGACGTTCTTGATGACCGCAAGGCCGAATCGAATTGCCAGTCGCCCATCGTCGAGTGACTCGATGTTGAAGTTCACATCGCTGTGATTTATGTCGGGTCCAAGGATCTGAATCCCCAGTTTCGCGCACTCTGCCACCGCTGCCGCCACCCGGACTGCAGTGCCAGAGGGATGGCTCGGCGCTAGCCGCAGGACGGCCGTCATGTACTCGGCTGGGTAATTCGCCTTCAGGTACGCCGTCTGATAGGCGATCGTCCCATAACACACGGCATGCGCCTTGTTGAACGCGTAGCCGGCGAATGGCTCGATGAGGTCGAAGATCTTGTCGGCATCGGCCGGCGTGTAGCCTTTCTCGACCGCCCCAGAACGAAAGCGCTCGCGCTCCGCGCGCATCTTCTCCGGGATCTTCTTGCCCATCGCCTTCCTCATGATGTCGGCCTCGCCGAGGGTATATCCAGCGAAGCGCTGAGCAATCAGCAAGACCTGATCCTGATAGACAATGACCCCATACGTCTCGTCGAGGATCTCCGCCAGGTCGGGGTGTGGGTAGCGGATCTCCTGGGCGCCGTGCTTGGCCTGACAGAATGTCGAAATATGTTGCATCGGGCCCGGCCGGTAGAGCGCGACCAGGGCTGCAAGCTCGGCGACAGAGCCCGGCCGCAATTCCCGAATGGCCCGCCGCATGCCGGCGCTCTCTAGCTGGAAGACTCCGAACGTCTCGCCTTGCGCGAGCAGTTCATAGGTAACGCGATCGCCATCGGGTAGATCGTTCGGCTCAAGCAACTCACCACGCGTCTGCTTGATGATATCGACGGCATCGCCGAGAATCGTCAGGTTGGCAAGCCCGAGGAAATCCATCTTCAGCAGACCGATCGCCGCGACGTTCTCCATCGAGAACTGCGTCGTCGGCAGCGCGTTCTCGTCGCCGCGCGCCGGCCGCTGCAGAGGGACGTGCTCCACCAATGGCTCGGCGCTGATCACGACGCCTGCCGCATGTGTGCCAGCGTGTCGCGAGATCCCTTCCAGCTTCTGGGCGACCTCAATCATCCGGCGAACACGCTCGTCATCATCGAAGAGCGAACGGAGCTCGCTACTCTCGATCAATGCCCGCTCGAGTGTCATTCCCAATGTGGTGGGGATCAGCCGCGCGACTCGATCGACATCCACGGGAGCCCAGCCGAGCGCGCGGCCAACGTCGCGAACTGAGGCCTTCGCGCCCATGGTGCCGAAGGTGATGATCTGCGCGACCCGATCGTGGCCGTACTTCTGGGCCACGTAGTCGATGACTTCCTGGCGCCGGTTGTCGGCGAAGTCCATATCGATGTCCGGCATCTCGCGTCGCTCGATATTCAGGAAACGCTCGAAGACCAACCGATTGGCGATCGGATCGATATCAGTGATCCCCAGGGTGAAGAGGACGATGCTCGCCGCCGCCGATCCGCGTACCCCGAAGGGGATCCGGCGATCACGGGCGAATTGTGCGAAGTCGCGGACGATCAGCATATAGCTGGCAAACCCGGTCTGCTCGATCACCCACAGCTCATATTCGAGGCGCTGGCGAACCTCGTCAGTGAGAACCGGGTAGCGCGCCGCCAGACCGCCCCAGCACAGCTCGGCCAGGTGTTGTTGCGGCGTGAGCCCTTCGGGAATTCCAGGATCGGGCAGCAGAAGCCGGTCGAAGTCCAACGACAAGTTACAGCGTTCCGCGATGCGGATCGTGTTTTCGAGGGCTTCCGGAAGGTCACCGAACAGCTGTTCCATCTCCTGTGGCGATTTGAAGTACAGCTGATCCGAGTCCATCTTCATTCGTTTGGGATCGTCGAGAGTGGTGTTCGTCTGGATGCAGACCAGTAGATCCTGGGTAGCTGCGTCTTCGCGGTTGACGTAGTGAACATCGTTGGTAGCGACCAGCGGCAGGTTCATTTTCCGCGCCAGATCAACGAGTTGGCGATTGACCCGCTGCTGCTCCGGCATGTCATGATCCTGCACTTCCAGATAGAAGTGATCTCGCCCGAATATCTCCGCGAGGGACCCCGCGAGCCTCTCGGCTTCAGTGTCACGGCCCTCGAGGTAGTTGTTGGCAATCGGACCGCCCAGGCAGGCGGAGGTACAGATCAACCCATCCCGCAGCTCGTTGAGCAGCTCGAGATCGATTCTCGGTCGGTAGTAGAACCCGTCAATGCTCGCCTTGCTGGATAGCTTCAATAGATTGCGGTATCCGCGCTCATTCTCAGCAAGGAGCAGCAGGTGATAGTTAGAACGGCTGTCTCGATCGCTCATCCTCTTCGGGGCGAGGTACGCCTCGACACCGACAATTGGGGCGAGATCGTGGCTTTTCGCGGCTCGATACCAGTCGAGAGCCCCATACATGACGCCGTGATCGGTCAGCGCGACGTGTCGCATACCGAACTCGACGGCCTTGGCCATGTAGTCGTCGATCCGCCCCAACCCATCGAGCAACGAAAATTCGGTATGTAGATGAAGGTGGGCAAACGACGACATCAGTCCCTCCAGCAGGGCTCGCGCTGTAGCGTCCGCGCCTACGGCCGGCCATGCTCACGCGCTGTACGTACAACGGGGTCAGGATACGCCAGGCGTCGCCCGTCGACAACCGACAGCGACGCCTCCGCGCCAGGCTCGAGGGCCGCTCATGCGGCAGCAATCACCGCGGCGTGTCCAGCGCCAACCGCGGCGGGATACGACGCTCGCTGGGCCTGTCGGACAAGCAGCGAGATCATTCGCCGCACATCATCGCGAACTTCATCGGGCACCGTGCCGTCCTGCAGCAGCCCGAGAACCTCGGAGAGGACAGGCTCGTCGGCGAAGAGGCTCTCAATTCGGCCCGGCATGAATCCCGCGGCCGCGAGTAGCGCGTCGCGCTCGCTTTCGCCAAGCGCCATCGCCTCAGCCAACTTCTGAACGGCGTCGCGCGTCGGCATGCGATTGCCACTCTCGAGACGACTGACATAGGAATGGTCGAAGCCGGCGGCCCCTGCCAGACGGCTCTGTGACAGTTTTCGTCGGTCGCGCAATTCACGCAGCAGCAACGCGAAACCAAGGATCGAAGGTTCGTGACCGCGTGCCCCCTGGAGGTCATCCATTTCGTGCTCCTCGCTCATCCATTTCGCACGGTGGCCCCGCCTCGCCCGAGGACCGTTGCCTGCGAACGAACACATCGTCCGTTCGTGTTGCATAGACTAACACGCAAGTGACAGGTGGTCAAGTGGTGAGGTGAGAATCCACAGGTGTCAACATCGCGCCATCAATGACACAGTATCGCGCCGTTGTCGTGGCGCGTTGTTCGGAGGCTCTGTGTCGGGCGGGCTGCTATAACTTCGCGGAGATACCCTGGCTGTTTCACCGATTCAGAAGGGAACGCCATGACGACGAACGACCGATCCGACTATGTCGCCGATCTCTCGGCGCGCGAGTTCAATCGAGGAATCGCCGACCCCGATGTCTTCTGCGGTGGCGGGAGCGTTGCCGCGCTCGCCTGCGCGGGCGCGGCAGCCAGCGCGTTGCTCGTGTTTCGCCTCAGCCATCGCCGGAAGTCAAACGCGCCGCGACGCGACGATATCGCAGCGTCGATCAACGACCTCGAAATGTTGATCGACAGCTTCTACGCTGCCGCCGACGATGACATCGCGTCGCTTCAGGAACTGCTTGCCGCGCAGCGCAACGCCAAAGCAACCGGCGACTGGACCACCTATTACTCCGCGCTCGAGCGCGCCGCGCTGGCGCCCATTCATATTGCCGAGCAGGTTGGGAAGCTTCTGAGCATCATCACCCTACACCTGCCCATCGCGACGCGCTTCACGGTCAGCGATCTCGGCGCGGCGGCGACGATCGCGGAAGGCGCGGCACGAGGCGCGCTTCTTACCGCGGAGGTAAACATCGTGCTCCTTGCCGAGAATCCCGAGTCGGCAGAACGCTCCGAGCAACTGCGCCAGCAATGGGATGACATCCATGCACGCGTGGTGGCGCACGCGGCCGAGATCGAACAAGCTACTCGGGAGGCAGTAATCGGAGGACAGAGGAAGGGTGGAGTCAGTTGACTGCACATGTGCTTGACGGTCGCCCCGTATCGCGTGCGCTACGGGAGCGAGCCGTTGACGAGTTACGGCGATTCCACAACAGTTACGCGACCACCCCCAGGCTGGCCATCATGCTGGTCGGCGCCGACCCCAGCGCGCGCGCTTACCTGAACGCAATCGTCAAAGCGGCGGATGGCATTTCCATGCCCACGACCATCGTCGAGCTGGAGAGCACGGTTAGCCAGAAGACCTTGAATCGTCACGTGCTTGAGCTCAACGATCGCCCCGAGATCAACGGGGTTCTCATCCTCCAGCCGTTGCCGCCACACCTCTCACGTATCCAGGTGGCCGACTTACTTGACCCGCTGAAGGACATTGACGGCGTGACCACGTTCAATGCGGGGCGCCTCTTCCACGACGATCGCAATGTCCTGGCGCCGTCGACACCCGCCGGTGGCATGGCACTCCTCAAGCACTATCAGATCCCGATCGCAGGACGACTCGCGGTCGTGCTCGGGCGTAGCCCGGTAGTCGGCCGGCCGATGGCAGCGATGCTCCTCGCCGAGAACGCAACCGTCACAACCTGTCACTCGCGCACGCCAACCCCCGAACGATTCACTCGCGAAGCAGATATCGTCATCTCCGCCGTCGGACGCCCTGGAAGCCTGAGAGCGGATATGATCCGTCCCGGCGCAACCGTAATAGACTTCGGTGTGAACTTCGTTGATGGCAAGATGGTCGGTGACGCCGATGCGCCGGCGGTCGCGGAGATTGCAGGAGCCTTGACACCGGTTCCGGGCGGCACCGGCCGCGTCACTACGTCGGTCTTGTTGCGGAACACAATCAAGGCAGCCACGCTTCAATATCAACGAAACAGTGCTGGCGACAACTTGGTCGAACGAGTTACGGGCGAAAGGGGCTAGGATGCTGTCCGATATCGAAATCGCGCGTCAGGCGACGCTGAAGCCAATTACCGAGATCGCGGCCGATCTCGGCATTCACGATGACGACCTCGAGCTCTATGGACGTCACAAGGCGAAGATCAATCTGACTGCGCTGGACCGCCCGACCGATCGACCGCTCGGGAAATACGTCGTCTGCACGGCGATCACCCCGACTCCACTTGGCGAGGGCAAGACAACGACGACAGTCGGGCTTGGGCAGGCAATGGCGCACGTCGGGGCCAACGCCATCATCGCCGTCCGACAGGCATCACTCGGCCCTGTCTTCGGTATCAAGGGCGGGGCGGCCGGCGGCGGACACGCGCAAGTGATCCCGATGGAGGATCTCAATCTCCATCTGACTGGCGACTTCCATGCTGTCACTGCAGCCCATAATCTCTGCTCAGCGTTCCTCGACAATTCTCTGTTTCAGGGCAATCCGCTGGATATCGATCCATCAACGATTACCTGGCGGCGCGTTCTGGACGTCAACGATCGGGCGCTCCGGGAGATCGTGACGGGTCTCGGTGATGGCAATGGCGTCCCGCGCCAGACCGGATTCGACATCACAGCCGCTTCCGAAGTGATGGCGATCTTCGCGCTCGCGACCAGCCTCGACGATCTCCGCGAGCGCTTCAAGCGCATCATCGTCGGTCAATCGAAGGCCAAGAAACCCGTCACCGTCGAGCAGCTCGGGATCGCTGGCGCAATGACCGTGTTGATGAAGGACGCGATCAAGCCGAACCTGCTGCAAACACTCGAGAACACTCCCGCGCTCGTTCACGCAGGACCATTCGGCAACATCGCACATGGCAATTCGTCGGTTCTGGCCGATCAGATTGGCCTGCGCCTTGCCGACATTCTGATCACCGAGGCGGGATTTGGCGCCGACCTTGGCGCTGAAAAGAACTTCAACATCAAGTGCCGCGTCAGCGGATTGAAGCCAGATGCCGCTGTCCTCGTCGCAACGATTCGGGCGCTCAAGGCGCACAGCGGCCGGTTCAAGATCATCGCAGGGAAACCGTTGGACCCAGGACTGCGGACCGAGAACCTTGACGCCCTCGCTGCGGGAATCGGCAACCTGGTCAAGCAGATCGAGAACGTCCAGAAGTACGGCATTCCGGTCGTTGTGGCGATCAACCACTTCCCGGATGACACCGAAGCCGAAATCGAGCTCGTTCGGAAGGTATCGATGGAGGCTGGCGCATTCGATGTTGCAGTCAGCAAGGTCTTTGCCGAAGGAGGCGCCGGTGGCACGGATCTCGCGCGCGCAACATTGCGAGCGGCCGAGCACGGAAGCAACTTCCACCACCTCTACCCGCTCGACGCGCCGATCAAGTCGAAGATCGAGACGATCGCGAAGGAGATGTATGGCGCAGGATCGGTCAGTTACACGCCGGCGGCCAACCGGGCGATTCGCACCTACACGGCACTTGGTTATGACAATCTACCGATCTGCATGGCCAAGACACATCTCTCGCTGAGCGGGGATCCGCAACTGGTCGGTCGGCCAGAAGGGTTCGACCTGCTCATTCGGGAGGTGCGTGCTTCGGCAGGCGCGGGATTCATCTATCCCATCGCGGGCGAAATGCGAACGATGCCCGGCCTTGGCAAGTCACCAGGCGGGCTCAAGGTTGACATCAACGACGAAGGCGAGATCATCGGGCTGAACTAGTCTGGATAGAAACGAGCAGGCGGGATATGTCTCCCCACACTAAGCGGCAACGTCCCGAACCGGACGAAGCCGATTCCCGCTACGTCTATCACGAAGACCCCTCCGAGATGCGGACGGTCGTCTGGGCGTCGGTCTGGACGCTGTTCGCATTCAAGGTCGTAACATCGATTCTGATACTGATCGTCTTTCCGACTCTTGATGCGGTCGCCGTTGTCGTTGCGCTCTCGGTGCCATGGTTCATCGCGGCGCTGTTCTACTTCGGCGTTACCGGGCGCGTGCGAATGCGTCTCCTGCGTGTTCGCGCTCGCCGGCGCAAGCTCATCTACCAGGAATGGAATGTCGAGTAGCAGGCCTCGAACATGAAAAAAAGAACATCGCCCTCGCAAGTTCGTGCGAGGGCGATGTTCATCTCTCAACAGGCTGGGGAGCAGGGATTCGAACCCCAACTTTGTGATTCAGAGTCACACGTCCTACCGTTAGACGACTCCCCATCGTCTGACCACGACCACGAAGTATACGGTCGCCAACTCCTTCACGCAACGCCGACGAGTGCTACTACAGGCCGATCTGCCCTGGTTCCTTCAGCCACACGTGCCCGAGAGCCGACAGATCCGCTCGATCGACCAATCCCGGCTCTGTCGCCGTGATAAACACCTGGCCACCGACCGAGACTGCCGCGAGCAGCGATTCACGATGTGCCGGGTCGAGCTCTGAGAGCATATCGTCGAGCAACAGAATCGGCCTGAACCCGATTCTCGTCTCAGCCACTCCCAGCTCCGCGAGCTTCAGAGCGAGGACGACCAGGCGCTGCTGGCCGCGTGATCCGAACCGCGCAAGGGGTCGTCCATCCAGGAGAAACTCCAGATCATCGCGATGCGGACCGATCGACGTCACGCCTCGCGCCAGATCTGAGTGTCGCCCTCGCCGGAGCTGACTCTCGAAGAGCGTGCCCACTCGTTGCGCGCCGTCAAGCGCGTCGCCGCTCACGGTGTTCACGCTATCCCACCACGACTCCGCCGCTGTCAGCGTCGACGTATATCTGATCTGGAGTGTTCCTGAATCTGGTGATAGCTCGTGAAACCGCTGGCGGGCAAGATCATCCAGACTCCTGATCACCCCTGCCCGGGCCGCGATGATGTACGCACCGAGCGCAACCAGTTGTTCGTCCCAGTACGAGAACTGGTCATCACCCCCTGGCACAGAAGATCCCGGATCCTTCAGCAGGCTGTTGCGATGCGCCAGGATGCGCGCGTAGCGCGACAGATGTCCGAGATATCGACGATCAGTCTGTGACAGCATGATGTCGAGGAAACGTCGCCGCACTGACGGAGAGCCGAGCACCAGATCGAGATCATCGGGAGCAAACGATACCGTCGGCACGATCCCAACAACATCGGCGGCTCGTCGGGATCGATTCGCGACCTTCAGTAGCTTCTTCGTCCCCGATCGATGCTCACGTTGCTGAATGAAGACCTCGAGCACAGCTAACGCGTCGCCTCGAAGCACATGCGCCTCCACCCGCGTGTACGGTGGCACGCCGAGCTCGACTCCGCTCCGATGGGCGATCAGGTCTCCATCATTTGCGCCGCGTCTGGGTCGCGTTGTTGACAGCAGCTCGAGCGCTTCAAGGAGCGACGATTTTCCCGTGCCATTCGCTCCGACGATGCGGAGGCCGGCAGCCGGAACCTCGAGCCTTAACGACTCGTACACGCGGAACTGCTCGAGCTCCAGGCGCTGAACGGCGACTTGTTCAATCTCCGTCACTTGAGGAGCGCGGCTAATTCGCGCCGATGACCATCGGCATGATGACGTGGACAAAGTCCTCGGACTCAGCCGACTTGATCACCCCGGCACTGTTGGGGCCCTGAAGCTCAAAGGCAACCCGGGCGTCTCGGAGAACCGACAGCACGTCGTTCAGATAGCGACCGTTGAAGGCGATCTGCATTTCGCCGCCTTCCACTTGCGCGTCGATATCGTCGCGGTTGTCGCCGGTGTCCGCGGCTGTCCCGGTTACAGTGATCCGGCCGATATCCAGCGACTCGCTGGACGGCGCAATCTCCAGCTTGACAACGTCGTTGTTGCTACGAGCGAAGATCGTCGCGCGCCTGGTTGCATCAAGCAGGTCGTCCCGCTGGACTGTTGTGCGCGTGTTCCAGTCCCTCGGGATGATCTGGCTCAGGTCTGGGAATGTGCCGTCAATAAGTCGAGTTGTGATCCAGACGTCTTCGAGCGTCACCATGAGCTGGCTCTGGTTCGGCGTAACGGTGAGGGTAACGACATCCCCGGCATCCGCGAGGACGCGCGAGACCTCCTGAAACGACCGAGCCGGGACGATGATCGACAGATCCTGATCGACCGGTCGGCCGAGATTGACCTGCTGGACGGACATCCGAAACCCATCGGCCGCAGCGAGGGTGAGTCGTTCATCCCGCGCGGTGAGCTGCACGCCGGCCAGAACTGGCCGGCTATCGTCGGTTGCCGCCGCGAACACGACGCGAGAGATCGCGTCGCGAAACGCGCCCGGCTCCAGCGCCAGCGAGGCGCCGCCCTCGATCGCCCGCGCGATTGTCGGAAAATCCTCCGGGTCGGTGCCACGCACATGCGCCTGGGTAGCACGCTGCCGAACAGTGACCGTCAGTGGCCCCTGCTCCTGGCTCAGCTCCACCGTGTCGTCGTCGAGACTCGCGACAAACTCGCTGAGGACTCTCGCCTGAACCGTGATTCGCCCCGACTCGGTGACTTCCGCCGGGATACGACACGTTATTGCGAGATCCAGATTCGTCGCGGAGACCGTCAACGCATCCTCAGCGGCCTCGAGGAGATAGTTCCCGAGCACTGTGAGTGTGCTCTTCGACGCGACGGCGCGGCCGGCTATCGACAGCGCGCGGTGGAGGCTACCCTGTGAGCACGTTACCCGCACGAGACTCGCTCCTTGGTGTCCGTACACTCGAATTGAGCCGCATTATAGCACAGCGCCCCGGCCTCGCCGTGATTGTCAGAACCGACCCATCTTCTGATATCCACAGTTCCGAGGGTACTTGACTCGCGGACAAGTCCCGTATATCATGCATTCAGAACATACGTTCTAGGCGGACGCCAGATTGATGATTGAAACGGAGAGCAGACGGTGAGCGAGCAGTCCGCATTCGACCCCACCCGCTATTTGACGAAGATCAGCGGGCGCGACTACCTCGAAGTGAAGTGGAGACTCGTCTGGCTGCGGTCGACCCATCCAGAAGCGCAGATCGAGACAGCGCTCGTTGAGCACCGCGATGATGCTGCCATCTTCCGCGCGCGGGTGATCCTGCCAGGGGGCGCATCTGCCACCGGATGGGGCAGCGAGCGCGCCGGCGACTTCGCTGACTATCTTGAGAAGGCAGAGACGAAGGCGCTCGGTCGGGCACTCGCGGCAGTTGGTTTCGGCACGCAGTTCTGCTGGGACTTCGACTTTGGCGTGGAACAGCAACGTGTCGTGGATTCCCCGGTCGATATCCGCGCGGCCCGCGACGGTGACCCATCAACCAATGGCGCTCGCCTTGCTGCGACGGACCGCCAACTCCACTACCTCCAGACTATTGCGCGCCAGGCTGGTATCACCAGCGACGGACTTGAAGAGCGAGCACAGCAGTCATTCGGCCAGGTTGTTGCCGAGCTGAGCCGTCGAGATATCTCGCAACTGATCGAGATACTCCAAGCCGAGCGGGCGGCTTCCTGATTCACCGGGACTGGCCAGGAAGGACTGAACAATGTCGGCGATGCCAACCATGATCATCGAGACGAACGAAGACACTAAGCACTTGCTGGCCTACCTTCGTGAGATCGAAGCCCGCCTCGAGGACGGGTATCGGATGATCGACAGCGGTCTCGAAGAAGGTCAGGACGTGACACGTTGGGAACGTCACTGGCTCAAGCTGCTCAACGATTACGAGCGTGTTTACGACGCGCTCGTCGCGTAGTCACCCGGCTATCTTCGGCGCGCTGTCCAACGGACCCGGCAATGCGTCGGGTCCGTTCGCCATCCGACCCACAATCGACCACGACCAAGCGTTCTGCTACCATCCGGTCGCGTGAATTCGTCGTGAACGACAGGCAAAAGAGGCAATGAACGACGCGGCAAACACCACCGGCTACGATCTCGCGGCAACCCGGTCGGCGCTTCCGATACTGGATGACTGGACCTACCTCAACACCGGCACTGTAGGGATCATGGCCGAGCCAGTGCTTGCCCGGCATCTCGCGTACATTGTCGACCACGAGCGCGGTGGGCACGCCACGCAGGCACGAGCAGTAGAGGGGTACGAACGCGCTCGTCGAACGCTCGCGTCGTTCCTCAGTGTCGAGCCATCCGACGTCGCTCTTAATCGAAACGCGACTGATGGAATCAACTGGATTGCCGCCCGCTTTCCGCTTGTGGCCGGTGATGAGGTCATTACCTCCACCGAAGAGCATCCGGCAATGATCTATCCATGGCTGGCAGCCTGCGAGCGTGCCGAGGCCCGGTTGCGATTTACGCAGTTGAGCTCCGACCCGGACGCACTCCTTGCCAATATCCACGCCGTCCTCAGCAACCGAACCCGGGTGGTTGCAATCAGCCACGTCTCATGCGAGACCGGAACGAGAGTGCCAGTCGAACGAATCCGCGACCTCGTCGGGCCGGATGTCGTCATTCTGATCGACGCATCGCAGTCCGTCGGACAATTCCCGATCGACATTCCTGCGCTGCATGCCGATTTCGTCATTGGCAACGGCCATAAGTGGCTGGCCGGTCCGAAGGGAAGCGGCTTCGCCTGGTTCGATCCGGAGAAGATCGATCTCGTCCCGCCAGCCTATTTCGGCGACGGAGCGGTTGAGCCACAGTGGACACGGAGCTACTACCAGACCGATCCACCTCCCACGCTTCGTTTCGCGGGGGACGCCTCGCGTTTCGAGTACGGCACACGTGCCTGGCACACCTATGAAGCTCTCGCCGACGCGATCGAGTATCAGGCAACCCTCGGTTGGGACGCGATATTCAGTCACGTGAATACTATGTCGAGTCGAATGAAAGAAGCGCTGAACGAAACCCCTGGCATCGATGTCATCACGCCGGTCGAGTGGCACGACTCCTCAGGAATCGTCACCTTCACGATCGCCGGGATGAGCGGAATTGATATCAGCCAGGAGCTTTGGGATCGCGACAGGATCGCCCAGCGTCGCGTCGAGGAGCCGAGCGCAGTGCGCGTTTCCTGTACCTACTTCACCGATGATTCGGATATTACTCGGCTCGTTGAGGCAGTTGGCCGGATAGCCCGCGGTCGCTGAATACGCGCCCTTCATCCCAAACCACGAGGTTGTGCAGATCCAGCGTGGTGTTCCCGGGTATGCGTGTAAGGACCGAGATTCCGCAGTTCGCGAAACGAAACGAGTATCGAGCTCGCGCCGGCATGCCGAGCAGAACAGTCAACAGCACCGCCAACTGGCCGCCATGTCCGACGACCAGGACATTTGCGGACTCGTCATCGAGAAACCGA
>Ga0073904_10001345_pt1 | contig 18375 bp, 21 predicted proteins | sample KloWWTrecipitate_FD_66668 | JGI IMG/M metagenome (GOLD analysis project Ga0073904, IMG submission 66668) | Active sludge microbial communities from Klosterneuburg, Austria, studying microevolution and ecology of nitrifiers - Klosterneuburg... | ecosystem: Engineered > WWTP > Aerobic digester >... | reverse complement strand
CGCCAATGCAGCGAGGTGTTGTTGCAGTTCGAGCGGATCAGTCGGGCAGTTCTCCGGCAACCTGCGGGCGCGGATGCGGTTGATCTGGTTCCGAAGGCGACCTTCCATCCGCGCGCCGGTCGCCGGGTCGAACCGACCAGCAAGGTTCCAGTTCCCGTCGGCGTCGAGCCACCACCGCAACCGCGCCGATCGACGCTGCCGTTCCAGCTTCGCGAGTCCGTCGTCCTTGCGGGCCTGCGCCACCACGTGCTCGACGGTCTGACGAAACCTCGCTGCGGTTTGTTCACCCGCCGCCAACGCCAGCCGCGGACCAAGCGCCGCGACTGCTTCGCGTTCCGACGCTGACAAACCTGCGGTCGCACGAGCCACCGTGTCCAACCGATCACCAGTCGTCGCACCATCGGCCAACGCTTCACCCAACTCAGGAACCGCAGCAGCCGCCTTGGCCCGCTCACGCAACCGTTCCGCATGCGACAACGACGACCTGGACGCCTTCGCGACCACATCCTGCGGAAACAACGAAGCATCCGTGGCGGCCAGTTCGTCGAGCCGGCGAACGACTTCCAACTCACGCGCATCCAACAACCCGCGAGCAACAGTGACGTCGGCCAACTCAGCGCGACACGCAGCAACGTCGGCAAGGGGTGTCGCCGAGATCAAGGGTCGCAAGGCCGTCAAGTCCATACGAACAACAGTACTCAAGGGGTGTCACATAGTACTTTCGATCCTCTCCCCCGAACATATCCACCGACCTCGTCTGGCCGTCCGACCCGCCATGGAAAACGCAGAGGAGGGCTCGACCCGGCTCCAGCATCGGCGCTGAGACGCGCCAGTACCGCACTTCAACGCCAAAGCTGGGATGCGGGCCGCTTCAGACAGAGGTTGCGCAGAAGGTGTCGCCTTGCGGCAACGACTGCATGGTGGCCACGTCGGCAACGCCGTAGAGGGCGGTCAGCATGCCCTTGACCATGCCGCGGTCGACGGCGCAGATGACCGGGTGCTCGATGGCGACCGAGCCGAACGGGCAGTGGTTGTTGACGATGCGCAGCTGGTTGTTGCGCTGATCGGCGTGGGCGGCAAAGCCGTGCGCCGTGAGTGCATCGGCCACGGCCTGAATGGCCGACCGCAGGCTGCGCTGGCCCGATGCCAGATCCGCACCCGTGAGGCCCTGCGCCATTGCCAACCCGTACTCCTGGCCGACTTCCTCGGCCATTGCCTCGGCCTTGTCGTGCGGCAGCAGCGCCAGCGCGCGACCCAGCAGTGACAGCACGAGGTCGTCGCTGTGCACCGGCACGTCGCCGGTCAAATCGACCTTCGCGTCGGGCGACACCCGGTAATGCTTGCTCGGGCGACCCGCGCCAGCCCCTTCGGCACGCTCTACCGCGACCTCGAGATAGCCGCCGGCGGCCAGCTTGTCGAGGTGGTGGCGAGCGACGTTGGGGTGTACGCCGAACCGCTCGGAGACCTGCGTGGCGGTGACGCCGGCCGACTCTTCGCGGGCGAAAAGGTAGATGCCACGACGTGTGGGATCGCCGAACGCGTCAGTGATTGCCGACACGGTGCTGGTGAAGGACGGCGAGTTCGCGGACACGCCGATATTATACCTATGCGCGTAGTGGTAATTCGGACGCGCAGAAGCCAAGCCTCGGAGTCGCCGCCATGTCCACGCCCACTCACGATCAAGTCATCGACGCTCTGCGGCCGGTGGAAGACCCCGAGCTGCGCCGCAGCATCGTCGATCTCGGCATGGTGCGCGACGTCACCATCAGCGACACGGGTGTCGTGGGCGTGATGATCGCCCTCACCGTCGCCGGCTGTCCGCTGCGCAACGAGATCCAGAACCGGGTTGGCGGGGCCGTCACCCAGATCCCCGGCGTCACCGGTTTCAACCTCGACTTCACGGTCATGACCGACCAGGAGCGCGAGGCCGTGCGAGCGATGATGGGTGGTGGCCACAGCCACGGTGCACCCTCCGCCCAGGGCGGCCACGGCCACGCTGAGGGCAAGGCAGTGCCGTTCAATCAGCCCGGCAACAAGACCCGCCCGCTGCTCATCTCCAGCGGCAAGGGTGGCGTCGGCAAGAGCAGCGTCACGGTCAACCTGGCAGTCGCACTCGCCAGCCAGGGGTACAGCGTCGGCATCGTCGACGCCGACATCTATGGCTACTCCGTGCCCCGCATGTTGGGCACCGACCGCGACCCTGTTGTCATCGACGACATGCTGATCCCGCCGGAGAACCACGGCGTGCGGTGCATCTCGATCGGCTACTTCGTGCCCGAAGGCCAAGCCGTCATCTGGCGCGGCCCGATGCTGCACAAGGCACTCGAGCAGTTCCTCGCCGACGTGTTCTGGGACGACCCCGACTTCCTACTCATCGACATGCCGCCCGGCACCGGCGACATTGCGCTCAGCCTCAGCCAGTACCTGCCCCGCGCCGAGGTCTACGTGGTCACCACCCCGCAGCCGGCAGCGCAGAAGGTCGCTGCACTGTCGGCGGCGATGGCTGCGAAGGTCAACCTGCCCGTCAAGGGCATCATCGAGAACATGAGCTGGTTCACCGGCGACGACGGCAAGCGCTACGACATCTTCGGCAGCGGCGGCGGCCAGGAGCTGGCCGACGACCTGGGTGTGCCGCTGTTGGGTCAGCTGCCGTTGGTCGCCGAGCTGCGTGAAGGTGGCGACAACGGCAACCCCATCACCGTCGCCCACCCCGACAGCGAGGTGGCCAAGTCATTCCAGGCCATCGCCGCCCGCATCGCCACCGAACTGAAGCCCAAGAAGATCTTCAGCGCCGCCCTCAAAGTCAACTGACTGAACCGCGCCGACCGGATACGGTCGGCGCATGTCCCAGCTCGTAGTTCGTGCTGCCTGCCCAGACGACATGGTGGCGCTGCAGGACATTTTTCGCCGAGCATCGTGGTCGAACCTGGATGACCGGCCTGTTCTGACCGAGCATCCCGAGTTTCTCAAACTGTCGGACGCCGGGGTGCAGGAAGGTCGAACCCGCGTTGCGCTGATGGCCGACGCGACAGTCGGATTCGCCACCCTGTCCATCGGCGCATCGGTCGCGGAACTCGAAGACCTCTTCGTCGACCCGGACTGGATGCGTCGAGGAGTTGCATCTGCACTCATCGTCGACGCCAAAATCCAGGCCCGGACGAACGGCGCCGCCCGCATCGAGGTCGACGCCAACGATCACGCGATGCGGTTCTACGAGTCAGCTGGATTCCTCAGCCTTGCCCGCATCAAGCTCCCACACGGCACGGCGACCCGCATGGTCGCTCTGGTTGACCGACGTTGTGCCGATCCGACTGACCCGACCCAGCGTTGAGGATCTTCGGCCGCTCGTCGATGCAGGGCGGTCGGGCTCGCTGACCTACGAGCCGGTCGGCATCTCCCACACGCTCACAGTCCCGACGGGATACCGACTCGATCGATGGTCGCGCGTCATTGGTACGTCGAACGATGTCTTCGAACGGGCATGTGAAGCCATTCGAACGTGGCAGATTCACCGCGGTGCCGGGCTGGTCGTCTGCGCGGACGAACCACCGACCGTCGATGCTGTCGTGGCATTGTGCGCCCCGCTGCCGATCGGATACATCGACATCGTCTGTCGCGTCGTCACGGCCGCGGATCTGCCCGACCGGTTCGGATTCGCGTACGGGACGCTCTCGGTCCACCCAGAGCAAGGCGAAGAATCCTTCACAGTGATCCGTGAGGCTGATGGCACCATCGTGTTCGAAATCGTCGCAGTGTCTCGACCGCGTCACTTCCTCGCCCGAGCGCTGCCCCCCGTCGCCCGAATCCTTCAACGCAGAGCAACCGCCCGTTACCTCGACGCCATGACGTCAGTGGTCACGACCTGAGCCCAGCGGTGTCAGGCGACGAACTGCCCACCACGCGCCGACCGCGCCACCGCTCGTTGATACCAACAGATCCTTGATGGCGTCTGCGTACGTGAGGTGCAGGCCGCCAACACCCTCGAACGGACCGTGCGGGTACACCGACCCGGCGATCAGCAGACCTGCGAGCAACACCTTTGCAGCAGCCAACAGCCGTACCACTCGGGCATCCGGTGACGCTGACGACGTGGAACCCATCCGAACAGTGTCGCCCAATTGTCAGATCCGCCGCGCAATCACGTGGAGCTGCGATCCGAGGATGCGGTACGGATCGAGTCGGCCGGCTCGATCCTCGGCGTCGAGGAGTGCAGCGAGATCTTCGTGCTCGGGCACTTCTGCATCGGATGCCACAGCGTCATTGAACACGCGCACGCCGTACCAATCGACAACTTCCAGCCCGCATGACTGCAACGCGCCTACGACTTCGTCGAGCGTGTGGGCGCGTGCTTCCACCCCGAGCTCGTTGATGTAGCGCTCTGTCCCGAACGCCTCGAGCGCACCCGTCCAGTCGCGCCGCAGGCCAGGGCGCATTGCGAGGGCATGACCACTGCGGAACGTCACGGACAACAGCCCGGCAGGTGTCACTCGGTCGGCGAGATTCCGGATCGAGAGAAAGAAGTCGTCCATGTACATCAGCAGGCCGTGCGCGCACACAACGTCGAAGCGGCGATAGCGCGTGACGGCACGCAGCTCTTCAATGGTTCCGTCGAGAAGTTCGATGCTCACTGCCCGCTCGCTGGCTGCCCGGGCACAGAGCTCGCGCAGCTGTCGGGACGGCTCGACGCCAGTCACCGTGCAACCGAGGGCGGCCATCGCTATGGCCTGGGTGCCCTGCCCACAGCCGACGTCCAAGACTGACATCCACGGGCGGACGTGACCCGCCAATTGTCGACGAACCATCTCTTGACGAACGGTGTTACGCAGATTGCCCAAGCGGCGAATCCATTGCTCCTCGCCGGCAGCGAACTCAGCCACGGCACCACCTTTCCACAACAGGCTTGGCCCACAAAGTTCAGAGCCAAGCAGTCAGTCGCCGCGGTGGCGTTGTTCCTTGAAGGGGTCGCCGTACATGTGGTAACCGTTGCGTTCCCAGAAGCCAGCTTGGTCATCGGACCGTAGTTCGAGGGTGCGCACCCACTTGGCGCTCTTCCAGAAGTAGAGGTGCGGCACCACGATGCGCACGGGGCCACCGTGAATGGGTTCGATGTCCTCGCCCTCGTACGAGTACGCCACGATCGCTTCGTCCGTCATGACATCGGCCAGCGGCAGGTTGGTGGTGTACCCGTATTCAGCGTGCTCCACCACGAACTTCGCTCTGCGCTGCACGCCGGCTCGTTCGAACAGGTCACGCACGCGCACACCCGTCCAGGTCGTGTCGAATTTGCTCCACTTGGTGACGCAGTGAATGTCGAAGGTGAGGGTCGCTGCCGGCATGGCCTTCAACTCGTCGAGGGTGACGGTGAACGGCTGATCGACCAATCCGTTGATCGTCAGATCCCACTCGCCGGCGCCATACGCCGGCACATCCCCGACGTGCAGCACAGGGAAGCGATCCGTCAGGTACTGCCCTTTCGGGAGTCGAGCGGCGTCGTAGCCCTTGGCAGCCAGCTCATCACGGTTGCGATCGAAGAATCCCATGCGCACAGTGTGCCGCCGACCGACGTTCACGGCCACGCGAGGCTGCGCGTCTACAGTATTCGGATGACAGACATGCCACCTCCCCCGCCCAACATGGGTCCGCCCCCCGGCTACGTGGCCTACGGCGGCCCCGGCGCCGTGCAAGGAACGTTTCAACGTATCGGTGGCCTGACCAAGTGGCTGGTCGGCCTCCTCGTCGTCAGCTTGGTGGTGCAGTTGGTCTCGCTGCTGGTGCAGTTCACCCTGCGCGACTCGGCGACGAAGTTCATCAACAACCCGTCGTCGTTGAACTTCGACGACAAGCTGGGTCTCTATCTGGCCGTGGTCGCCATTGCCGGCATCGCGTCCGTCGCCCAGATCGTGATCTTGATCATTTGGACGTTCCGCCTGGCCAAGAACGGTCGGGTGATGGGTCGTCAACCGCAGGCGTTCAGCCCCGGCGCCACGATCGCCGTCAACATTCTGGGCGGCTGCACGCTGGGCATCTTGAACTTCTTCATGTGGCGCGAGCTGTGGAAGGCGGCAGACCCGGACACCGCCATGGGCGACCCCAGCTGGAAGCAGCGGGCCGTCACACCGCTCCTCACCGTCTACCTCGTGCTCACGCTGGCCACCATTGCTGCCTCACTCTCGCTCGGGTTCGCTGGCGCGGTCGGGCCCGTCCGCACGGCTGGCTCGTCGACGGATCTGGCGAAGAACATCAGCGACAAGCTGCCCTTCATCGCTCTCGGCGGCGTGCTCACGCTGGCAGCAGCGGCCGTCTTCATCGTGTTCGTGCGCCAACTGGCAGCTCGCCACATGCAGGCAACCCACGAGTCCGATCTCGGCTGATGCTGTATCTCGTCCGTCACGCCAAGGCCAACGATCGGGCGGCGTGGAAGGGAGACGACCGGCTGCGACCGCTCTCCAAGGAAGGCCGCAGGCAGGCCGACTCGCTAGCCAGGCGTCTCGCCCGCCTGACCACCGGCGACCTGGTCAGTAGCCCGTACGAACGCTGCCTGCAAACAGTGCAACCGCTGTCAGCAGTGCTCCGCATGCGCGTTCGCGAGGATGACCGACTCGGTGAGGAGCAGGGCTTCGAGGGCGCACTCGCCCTGATCGGCGAGCTACCCGACGGCAGCGTTTTGTGCAGCCACGGCGACGTGATCCCCGAGACGATCGACGCGCTGATCCGGCGCGGCTGCGTGATCGTCGGTGAACCGAACTGGCGCAAGGCGAGCACCTGGGTGCTCACGCGCGATAGTGCCGGACACGTCGTCGAGGCAACCGCTTGGGAGCCCCCAGAGCCCTGAACGGGTTGCCCCTACGGGCAGTTGTTGCTCCTGCCGAACTCGATGCAGTGGTCTGGATCAACAGCGATGGCCACGAACAGCGCTCCCCACAGCAGCACCACCGCGATGCCGACCACGACGCCTGCAATCGCCATGCCGCGACCGTTGCGAGCGCCGTCCTTGGTCTGCGACAGCCCGATGAAACCGAAGATCACACCCAGCACAGCCGGGATTCCGCACACCACGATTCCCACCAGGCTGCACACCAGCGAGGCGATCGCCATACCCGATGTGGACGGCTGCTGCCCCGACGGCTGGAAGCCGTACGGCTGGTAGCCCGGAGGCGAGCCATAGCCGGGCGCCGGCTGGAAGCCACCCGGCCCAGACCCCGTCGGCGGACCGGGCGGCATCGACGGCGGGAACGGCGGTGAGCTCATGTCGGCACCATAGTTCGACTGTGGGACGGCCATCTAGGATCGGCGCATGCTCTCGCCCGCTGCCCCAGCCGTGACACCGCACGACATCGAGAATGCCGCCGCGCGGCTGGCCGGCCACATCCGGGTCACGCCGCTGCTGGACATCGCGGCGAGCGAACTGGATTTGCCGGTAGATGTCGTTCTCAAGCTCGAGCTGCTGCAGCACGTCGGCAGCTTCAAGCCCCGCGGCGCCTTCAACCGCGTGCTCGCGGCAGCGCAGGTGCCCGACGCCGGCCTGGTGGCCGCGTCCGGTGGCAACCATGGCGCAGCAGTGGCGTTCGTGGGCCGGTCTCTGGGCCATCGCGCCGAAGTGTTCGTGCCGTCCAGCAGCCCGGCCATGAAGCGCGAGCGCATTGCCGCTCTGGGCGCAACCGTGCATGTCGTCGACGGGCTCTACGACGATGCCCAAGCCGCCGCGACCGCACATCAACTGAACACCGGCGCACTGGCGGTCCACCCCTACAACCATCCCGATGTCGTGGCCGGCCAGGGCACCATGGCCCGCGAGCTGGAGCTGCAGATGACGGCCCGCGGCAGCGAGTTCGACACTGTGCTGGTGGCCAGCGGCGGTGGCGGCTTCACCGCCGGCCAAGCAGCGTGGTTCGCCGGCCGCAAGCGCATCGTTGCCGTCGAGCCCGAGACCAGTCAGTGCCTGCGAGCCGCTCGCCTGGCCGGTGCACCCGTGGAGGTCAGCGTGTCGGGCGTTGCCGCGGACTCTCTTGGCGCCAAGAAGCTGGGGGCGGTGGCATGGAGCATCGTCGAGCACTTCGTGGCCGATGCCGTCACGGTCAGCGACGACGACATCCGCGCCGCGCAACGGTTGCTCTGGGACCGCCTGCGCCTGGTCGCCGAGCCCGGTGGCGCCACAGCCCTCGCCGCACTGCACAGCGGCGCGTACGTCCCCACCCCGGGGGAACGCATCGTCGTCGTGGTCTGCGGCTCGAACTGCGACCCCGCCACCGTCGTCAGCTGAACGGACTCAGCCGAGTTCGTCCAGCAGCTGTTGGACGAGCGGGATCATGTCGGCGGGAGGGTCGAGTGTCAGGCATGTTTTGCCGGCGGTGCGAGCCGTGTCGGGATCGGGCTCGGGCAGCAGGTAGCCGGCGGCGAATGCCAGCAGGCACTGAGCGTTGGCGTACGTCGGGTTGGCGGCGATGGCGGACTGCAGCAGTTCGATGCCCTGCGTGACCTGGGCCGGGTTGTTGGTATCGCGCCCATTGAGAGCGATCAGGTAGCCGGAGTAGGCGCGAGCGGTCGTGTTGGTGGGTTCCAGTTCGAGCACACGCTGATAGGTCAGCAACGCCTCGGAGTAGCTGCCGGCCGTCAGCTGTGCATCAGCCGTCGCCAGCAGCGTCTGCACGTTGTCGCCCGCCAACGTCGTGGTCGTCTCGCCTGTCACGCTCGCGATCAGGTTCTGGATCATCGACACCATGTCCTGGGGAGGGTTCAAGGCCAGGCACAGCGCACCCTGGGTGGTGACCATCTCCTCGTCGACCGGGTCGAGGAATCGCCCCGCTGAGACAGCCAGCAGACAGTGCGGGTCGCCGTAGGTGTCGTCGAGCGCAGTGGCGGCCTCCAGGCCGGCGATGCCCGCGCGGACGCCTGCCTGGTCGCCCGCCTTCTGCCCGTCGATCACCAGCAGGTACGCCGAGTACGTCGCTGCTTCGGCGTTGCCCGGCTCGAGCTCCAGCACCCGTCCGAACGCAGCGCGGGCGCCGGCCGAGTCGCTACCGAGCAGCCGTCGACCCTCTGCCAACTGGATGGACACCTCGTCGGCGGGCTGCCCACCGGTGAGGCTCTGGCCAGGCAACCGCTGGCCGGCCGAGTTGGCCACGAACAGTCCGAGGGCAACGGCCACCGCGATGGTGCCGCCGATGATCGCAATGCGACGGCCCCAGTGAGTCGGCCGCTTGGGAAGCAGCGAGCTACGACCATCATCGATCTCGCGCATGACAGCAGCCGCACGGGCGACGTAGCCGTCGCGCAACGCGTGATAGTCGTCGTCGCCGACGTCGCCGAACTCGTGCTCGCGTTCGATGTCGCGGATGCTGTCGAGCAGAAAGCGACGCTGCTCCTCCAGTTCCGCCATCCGTTCAGGGTTCACGGTTCGCCAGCCTCTTCCGGCCCTTCCGGCTCTGCCGCCAGCGCGGCGGCGACCAGCGCTCGGTCATTGTCGTCGGGCACGGTGTCCACGTTCTGCTTCCAACGGCGGAAGGCGAAGAACAGCCCAACCCCAGCACACACCAGCGCCGCCGCGGGCAGTACCCACACCAACGACTCGAAGCCGCTGGCCTTGGGTAGCAGCTGCGTCTTGGCACCGAACTGCTGCACGACGAAGGCGATGATCTCGTCGTCGGTAGCGTCGCTGGTACTGACCTGCGCCTTGATCTCCGCACGAATCGATGTCGACGCGGTGTTGCGCGATTCGTACACGGTCTCGCCGCCACAGATCGGGCAGGCCAACTGCTTGGAGATCTCCTCCACCCGCTCCTCGGGCGTGCGCGCGCCGGCGTCGCGGGTGCTGCCGAACGCGAGGAAACCGGCGACGACCATGACGAGCAGCACCCACCCGGGCCAGCGCTTCAGCGATGTCGACAATGACGATGACGACGACGATGACGGCCGAGTCATGTCGCCCCGTACAGATCGCGTTGTTGCTGCACCAGTCGCGACAGCGTGACCGCGTCGATCTGCCCGGCCCAGCGCACCCGCACAATGCCGCTCGGGTCGATGATGAACGTCTCGGGAACCTGCGCGACACCGAACGCAACATTGATGCGTCCGTCGTCATCGCGGATCACGGGCCAGTCGCCGCCACGTTCGGCGAAGAAGGCGCGAATGTCGGCGTCGGAGTTCGGCGGTTGCACGATGCTGTAGAACTCGGCGCCGTCGGCGAACGTGGCCTGCTGCGCGACGAAGGCCTTCAGGTCAGCGTGCTCGGCGATGCACGGCACACACGTCGAGTTGAAGAAGTTGACGACCACCCAACTGCCCTTGCGGCGGGCTAGGTCGAACGGCTGGTCGTCCACAGTGGTACTGCGCACCGAGGGTGCCGGCTTGTCGATCAGCGGGCTCTCGACCAGACCGACCTTGTCGTCGATACCCGACTTGCTCGCGGCAAGTATCCAGAACAGTCCTGCGAGCACTGCCGCGACAGCCAGCACGATGAACGGGGCGACTCGCCGGCGTGACACGTCAGCCGTCGCGGGCTCAGACATCGAGGGCTCAGACATCGACCGGCTCGGGTTCTTCAGCAACGTTGATCGGCGCGGACACCGTGTCGGTCGGTCGGCGTCGATGGCGGCCGGGGAATGCGGCCAGCAACGTGCCCAACGCACACATCAGCCCACCGACCCACAACCAGACGATCATCGGCTTGATGAACACCTTGATCTTCGCCTCACCGGTGCTCGGCTTCGACCCGGCCTCCAGCGTGAGGTAGATGTCCTTGTCGAGACCGGTGCGCACGCTGGGTGTCGCGATATCCATCCCGTTGGCGGTGAACTTGCTGATGGCCGGCGCATACGCCTGACCACCGTCGATGGAGATCGACGCCTTGATACCCACGGCTCGTGCCGTCTTGAAATCTGTCAGATCGACGAGCGTGAAACTGTGACCGGCGAACTCGATGGTCTCACCCTTGCTGAGCGTGAACTCACCCGAGCGCGTGTAGCTGTTGGAGGCGGTGAGCGCGACCGCGATCAGGATGATGCCGAGGTGCACGATCATGCCCCCGTTGGTGCGGCCCAGCAGACCGCGCAAACCTTGACGGCGGGTGGCCAACACGAGTTGACGCAGTGCCGCACCGGCCGCGAACCCGGCCAACCCGAACGCGAGCAGCGAGGCGAAGCCGGTGGCGCCCACCACGACCGAGAACACCAGCGCACCGGCGCCGCACCAGGCCGGCCAGAACAACCGAGTGCGCAACAACTCGCCCGACGCCTTGCGCCATGGCAGCGCCGGCGCAACCGCCATCAAGAACAGCAGCACCAGCCCGATCGGCTCGGCCATGGTGTCGAAGAAGGGTGAGCCGACGGCAATCTTGCGGTTGTCGCGGGCTTCCACGATCAGCGGGAAGACGGTGCCCAGCAGAATGACGAATGCGAACAGCGAGAAGATCACGTTGTTGGCGAGGAACGCACCCTCACGCGAAATCGGCGAATCGATGGCGCCGGGTGAACGCAGCCTGTCCCCACGCCAGGCAATCAGGATCAGTGACGATGCAACCACCACACCGAACGCACCCAGGAGATAGGGCCCGATGGTGCTGTCGCTGAACGCGTGGACGCTGTTGACCACTCCGCTGCGGGTGAGGAAGGTGCCCAGAATGGTGAGCGAGAACGTGGCCACCAGCAGGCTCAGGTTCCACACGCGCAGCATGCCGCGACGTTCCTGCACCATCACCGAGTGGATGTATGCCGTCGCCGTCAGCCAGGGCAGGAAGCTGGCGTTCTCCACCGGGTCCCAGGCCCAGACACCGCCCCAACCCAGCACCTCGTAGCTCCACCAGCCGCCCAGGATGATGCCCAGCGTGAGGAAACCCCAGGCGAACAGCGCCCAGCGACGGGTCTCGACCAACCAGCCTTCGCCGACGCGGCCGGTGACGAGCGCAGCGATCGCGAACGCGAACGGCACCGTGAACCCCACGTAGCCGAGGTAGAGGATCGGCGGGTGGAACAGCACCAACACGTGGTTCTGCAGCAGCGGGTTGGGGCCCTTGCAACAACGGGTGAAGTCTGCCGGCGTGACACCGGCGCGGAATGCATCGGTGGGGCCGAGCGCGAGGAAGAAGAAGAAGGCGGTGACGATGAACATCACGACCAGTGCCCACGCGACGATGGGGTCGGCGATGCGATTGCGATAGCGGTGGGCGATGATCGCCAGGTAGATTACCAACAGCAGCAGCCACAGCAGGATGCTGCCCTCCAGGGCGCTCCACACCGCGGTGAAGTTGAACAGCGCCGGCGTGTCGTAGCTGCCCACCTTCTGCACGTAGGCCAACGACCAGTCGCGGGTCACCATTGCCTTGATCATCACTGCGATCGCAGCGACCCCACCGGCGAGCACGACCCACACGTACGCATTCACCGCCCGCGCAAGTCGCGGGTTCTTGAGAACTGTTGCGGTGATCAGGCCGAATGCACCGAAGATGCATGCGGCGAAACCGATGATCAACGCCGAATGGCCGAGCAGGCCGTTGGTTCCCTCAGCCAGCATCGGTGTGGTCAGCCCTTGGCCGCGCAGGCATCCGCTTCGGCGTTGGTCTCGCCGAGGCGGTCAGCGTTGTCTTTGTCGTAGTTCTCGTCGTGCTTGACCAGTACCTCGTCGCCATCGAACGTGCGAGAGCCGTCGGCTGCCTGCGTCGCTCGACCGGTGACCACCACCGGGATGCACTCCTGGAAGAGACCCGTCGGCTTGCTGCTGAGCGCAACGGGCATCGACGCACCGTTGAAGGTGACGACGAAGTTGGTGACCGAACCTTCGGTGTCGACCGAGCCCTGCTCCACCACGCCCTGGATGCGGATGTTGCGATCGAGGTCGCAGCCGTCCTTCACGCCGACCTCGTCGACGTTGCAGTAGTAGTCGAGCGAGTTGGTGAGGAACTTGGCCACCACCACACCGCCGGCGACGATCACCAGCGCCAGCACACCGTACGCGAACCACGGCTTCTTCTTCCCACGAGCAGCCGTCGGCACGACCTTCCGTGGGGTCAGGTCCGAGTCGTTCAGGTCCGAGTCGTTCAGGTCCGAGTCGTTCAGGTCCATGGCCGGTCCTGAGGCGGCACCTGACGCGCCGCCTTGCGCGCCTGGGACAGCATGCGCCAGGTGTAGAACGCGATGCCCGAAAAGGTGACCGCATAGCTACCAAGCACGTAGGGGGCGTACAGCATTGCGATCATGACGAAACCTCCTGGGCGGCGCTGGCCTCATTGCGACGCTCGAGGATGGCCACGTCGAGGCCCTGATCGTCGACCTGATCGAGCAGTGCGAGCACCCGTTGGCGGTGCAGCACCAGCCACACGTACAGCAAGGTGAAGGCGATGATGCCGATGAACAGCGTGAACAGCATCAACCCGCTGAGCTTGCCGTTCTCCACGGTTTCGTTCTGGTGCAGCGGTCGCCACCACGTGACGCTGAAGTGCACCAGCGGCACCTCCAGCATGGCCAGGACGGCCAGGACCGCGCTGCGCTTGGCACGCTGCTGGTGGGTTCCGCCAAGGCCGCGCACGGCGAGATACCCGATGTAGGTGACGAAGAGGAAGGCCGTGGTGGTGAGCCGGGCGTCCCACGTCCAGTACGTGCCCCACGAAATGCGACCCCACAGGCTGCCGCTGACCAGGGTGATGCCCATGAACAGCACACCCACCTCGCCACTGGCACCGGCGATTCGGTCCCACGTGAGGCTGCGCGTGCGCTTCCACAGGTAGGCCAGGCTGCTGAGGCCGGTGACGCCGAACGCCAGGTAGGCCAGCCACGCCGACGGCACGTGGATGTAGAGGATGCGCACGCCCGTCTTCTGCACCCGATCGTTGGGCGACAGGAACAGGCCGAACACGATCAGCCAACCAATGCCGGCAAGTGCGGCAACGCCGAGCGAACGGCTGAAGGTGGTCGACGTTGGCGCACGATCGATATGGGTGGGGGAGGTTTTTGAGGTCATGAATCCGGTCATTCGTCGATGAGCGAGCCGAAGGCCAGCGTGCCGCCGACACCGAAAACTACGGCGAACAGCGCCATCAGGCCAATCCAGGGCCATCCGTCACTCGTCGTCGCATTCTCGGTACCGAGTGCTGCTTCGGTCGCCCGTGTTGCACCGATGAGAACGGGTGCCACCACCGGGAGCATCAGGAGCGGAAGCAATGTTTCGCGCCCTTTGGCCCCGGCAGCGAGACCGCCGTAGAGCGTACCGACGAAAGCCAGTCCGGTGGTCGCGGCCACGAAGGTGGTGACCAACAACACGATGCCGTCGGCCACGATCTCGGTCTTGTAGAGCACGATTGCCGCGGCCAGCAGCATCAGCTCCAACACGGCCAACTGAGCAGCGAGCGCAATTGCCTTGCCGAGAAAGATGCCGCCCGGTCGCACGCCCGCCACCTGGAGGGCATCGAGCGCACCGTCAGCGGTCTCGACCGCGAACGAGCGTTGGACGATCACGAGCAGGCTGAACATCGTCGCCAACCACACCAGACCGGGGGCCACCCGGGTCAGCACCGTGTCGTTGTCCAGCGCGAACGCAAACATCACCATCACCAGTGCCGCGAACGGCAGCACCTGGTTGATGACGATGCGGCTACGCCACTCGACGCGCAGATCCTTGGCGGCGACCAGCCGGGCAATACGCCACATGTTCATTCGGTCACCTGCTGCACCTGGCCGCCGACCACTTCCACCACACGTGTCGCCAGCGCACCCGCACGCTCCAGTTCGTGGCTGGCCACCATCACGGTTGCCCCGGCGGCGGCTGCTGCCCGCAACGTCACGTCGAGGTCGTCGCGGCCGGCGGCGTCGAGACCGGCGTGTGGCTCGTCGAGCAACCACAACTCGGCGCGGCGCGCAACCAGGCAGGCGAGGGCGGTTCGACGGCGCTGACCGGCGCTGAGCTTCGCCACCTGCACGTCGGCCAGCCGGTTGGACAGGCCCATGCGGGTGAGTGACGCGTCGATCTCGTGCTGCGAAGCGCCCACGGTTGCGCCCCAGAAACGCACGTTGTCGGCAACCGTCAGGTCGGCGTACAACCCGTTGGAGTGGCCGAGCAGACCGACCCGGTTACGGACGGAAGTGCGGTCTGCGACCAGGTCGCAGCCCAACACAGTTGCCGTACCGCGCTCGACTGGTAGCAGGCCTGCACACAGCCGCAACAGCGACGTCTTGCCTGCGCCGTTAGGACCACGCAGCAACACGATCTCGCCGCGGTTCACCGTCAGCGACGCTCCCGCCAAGGCGGGGAAACTACCCAGGACTGCCACCACGTCGGCCAAAGCGACGACCGGCTCGATGACCGGCTGCTCACCACGCTGAACGACAGAGTCCATGAAGGCGCAAACGCTAACGGACCACTCCCGATCTTCGGCGCTCGACATTCCAATACAGGACCGCATGCGAAAGACTCGGACATGCGACCACAGCGAATCGAGCCAGGCCCCGGACAGCGCGACAGCCGTAGGGGTCTGCTCCCGAGATAGCGTCACCGCCCGTGACGAGTGGCTCCGACGAACCCTTTGCGCACAGCGACGTCCCCGCGTTGCCTCGCAGCCGACGCAAACGGGTTCCGCATTTCATGCGACCCAAGCAGCCCCACGATTGGCGATGGGTGGTCGGAGGAATCGGCAAAACGCTGATCACGCTGGGCCTGTTGATGTTCGCTTTCGTCGGCTATCAGCTCTGGGGCACCGGTATCGAGACCGCTCGGGCCCAGAACAGCCTGGAAGACCAGTTCAACCAGATGATGCAGTCGACAACGTCGATCGCGACCACTACGACGACGTCGACGACCACCACCCTTGTCACCACCGACACCACCTTGCTGCCGCCCGAAACGACCGTTGCGACCGTTGCGACCACCAGCACCGTCCCGGTCGCACCGGATTCACCCCCCATTCCCAACGGCGACGTGGTCGCGCGGATGCGGATTGCGAAGATCGACCTCGACATCTACGTCGTGGAGGGCGTTGGCACCAAGGACCTTGCGAAAGGTCCCGGCCATTTCCGCGAGACCCCGATGCCTGGTCAGCTGGGCAATGCCGCAATCGCCGGGCACCGCACCACGCACGGCGCACCGTTCGGAGATCTCGACGAGCTGCAACCGGGCGATCTGATCACCGTCGAGATGGCGAATGGTGCCGGCCTCTTCACCTACTCGGTGACCGGCACCATCATCGTCAGCCCCAGCGAGTACGCCGCCGTCATCCCCACCGTCGATCCGACGATCGCGACGCTCACCCTTGCCACGTGCCATCCCAAGTGGACGTCACGCCAGCGCATGATCGTGCAGGCCATTCTGGTGCCCGAGCAGAGCGGCCAGGTATTCAGCCCGCCGCCGAACACAGCACCACCTCAGCCTGAAGAAACTCTGCCCGCCGAACAGCCCGAGCCCCTCGACACAACGGCGCCCGACACAACTGTGCTCGGCACCACCGACACGGCCGCGACGTCGTCGACCGAGCAGCCAGCGCCGCCAACCACGGTCGTGGACACACGCGTGGACAACACCATCACCGAGGACGGCCTCAGCGGTGGCTGGTTCGACGACTCGGCTGCCGTTCCTCACGCCATTGCGTGGGGTCTGCTGCTGTTGGCCGTTGGCATCGCCTCGTACTATGTCGGCAAGGCGACCAAGCGTCTCTACGTCAGCTTCCTCGTCGGCGTCATCCCATTCGTCGTCGTGCTCTATTTCTTCTTCGAGAACGTCAATCGTCTCCTTCCTCCAGGCCTGTGACCGCATGAACCAGCCCACCACGCCCATCGACCCCGTTCGCGCCCGCCGACGCAAGATCGCCAGGTACACACTGCTGGCAAATCGGGTCGGCTATCTGTTCTATGCACTTGCGATTGCGACGTTCGTCATCGGCTTCGCATTCAGCTTCAACGGCGCCGTCTCGGCCATCGTGATCGGCTCGTTGATCATCGGCTCCATCCTGCTGGCACCCGCCATCGTGCTGGGCTACGGCATCAAGGCCGCCGACCGCGACGACCGCGAACGCGGCCTCTGAGCTGGTTTCAGGCGTTCGAAAAGCTTGTTACCCTCTAGTAACTACTATGAGCATGCGCCTGCCCGCCTCGGCCCGTCGAGAACAGATCCTTGACGTCTCGGTGCAGGTGTTCGCCCGCAACGGCTTCCACTCGACCTCGATGAACGACGTGGCCGACGCCGCCGGCGTCACCAAACCAGTGCTCTACCAGCACTTCGACAGCAAGCAGGATCTGTACCTGGCGCTGCTCGAAGAGGCCGGCAACCGGCTGCGCAACGCGGTCAGCAAAGCTGTGGTCAGCGCCGCCAACGGTAAGGAGCAGACCGAGATGGGCTTTCGGGCCTACTTCCGGTGGGTCGCCGACGACCATGACGCCTTCCTGCTGCTGTTCGGCTCACGGGCCAATCGCGACGAGCAGAGCACCACCACCATTCGCCGCATCACGGCCGAAACGGCGAGGGCCATCGCCCCGCTGATCGCTGCCGACATCGAGCCGGACCACCAGCGCACGCTCGCACAGGGCCTGGTCGGCCTTGCCGAAGGCGTCAGTCGCTACCTCGTCGAGCGCGGCGACAACTTCGACCCCGACCTGCTCGGCCGACAGGTCGCCGACATGGCCTGGGCCGGCCTGCGCGCCGTCCACCGCACCGACTGACACGCGCTGCCCGTCACTGGGCGCGTACCGACCACCCTTTGTAGCCCTCGGTGAAGCCGGCCATCTGCAGGGCCACAGCCACGGGCATGGCTGGGGTGATGGCCTCGCCGTTCACCTTGCGGATCTCGACGGTGCGGGCGCGCCCATCCTTGACCAAGCTGGCCAGCGCGTCGGCCCAACCGAGATCGTCGGCGGCCCCGCTAAAGGTCACGATGTGGTGCGACCGCCGGTCGAACCAGACCAGCGGCACGCCCGAACGTGATACGACCAGCGCGCCCGCTGAGCGCGCCGGCCTGCCCGGCGACTCGGGCCACGCCAGCGCGGCGCCATACGGCTGCGCCGGGTCGGTGGCAGCCAACACCACCGGCGGCGCCACGTCGGCGGGGTGCAGCTCGAGGTCGGGCACCTCGCGCAGGCTCCGCAATCGGTCGACCGCTCCGGGCAGGCTGAACTGGGCTGCACCGAGACCGGTGACGAAGTAGCCGCGGCGCGTCTGGCCGCGCTCTTCCAACACCTTCAGCACCCCGTACACGCTCGCGTATCCACCACGAATGCCCTCCGCCAGCACCGCCTCGCGGGTGACGACGCCGTAGCGATCCAGCAGTTGCAACGCACTGGTGTGCGCCGCTTCGGTCGACGACGGCACCGGTAGCAGCAGCGGCGCGACGAGGCTCCAACGGCCGGCGCCCAACGGTGGGCCGATGCGGGTGAGGCGACCTGGCCGCGGTCGACCGCGTACCGGCCC
>Ga0073904_10001340_pt1 | contig 18387 bp, 18 predicted proteins | sample KloWWTrecipitate_FD_66668 | JGI IMG/M metagenome (GOLD analysis project Ga0073904, IMG submission 66668) | Active sludge microbial communities from Klosterneuburg, Austria, studying microevolution and ecology of nitrifiers - Klosterneuburg... | ecosystem: Engineered > WWTP > Aerobic digester >... | reverse complement strand
ACGAAGAGCCGTCGCCCGAACCCCCGCCGCAGGATGCGCAGACATTTCGCCTGCAGGAATTCGCCCAGCCGGGCATCCAGCCCCGTCGCCCCCTCGAAGGCCACGTCATCCGGTGCCGCCGGCAGGATCAGGATCAGCTTCAGCCCCGGCTGCTCCCGCGCGGCCTGCGCCAGCCGCCGAGCCATCCGGCGGTTCCGGAAATACTGCGTCTCGATGTAGATCAGCCCCTCGGCCCGGCGGATCCAGTCCGCATGGGCCGTCTCGATCTCATGCACCACAGGTTCGGGAGAGATGAACCGCCAGGCCGCCCGTTTCCGCCGCCGCGACAGGGTGCGGACAAAGCGCAGATCCTGCCGGTCGGGTGCGGGTGGGTTGGCCTCGATCTTCCCCTCGATGATGCCCAGAAACCCCTCCAGATGCGCCTTTGCATCCTGCGCCACCGGCCCCCGGAGCATCAGCTGCACATCATGCCAGGTCTCATGCCCCGGCAGCTGGTGGTCGGGGGTGTCGTAGAACCGTTCGTCCAGGTCGAGCCCGCCGATATAGACCGCTTCCCCGTCGAAAACCGCGAGCTTCTGGTGATGCGTGGCCGGAAACAGCGGCGGCACCGCAAAGAGGCGGGGCCGCGGCAAGGCATCCTTCGCCGCCAGCATGCGCCGGACCCCCGGCATCTCGCGCAGCGCCGCCATCCGCCGCGCAGCGACCTGACGGCGCAGCCAGCCCGACACCCGGACCAGCCGCGTCTGCACCACCGGCCAGAACAGCAGCCGTGGCCAGATGCCCGCCACCGCCGAATGCGTCGAGGGGACGACGACCAGCCGCGCTCCCGGCCCGGCAAGCTCTGCCGCCGCCCAGAACATCCGCACCGTCCGCCAGGTCGCCCGGTGCAGCCGGGGCCGCGCCACCGGGTCGAAGTCCGACAGGACGATCCGGATCGCGACCCCCCGCCGCAGCGTGTGGATGACAAGGTCGAACCAGGTCTGCCCGATGACCAGGGCCTCGGGCGACCGCAGCCGCGTCTTCAGGTCGAAGACCCTGAACCCTGCCAGGATTTCGGCCCTTGCCGACAGGAAGGCCCGCTCCAGTGCCGGATAGGCCTCTGCCGCCGTGACCAGGATCTCGACCTGCGGTGCCTCGGGGACAAGGGCCAGCTCTGCCACGGCTGCCCCCCGGACCGCGTCAGGCCTTCAGCGTCTCGGTCGACGCGAAGAACATCGCCTGGCTGACCGCCGAGCGCACCTGTTCCTCGGTATAGGGCTTGTTGATCAGGAAGGCCGGTTCCGGCTTCTCGCCCGTCAGCAGCCGCTCGGGGAAGGCGGTGATGAAGATCACCGGAATCTCGCCGAACTGGCCCAGGATCTCGTTCACCGCCTCGACGCCCGAGGAATTGTCGGCCAGCTGGATATCGGCGAGGATCAGGTCCGGCGGTTCCGCCGCCGCCATCTCCACGGCCTCGGCATGGGTGCGGGCATTGGCCGTCACCCGGTGGCCCATCCCTTCGACGATGGCCGCAATGTCCATCGCGATGATCGCCTCGTCCTCGATCACCAGCACCGACCCGCGGACCGACCGCTCCATCTCTTGCACCGCGATGTCGATCAGGTGCTGCGCCTCCTCGATGTCCACACCCATGATCGCCGCCACTTCGGCCTGGTCGAAGCCTTCGACCGTGTTCAGCAGCAGCGCCTCGCGCGAATTCAGCGTCAGGCCCGCCATATGGGCCTGCGCGGCGCCGGAAACCACGTCATCGGCCTCGGCCACCGGGGCGCCCGAGGTTGACCAGATCGAATGGAACACCGCAAACAGCGCCACCTTCGGATGCGAATGTGCCGACAGCATCGCAGGGTCGGTGATGATCGTCTCCAGCACCGCCACGGCATATCGGTCGCCACTGGTCTGGTTGCCGGTCAAGGCACGGGCATAACGGCGAAGATAGGGAAGATGACGCGCAACCGTCGCCGAATGGTCGACCGCTTCCTGAGCGAGCATGAGGATCCTCTCTGTTATCGTCTTGTTTCGGGAACCAAACGCGCCCCGCTGCGTTCGGTTCCCTGCGCGCAGGAAAAATCTTCGCGACAGGTGATATCGTCGGAACCAGATGTTGATGACATGAGTTTACGGGCGAGTTTGGTGGGAACGGAAAGCGATGAAGAAAGAAAATGACGGGGATGCGTCCAAGAGGCAGGCGATCCGGGAGCAAATCGACGAGAACCTGAAGCGTGTCTACGCCGCGGCCCTGAACGAAGAGCTGCCGGATCGGTTTCGCGATCTTCTTGCACAGCTCAAGGCCAAGGAAGGGCCCGGTTCGGGCGGCCAGCAATGAAAAGCCAGACCCATGCCGATCCGCGCGACCGGCTCGCCGGTGCCATCCCGAAGCTTCGCGCCTTCGCGATCAGCCTGGCCCGCGATGTCAGCCGCGCCGATGACCTGGTTCAGGAGACGATCCTGAAGGCCTGGTCCAACATCGAGAAATTCGATCCCGCGACCAATCTTGATGCCTGGCTTTTCACCATCCTGCGCAACACCTTCTATTCCTCGCTGCGCAAGACCCGGCGCGAGGTGCAGGACAGCGACGGCTTCCACGCCGCCACGCTTTCCGTGAAACCTGCGCATGACGGCCGCCTTGCCATGCAGGAATTCCAGAAGGCCTTCGATGCCCTCAGCCCGGAACATCGCGAAGTCCTGATCCTGGTCGGCGCTTCGGGCTTTTCCTGCGAAGAGGCGGCTGGCATGATGGGTGTGGCCATCGGCACGGTGAAAAGCCGTACCAGCCGGGCCCGCAAGCGCCTGGCCGAACTTTTGCACCTGCAAGATGGAGAAGACATGTTTTCCGGAACCGACGGCGCAACACAGGCGGTCGTGCTTCGCTCCGCCGCGGGCGGGTTTTGATCCGCAGGGTCAGGTCCCGCCTGTCAGCCAGCAGCCTTGGAGCGCGGCTGGGTTCCGCGCTCATGCTGGCGCTGATGCCCCTGGGGGTGCTCTCCGTCGTCCAGACCCGCGATGCCCTGTCCCAAGTCGATTCGACCACGCTCGCCGGTGTCGGTGGCGCGGCCCTGCAAGCGGTGCGCAGTCAGATCGACCTCATCAAGGAAGCGCAGATTTCCGCCCGGGTGCTGGCCTCGGTCCTGTCAAACGTGCGTTCCCCCGGCCCCGACTGCGTGGACCGCGTCACCGCCCTTGCCAGGGGAATCCCGCAGGCGGTGCTGGTGGCCTATATCCCGCTCAGCGGCCTGATGACCTGTTCCTCGAATGGTCGGGTCTATGACTTCAAGGACGAGCCGCGCTTCCGGACCCTGATCGAAAAGCCCTTGCCCCGCGTGGTCTACAACCCACATGGCCCGGTCTCGGGCACCGCCGTCATCGGCATCAGCCACCCCGTCTTCGACCGGACCGGCATCCAGGCCGGGATCGTTGCCATCTCGCTCTCCTATACCGCCGTGGCCCCCGGCAACTATTCGGATTCCCTCGCGCTCTGGCGGCCCGCCTATCTTGCCACCGTCCTGTCCGACGGGACACTCCTCCTGTCCTCCGATCCCGACACGCCCCCGGCCGAGGTGATCCCGGCCTCGGTTGATCTGAAGGACCTGATCCGGATCGCCGATCGCCCGGCCTATGTCGACGACGCGACCGGGCGGCATATCCTGTCGGTGGTCAGCGTCACCGATGACCTCTATCTGCTTTCGATCTGGCAGCGCGATGCCGGCAGCTTCTGGCAGCGGGCGGGTGCCTTCACCCCCTACCTGCTTCCGGTCCTGACCTGGATCGCCGCCCTTGTTGCCGCCGCCTTCGCCTCCAGCCGACTTGTCGTCCGCCATGTCCGGGCCCTGTCGCGCTCGATGACCAACTACGTCTCGACCAGGCAGCGCCTGCTGATCCCCGACCTTTCCGGTGCCCCGACCGAGATCCAGAGCCTGCACGCCGCCTACGAAGGCCTGATCCGCACCATCGAGCAGGAAGAGGCCGACCTGCAGAACCTTCTCGTCGACAAGGACATCCTGATCCGCGAGGTCAACCACCGCAGCGGCAACAGCCTGCAGATCATCGCCTCGATCATGCGGATGTACCGGCGCGAGACCACGGACCAGAAGCTTCGCGCCGTGCTGGACGGGCTGATCAACCGCGTCATCACGCTGTCCTCCACCCATACCAGTCTTTACGCCCTGTCCGGCCAGCGGGATGTGGCGATGGATGTCGTGCTGGCCAATGTGGTCAAACGGCTGAAGGAAATCCACGGCGTCGCGCTGGGCGTGGCCTCGAAGCGCCTGCAACCGATCAGGATGGAAGCCCAGGCCGCCGTCCCCCTTGCCCTTGCCCTGGCCGAGGCCGTGGGCTGCTATTTCTCAAGGCCCAACCTTGGCCGCGACTCCGTGGTGGTGGACCTGTCCGAGGCCGAGGGCACCATCCGCCTGCGGATCGAGGGGCCCGTCGTTCCGCAGCTTCGGCCCGAAACGACAGACGGGTTGCAAGCCCTGCCGCAGCGCATGTTGCGCCAGTTCTCGGCGCAGCTTTTCGGGACGGTCAGCATCCGTATCGACGATGACCGCGCCACGGTCGACCTGGTCTTCCCGCGTCCCAAAGGGTCATGAACGAAACCCGGCCCCACACTGGGGGCCGGGTCCGTCGTCCTGGTTCCGTCTCAGTGCCGGACGGGTCGCACCATCGGTTCTTCCGGCGTGAACAGCCGGGTGGCATGTTTCAGGTCGGTCTCCAACGCCTCTTTCAGCGTCGAACCAAGCGCGCTCGCCTTCACCGCCTCGCGCCGGGCCATTGCCTTCAGGTCGGTGGCCAGCTGATCGCGCGTCTCGCCCATCAGGCGATCCTCGGTCTCGGTCCGCGGGAACAGCCAGGCCAGCGCCGCCCCCGCCAGGGCCAGCGTCGCGCCCACCGCCAGCGGGTTGCCGTCCACCGCCGCGCGGCCCTTCTCGGCCATCGCAATCCGGCCGAGGTAGATCCGCTCCCGCGCCTGCAGGGCCTGATCCCGCGCCGCGCCGCTGACCGAACCCAGGCCCTTGCCAAGTGCTGCCCTGGTCTCGACCGCCAGCGCCGACATCACCTCGGCCCGGTGTTTCGCCAGTTGTGCTGCCGGGGCCAGCCCGCGCCGCGCCGCTTCGTCGATCTGGCGCAACATCACGCGCGCCTTTTCGCGCAGGCTTTGCGCCTCGCTCAGCCAGTCCTCCTCCGGGTCCACCGGCTCGGGCGCGGGCGGCCCGCCCTCATCCTCCCAGCGGGTCAGCGCCTCGAACCGGGTGCCCGCCATTGCCGGCACCGCAGCCGCCGCCTCGGTATCGACCGGACGCGGCCGCCCGAAGACCACCGCCGCCAGCGCGACCCCGGCCAGCGCCGTCATCATCGGATGCGCCCGGACCGTGCCATCCACCCGCGACAGCATGGGCGAAGCCTGCGCCAGCAGCGCATCCTTGCCTTCGGCCATCAGACTGGCCGGACGCAGGCGGTCGCGCAAAGCCACCAGCGACTGCGCCAGTGCTGCGCGGTCCTGCTCCAGGTCGCGCTCGATCTCGTGTTTCGTGAAGTCGGACATGTCACCCTCCCGTTTCCGTCAGGCCCTGCCGCACCGCCTCGGCATCCCGACGCAGGTTCTGCACGGCACGATCCGGCCAGGCGCCCCGCAAGCGCAGCGCCGCACGCCCGGCCAGCGCCAGGCCCAGGGCCACCAGGCACAGCGCCAGACCCACCACGAAGGCCGCCCAGACCGGACCCAGACCCGCCACCGCCAGCGCGGCAACCGCCGCCCCGGCCAGCACGTTCAGCCCGACAAGGCCGACCACCGCCGCGATGCCGATCTTCACCAGACCGGAGCCGGCGGTCTTCAGGCCCTCGGCCACCTCGGCGCGGGCCAGCCGAAGCTCGCCCTGCACTAGACGACCGACCCCGCTCGCCACCTCGGACAGCAGGGACATCACCCCCGCGTCCCCATCGTCGCGCCGCCCGGTCATCAGACCCGCGGCTCCCGGCGCTGGCTCGATGACCGCACGAAACGCGCCATCGCAAAGCCCGCAACCGCCGCCGCCACCATGAAGGCCCCCGGATGCTTCCGCGCCAGCGTCCTGACATCCGAGGTCAGGTCCGTCACCGACCGCTGCCGCAGCGCGTCCGAGGCCGTGGTCAGCCCCTGCGCCACCGAGGACAGCATGCGCGACTTCAGCGCATCATCGTCGCTGTCCGCCGCAGCGCCCTTCAGCGTCGCCGCCAGCCTCTCGCCCGCGTCCGACAGGGTTTCCCGCGCCGCATCGGCCTTTTCCACCGCCACGTCGCGCACCGTTCCCAGCGCCGACCCGGCCCCGGCGACGATGGCATCCTTCGCATCCGTCGCCGTGTCCGCCGCCTTGCGCATCGCCCCGCCCAGCCGCGACTGGCCCTCGGCCAGGGCGTCTCCGGCCATGTCGCGCGCAGTTTCTACCGCATCCGCCGCCGTGCGCTGCGCCGCCGCCGTCGCGTCTTCCGTCGCATGCATCGCGATCATGCCGCCGTCGCGCGCCTTATCGCCCAGAGTTTCCGCCGCCGAGGTGACGGTCTGTTCCACGTCCTTTGCCGCGTTCTTGTAGCTCGCAGTCATGACATTTCTCCCACAAAGATGATCCGCGTGAAGGCCGTCAGGCCAAGGGGGGGCTGGCCGCCTTCTTCGCCCCTACAATGCGCGCGCGCGCCTTCTGGTTCCCTGCGACCTGCCTTTCCGCCCGCAACCGCGCGGCACACTTTTTTCGCCAGTCAAGGGAACCGGCGCGCAACTTCCGGCGTTGCAGCTTCAGATCGTCACTCGCAGCGCCTTCCGGGGCGCCTGAAGCAAAGGAGAAACCCCATGCTCGGTTGGGCTGTCACTTTCCTCATCATCGCCATCATCGCCGGAGTTCTGGGCTTCGGCGGTATCGCCGGCACCTCTGCCGGGATCGCCCAGATCCTCTTCGTCATCTTCCTGATCCTGTTCCTCGTCTCGCTGCTTCGTGGCGCGATGAGTCGCTGACCTCCGTCCCCAAGGAAGCGGTCCTTCCCTGCCGTCTTTCCTTGACTTGGGCTGCAACATCGGTTGCAGCCCATTTTTTTGGCAAAGCACCGGAAATGGTGGCTCTCAGGCGGGGCTGCGGTCTACCGGCGCTGCCAGCATCTCCAGCGAAACGCTCACCCCGCGACCGGCCAGCTGTGGCCGGATACGGTCCACGAACTGCACCAGCGAGATTGCAGCCTTCCCCGGCAGGCAGATCAGCTCGATCTTCGGGACTGCCCGGCGCCGCAGCGATGGCAGCAGCGTCAGCACCGCGCACATGACCGAAAACACCGCCTCGCCATGCTCGCCATCCGCCGCCAGCACCAGCCGGTCCAATCCGCCCGCCGCCTGCATCGCAGCATGAAGCGCCCCAAGCGAGGCGCTGTGCCGGAAGTCGGTCCAGATCATCTCTGCCCCCGGCAGCGCAAGCTCGGCCAGCGTCATCCGCACCAGATGGCTGCCCGCCACGACCAGCCGCGCCGCATCGTCCGGCTTCACCGCCTCCGGCTTCAGGTGCAGTGCCATATCGTTCAACAGGACAAGCTTCCGGTCGACCATCGCGATACCCCCACGCCACAGGCGATCCCGAACCTCGGGACATGCTTTTGATAACGCACCGAGGCGCCTCCGGTTCCTGCGCGCAGGTGGGAACCGCTTCCGCAGGCCGCACGTTTGCTGCCAGGCGCAACGCGGGGGGCATCATGCAAGACACTGACGAGGCCGCACTCCAGCGGCAGGACCGGCTGATAACTCCGGTCGAAAGCGGCCATTCCATCGTCACGCTGACCACGCTTGCCACCATCACCACCGTTTGCGCCATCCTGTACATCGCCAAGGACCTGTTCCTGCCGCTTGCGCTGGGGATGCTGATCGCCTTCGTGCTGACGCCCGTCGTCAATGCCCTGCGCCGAAGGGGCCTGCGCGACATGCCTGCCGTGATCCTGACCGTGATCTCTGCGGGCGCGGTGGTGGCCGCCTTCGTCCTGATCCTCGCCTATCAGGTCAGCCAGATCGGGATGAACCTGCCGCAATACCAGGGCAACGTCCTGACCAAGATCGACAGCCTGCTGGAGGCGGGCACCGACAACAGGATCGTCGCCCACCTGCAAGGCATGGTCGAGAACATCTCCGCCCGCCTCGAAGCCGAAACCGCAGGGGCCGAAAGCCAGACCATGAAGGTCGAGGTCGTCGAACACACCGGCCTGATGGACTGGCTGACCGGCGTCATCCTTCCCGCGCTTGCCCCCGTCGGCATTTTCGGCCTGATCTTCGTCGTCGTGATCTTCGCCCTTTTGGAACGCGGCACCCTGCGGGACCGGCTGGTGCAGCTGATCGGCGGCTCGAACATCCTGGCCACCTCCCGCCTTCTCGCCGAAGCCGGATCCCGCGTCTCGACCTATCTCCTCGCCCAGCTTGTCGTGAACGTGATCTACGCCGTCCCGATCTGGCTTGGCCTCTGGCTGATCGGTGTGCCGAACGCGTTGTTCTTCGGCCTTGTCACCCTGGTCATGCGCTTCGTCCCCTATATCGGTTCGGCAATCTCGGCGATCCTGCCCTTGCTGATGGCCTTCGCCGTCTCGCCCGACTGGTCGCTGGTGATCTGGACCGCAGCCCTGTTCCTGGTGGTCGAGTTCACCACCTCCAACATCATCGAGCCCTGGTTCTACGGCCAGCGCACCGGCGTCTCGCCCCTGGCCGTCATCGTCTCGGCGATGTTCTGGACCTGGCTCTGGGGGCCGATGGGCCTGATCATCGCCACGCCGCTGACCGTCTGCCTTGTCGTCATCGGCCACCATGTCCCCAGCCTGCGCCTGTTCCCGATCATGTTCGGCGACAAGCCCGTCCTGGCCGACAGCGCCCGGCTCTATGACCGGCTGCTGGTCGGGCGCTCGTTCGAATTCACCGAATCCGCCACCGCGACGACCGCGAAGCGGTATCTTGCGGAATATTACGACAAGACCGCGATCCCGGCGCTTGCGCTGGCCGATGCCGATCATGAGGCCGGGCTTCTGTCCGACTACCAGTCGCACCGCATCGCCAATGCCGCCTGGACTCTCACCGAAGAGCTTGAGGCGGTGGTCGAAGAGGAACTGTCCCACGGGGCCGACAGGCCGGAGGAGACCGGGGAAACCACGCTCGTCGCAAACGGGGTTCTCGACGGTGTTGACCGCAAGATCGCGGTGATCGGCGCCCAGACCCAGCTTGAGGATGTCGCCGCGCAGATGGTCGCCCAGGCGCTGCGGGCCGAAGGGGCCGAGGTTGTGGCTTTGCCCCTGCGTGCGATGCTGCCCCGCGCCCTTGGCGGGTTCAAGCCGGAAACCTTGGTGATCGTCACTCTCGGCAGCACGCAGGCCGCGACGGTCGGGTTGCAGGTCCGGCAGTTGCGCCGACGGCTGCCGGGGGTGAAGATCGGGGTTGCGCAATGGTCGAACCCCGACACCCCTGCCTCCGATACTGCCCTGGCCCCGCGCGACCGCCAGGCCGACTATGCCGCGCAGGGCATGGAAGACCTGTTCGCCCAGGCCTTCGGCAAGACGCCCGTCACCAGCGACTGAGCGGGTGCGCGAAACCGGCGACATGGCGAACGCTTCCGAAAGGCAGCGCCGCCTTGCAGTCGCGACCCGTCAGCCCGTGCCACTGCGGCCCCGGACAGCCGGAATTGCCTCAGTTCAGCCGGTCATCATGGGGCCGGTGCTCGTAGGGCTCCTCTTCAAAACCCTGCCCCCGGTGCATCACCACGACCCCCCGCATCCGCCCCGCCAGGCCCTTGATGATCAGGGCCCTGACCGGCGGCAGCAGCAGCACCAGCCCCAGCGCATCGGTGAAGAATCCCGGCAGGATCAGCAGCACCGCCGCAACCCCCACCAGCGCCCGATGCGCCAGCGGCGACAGCGGGTCCTGCAAGCCCTCCCTGAAGCCCCGCCGCAGGGTCTCGCCCCCGGCCAGCGCCATGCTCTTCAACAAAAGCACCCCCAGAACTCCGGTCAGCACCACCCAGCCCAGCGTCAGCCACAACCCCAGCTTCGCCCCCAGCGTCACGAAGAGCCCGATCTCGACCAGCGGCAAGGCCAGCAGTCCCAAGACGATCCACATTGCCGGTCTTCCCCTGTTCTTGTGCCGTCGCATGGTAGACTTCGCCGCGACCCCACCCTACATAAGGGCAAGCCGTGCCAATTCAAACGGAACCAACCGTATCCAGAGGTCATCAATGAACGGGTCCCTGATCCAGCTCCTCGTCCTTGCCGGGATCGCGATCTTCCTGATCCTCAAGCTGCGCTCCGTCCTCGGCACCCGCGACGGCTTCGAAAAACCCCCCATCCCGCTGGATGACGTCCGTCCCCGCGTCCGCCGCGACTTCGAGGTGATCGAGGGCGGCCCCGACCGTGACATCATCGACCATGTCGCCGAAGGCTCCGACTCCGCCCGCGCTCTGGCCGAGATGAAGAAGGCCGAACCCGCCTTTGCCGTCGGCCCCTTCCTCGAAGGTGCGCGCGGCGCCTATGAGATGATCCTGACGGCCTTCGAAAAGGGCGAGCTTGACCGCATCCGTCCCTTCCTCTCGGATGATGTCGAAGCCAGCTTCGCCGAGGCCATCGCCCAGCGTGACCGTGACGGGCTGACCATCGAGGCCAGCTTCCTTGGCATCAAGGAACTGGTGCTGCACGACGCCACCTTCACCCCGGAAAGCCGCTTCGGCGAAATCGCCGTGCGCTTCGTCGCCGACCAGACCTATGTCGTGCGCAACAAGGCGGGGGAAATCGTCGAAGGCTCCCCGCGTGAGGTCAAGAAGACCCGCGACATCTGGACCTTCGCCCGCCAGATGGGGTCCGACGACCCGAACTGGCAGCTTGTCGCCACCGGCGACTGACCGCGTGGGATGCGCCGAGCGCTTCGCATCCTCTGCATTCCGGCGGTCGTGATGGCCGCCGGATCGCTGTCCGCCGAAGTGCTGGACTTCGAAGCCCTCGACGGCTGGCGCGACGACAACCATGTCCAGGCGCTGCAAAGCTTTCTCGCCACCTGCGACCTGATCAAGACCCCCGACTGGCAACCGATCTGCGCCATGGCCGCCGATGTCCCGAAAGACGATGCCTCGGCCCGCAGCTTCTTCGAGCTGTTCTTCAAGCCGGTCGTGGTGGGCAATCCCCCCGCCCTCTTCACCGGCTATTTCGAGCCGGAGCTCGACGGTTCCCCCACCCGCACCGGGCGCTTCAAATACCCGATCTACCGCCGCCCGCCCGAGTTGCAGGAGGGCATGGTCTACCACACCAGATCGGCCATCGAAGGCGGGGCCATCGCCGGGCGCGGGCTTGAACTCGCCTGGCTCGACGACCCGGTCGATGTCTACTTCCTGCAAGTGCAGGGCTCCGGCCGCATCCGCATGACCGACGGCACCGTCGTCCGTGTGGGGTATGCCGGCAAGAACGGCCACGCCTACCGCTCGGTCGGGCAGGAAATGGTCCGGCGCGGCACGCATTCGCTCGACCAGGTCTCCGCCCCGGAAATCGCCAACTACGTCCGCAGCAACCCCGGCTCCGGCCAGGACCTGCTCGACACCAACCCCTCCTATGTCTTCTTCCGCAAGATCGGCACGCTGAAGGCCGAGGACGGCCCCATCGGCGCCATGGGCCGGTCGATCACCACGCTGCGCTCCATCGCCATCGACCCGAAATTCACCCCGCTGGGCGCCCCGGTCTGGATCGAAAAGGACGGCAAGCGCCCGATCCGCAGCCTGATGGTGGCGCAGGATACCGGCGGCGCGATCAAGGGCATGCAGCGCGCCGACATCTTCTACGGCACCGGCGCAGATGCGGGTCAGGCTGCGGGCACCGTCAAGGACGGCGGCCGCATGGTCCTGCTCCTGCCCATCGACCGTGCCTTCGCGATGCTGGAAGACGAATAGCTGCAATGGCCCGCCGCCGTCACCTCTCGCCCGAGGAATCCGACCTCTGGCGCACGGTCGCCCGCACGGCGCGGCCCCTGCACAGTCCTCCGATCCACCTGCCCGACCCTTCGCCCGCGCCCGAGCCTGCCCCGCTCGCCCCCGCCAAACCGCGCCTCTCGCCTTTCCTTCTGGGCGAGAAACACCGCAAGCCGGAACAGCGCGACCTCGCCCCCACCCTGCCCGATCTCCTCGGCCAGACCGCCCTGCGCATGGACGCGGGCACCCATGCGAAGATGACCCGTGGCAAGCTGCACCCCGAAGCCCGGATCGACCTGCACGGGTTGACGCTGGCCGAGGCACATCCCGAACTGATCCGCTTCATCCTGAACGCCCAGTCCCAAGGCCTGCGCCTTGTGCTGGTCATCACCGGCAAGGGCAAGCGCCGCGACGACACCGGCCCGATCCCCCAGCGCGTCGGCGCGCTGCGCCATCAGGTCCCGCACTGGCTGCACCTGCCGCCCCTTGGCCCCGCCGTCCTGCAAGTCAGCGAGGCCCATCTGAAACACGGCGGCGGCGGAGCCTACTACGTCTACCTGCGAAAACGATAAGTACCTAAAACTTATCTAAAATTCGCATTGCTCTTTTGGAAATGCTCCACGGGTAGGAAGCCGGTTTCGCCATCGGTTCAAGAAACCGGCGGACTGGGGGGTGTGAAACCCCCGGCGCTTGATGCAGCAGACCAAACCCCGGCTACTGCGACCCCTCGCCGATTGCCCCCACCGGGCGCAACACCACCTCGGTCGCGTTCCGCACCGTCAGCACCAGCCCCGGCAACAGACCCACCCTGGCGCGGGCATCCGCAGTGAACGCATCCGAGATTCCCACCAGCCCGCCGAACAGCTTCAACAGCGCCGGGTTCTCGCCCAGGTTCAGGTGCCCGGTGCCGGTGCTGTAGGCTGCGGTATCCAGGTAGATCACGTTCAGGTCGGCGATCTTCGCCACGCCGTCGATATTGCCCAGCCGGTCCCCCGTGCCCGACAGCGTGGCCGAGATGTTCAGCACCCGGTCGCGCGAACTGCCGAAGATCACGAAAGGCTGCGGCAGCTTGCCGATATCCTTCGCCTGGGCCCGGAACACGTCCAGGTCCAGGTCCGGCGCGATCAGCACCACGCCCTTGATCCGGTCCAGCGCATGCGGCCCATCCTTCAGCACCATCTGCCGCAGGCTCTCCATCGTCAGGAACGCCCCCATCGAATGCGCGACGATGATCACATCCTTCGCCCCGGCATCCTCCACCTCGTCCAGCAACGTCACGAAGCCCGACCGCGCGAACAGGATCGAGTCGCGGTCATAGACATAGCCCAGCGCCGACCCGCGCGAGGGCCAGGCGTAATGCACCGCCACCCCCGGCACCTCCAGGTCGTGATGCATCTGCGCCACCCGGTAGACGCCTTCCGCCATCGTGTTGTTGAAGCCGTGGACATAGACCACCGCGTCCCGCTGCCCGCGCAGCTGCATCGCCGCCCGCAAAGCCGCGCTGAACTCGTCCGCCGAGCCGAAACTGCGCTGGTCCAGCGTCAGGAAATCGCGCTTGCCGTCCGGCTTGCGCGTCTTCGGCGGCCAGTTCACCTTGCCCGGCTCGCGGTCCGGCGGGATCGCGATGTCATAGCGCAGGAAACCTGGCTCTCCCGACCGGCCGAAGGCATAGACCTCGCCGTCCTTCATCCGCGTCGTGCCGACAAAGATCGTCTCCGGCGTGCCCCCCGACAGCCCTGCCGGGGCCATGGTGAAATCCCCGCGCGCGGCGCAGCCCGCCAGCATCAGAACGATCATCAGCTTGCGCACCGGCATCTCCCCGTTTCCCGGACCCTCGCCCGCCTGCCCGACAGCGTCAACCCACCCTTCCCGGTGGACAGCGAACCCCCGCCGCAGCTACCCTGCCCCAAACCAGAGGAACCGCGATGACACTCACCGGCAAGACCGCCCTCGTCACCGGCGGCAATCGCGGCATCGGCCTTGCCACCGTCCGCGCGCTGGCCGAAGCGGGGGCAACGGTCCATTTCACCGCCCGCAACGCCGCCAATCTTGCCGCCGCCCACCGCGACCTGGGTGAGACGAAAGCCATCGGCCACCATGCCAACATGACCGACCGTATCGCCATGGCCACACTGCTGGACCAGGGCTTCGACATCCTGGTCAACAACGCCGCCGTCATCGCCCCCATCGGCCGCATCCTCGACATCTCCTCCGAGGACTGGGCGCAAAGCATCGACGTCAACCTCACCGCCGCCTTCCACGCCACGCAACGCGCGCTGGCCCATATGGTTGCCAAGGGCGGCGGCACCATCGTCAACATTTCCTCCGGCGCGGCGCATCGGCCACAGGAAGGCTGGTCCGCCTATTGCGCGGGCAAGGCCGGCCTCGCCATGCTGACCCGCTCCGTCCATCTGGAATACGCCGACCAGGGCATCCGCATCTTCGGCTTCGCCCCCGGCGTCGTGGACACCGACATGCAGGGCGCCATCCGCGCCAGCGGGATCAACCCGGTCTCGAAACTCCCCCGGAGCAGCCTTGCCCCCGCCTCCGAACCCGCCCGCGCGATCGCCTGGCTTTGCACCCCCGCCGCCGCCGCGCTGGCTGGGCAGGACCTCGACATCCGCGCCCCCGACCTGCGGGCCGCTGTCGGGTTGCCTGCGCTGACCTGATGTATCTACAACCTGTAGTTACATGTATCTACAGCAGCTCTCCCAAAAGCAAAGTGCCCGGCAAAACCCTTGGCCTGATCGATTCCCCGCCGTAGCCTCAGCCGCGAGACCCTGACCCGAAAGGTCCCCATGCGCTTCGCCCTTCTCGCTCTCGGCCTTCTCGGCACTCCGGCTTTCGCCGATCCCTCGCTGCAAGATGCCGCCTCCGGCCTCGATCTCTTTCCCTGTGCGCTCTCCAGCCTGTCCTGCGCCACGCTCACCGTCCCCCTCGACCATCGCGCCAATGACCCGGCGCAGACGCTCGACATCACCTTCGCCCTGTCCTTCGCCAGCAACGAAAGCAAGGGCATCCTCTTCTATTTCGTCGGCGGTCCCGGCGGCTCCGGCCTTGCCTCGACGGACGGCTATCTTTCGGCCTTCGACCCCTCGCTGACCGAAAACATCGACATCGTCTTCGTTGACCAGCGCGGCACCGGGCCGGCCCACGGTCTTGCCTGCCCGACCGCCCAGGCGAGATTTGACATCGCCCCCGCGCCGCTGTCCGACCCCGATGCCATTCTTGCCACGGCGAAATCCTACGTCACCGACTGCACCGCCGAGCTGGATGCCGATGCCCTTCTCGCCGTCGCCAACACCGACCAGGCCATCCGCGATTCCGAACTCTTCCGCCAGAAGATCGGATCGCCGAAGGTCTGGCTCTACGGCGAAAGCTACGGCACCCAGATCGTGCAGGCCTATGCCACCCAGTTTCCGACCGCCGTCAAAGGCGTCATCGTCGATGGTGTCGTTGATCTGACCCTCTCGGCCGAAGCCTTCTACCGCCGCTACACCCTGGCCGCCGAACAGCTGCTTGCCGAAACCTTCGCCCTCTGCGCCACCATCCCCGCCTGCCATGCCGACATTCCCGGCGACGCGGCCCAGGTCTACGACGACCTCGCCGCCCGCGTCGCCGCCGCCCCGGTGACGGTCCCCTACATTCTCGGCGACGGCAGCACGGTCCAGCGCCAGTTCACCAGCGGCCTTCTCGAAGCCAACGCCTTCTACGCCCTCTACTCCCCCGAGGGCCGGGCCGAATTCCTGCGCACCCTCGCCGCTGCCGGACGTGGCAACCTCATCCCGATGCTGCAACTCGGCTATTCCAACATGTATATCGACCCGGAAACCGAAATCGGGATGGAGGATCCCGGCTGGTTCGGCGCCGCCTATTACGCCATCACCTGCACCGATTATGGCAGCGGCAGCGGCACCCCCGATGAACGTGCCGCCCGCATCCTGGACGAGGCCCGCGCCCTTGCCCCCGAAGCCCCGCGTCTGCTCCGCTCCTACTACCTCGAACGCATCGCCTGTGCCTACTGGCCACACCAGGGCCCCGACACCCGCCCCGCGCCCTATGCCGGGGGTGATTTCCCGACCCTCGTCCTGAACGGCGACCATGACCCGATCACCCCGATCTCGATGGCCTGGTCCGTCCTCGACCATGCCAGGAACGCCTATGGCGTCTTCATGACCGGCGGGCCGCATGTGATCTGGGGCCGTGGCCTCGCCTGTCCCGACAGCATCGTCCAGGCCCTGCTCTATGACGGCACGCTGCCCGCCGCCCATGAACAGCTTTGCGAACAGGATCCCATCGGCGGATACACCCCCCTTACCCTCACCGATCCCGCCCAGCTGGCCGATGCCTTGACCACCGCCCGCGCCGTGGAAACCGAGCTTCTGAACTACATTCCCCTTGCAGGTTGGGACGGCGAATATCCCGCCACCTACGGCTGCCCGATGGGTGGCACCCTCACTGCCACACCCACCGAGGCAGGCACCGACTTCGCCTTCGCCGACTGCCGCTTCTGGCCCGATCTCGCCTTTTCCGGCACCGGGGTCGAGCTGTCGATGGACGAACCCGACGACGGCATAACGCTGACCCTGGGCTTCACCGGGGCGGCAGAGGGCGATCTGACCTACCTTCACCGTACCGCGGACGAGGCCTTCAGCCTGACCGGCATCTGGAACGGCCAGCCTGCGGGGCTGCCGCGGTCGCCCTGAGCGACAGGAGCCTCGCCATGCCGCAAGACGCCGTGCCCCCTGACGCCAGCAGCGAAGTCGCACTGGCCGTTCGCGCCCTGATGCCGGTGCTGAAGCGCCAGGCCACGCTCGCCGTCGGCATCATCACACTGGCCATCATCGCTGCCGCCGTGGCCAGCATGTTCTTCCTCAACTCGGGAATGGACGGTGAGGATCGCTGGAAGATGGCCTTCCTTGTCGGAATTGCCGCCTTCTTTGTCGTGACCTGGACCTACAAATGGACCGTCCGCAAGCAAGAGGCGCAGGTCATGCCGATCCTCGCCCGCGCGATCGGCTTCAGCTACTCAAAGAACGCCAAATCCTTCGTCAGCACCTTGCCCAGGCGCCTACTGCCCGCGCGGGGTATCAGGGCAGGCGAAGACCATGTCCACGGCACGATGGGCGCGCATGCCATCCAGATGGCCGAGGTGAACGTCGAAACCGGCGGCAAGAACTCCCGGACGCTGTTCAAGGGGATCGTCGCCCAGTTTCCCAACCGCACCACAATGCCCGCCTTCTTCGTCGCGCTGGAAGACAAGACCCGCCCCGGCTTCTTTTTCGGCGGCGACCTTTCGACCGAAGGTCTGTTCCAGCAGAGCACCATCACCGGCAACGGCGGACGCCGCTATGGCGTCTGGACCTCCTGGAGCAAGCTGGAAGAGCCGCCCGCCCTGACCGAGGTGGTCGCCATCCTGACCCGGATCGAGGATCACGTCGGCTCCGGCGCCGAGCTTTATGCCGCAACCTCGAACGGCGTCGAGATGCACATCGCGCTGTCGCACAAGCGCAACCTCTTCCACCTTGGCGGCCTCTTCCCGGACGAAAACCAGATCTTCCACGACGTCCGCGCCGCGACGCAGGACCTGACCGTGCCGTTGACCCTGGCAAAACTCTTGATCGAAGCCGAGGCAAAAGCCGCCGCCAAAAGTTAAGGGGGCGTAAACCGCCCCCCATAACCCGTTGATCAAATTCGGTCGAAAAATCTGTCCACGGTGGACAGCCTACTTCGCTACCCTGGCATTCCGGCTGGCGATCAACCGCAGCCGCAGCGCGTTCAGCCGGATGAAGCCTTCCGCATCCTTCTGATCATAGGCCCCGGCATCCTCTTCGAAGGTGACGTGCTTTTCCGAATACAGCGAATGTTCCGACCACCGCGCCACCGTCACCGCCCGGCCCTTGTACAGCTTGACCCGCACCGTCCCCGACACATGCTCCTGGGTCTTGTCGATCAGCGCCTGCAACGCCTCCCGCTCGGGCGAGAACCAGAAGCCGTTGTAGATCAGCTCCGCATAGCGCGGCATGATGCTGTCCTTCAGGTGGCCAGCCCCCGCATCCAGCGTGATCTGCTCGATCCCCCGGTGCGCTTCCAAGAGGATCGTCCCGCCCGGCGTCTCATAGACCCCCCGCGACTTCATGCCCACAAAGCGGTTCTCCACCAGGTCCAGCACGCCCACGCCATGCTTGCCGCCGATCTCGTTCAGCTTGGTCAGGATCGTCGCCGGGCTCATCGCCTCGCCGTTGATCGCCACCGCATCGCCCGCCTCGAAGGTGATCTCCACCATCTCGGCCTGATCCGGCGCCTCTTCCACCGGCACCACCCGCTGCAGGACGTAATTCGGGAATTCCTCCGCCGGGTTCTCCAGCACGCGGCCTTCCGACGAGGTGTGCAGAAGGTTCGCGTCCACGCTGAACGGAGCCTCGCCCCGCTTGTCCTTGGCGATCGGGATCTGGTTCGCCTCGGC
>Ga0073904_10001334_pt1 | contig 18475 bp, 16 predicted proteins | sample KloWWTrecipitate_FD_66668 | JGI IMG/M metagenome (GOLD analysis project Ga0073904, IMG submission 66668) | Active sludge microbial communities from Klosterneuburg, Austria, studying microevolution and ecology of nitrifiers - Klosterneuburg... | ecosystem: Engineered > WWTP > Aerobic digester >... | reverse complement strand
GCGAGCGTCTTTGGCGCAAGTGGTTGTCATGGTCGGCAGCCTGTTTGGCGTTGGCCGGCACGGCTCAATACAACAAGGCAGCCCAACGGATCGCCTTCGGCGCCCGCTGGCCTCTGCGTTAAACAGCAGCATGGAGAAATGGGAAGTCATTGAGCGTCGGGTACTCCTCGTACTTGGATGCTGCTTGCTCGTCGCGATTGGATGGCTCGTGAGTACCGCGACTGCCGGGCGGCTGGTTGCCGCCGGATTTCTCACGCTGTGCGCGTATTGGGCTTTCTGGCAAGCGCTGTACGAAGATCGGCTGGGCTCTAACGCTCCCGTGACTCGAGGCGAACTATTCCTGTATCGCGTCTGGACTTGGGGCAGAAGACTCATCCTTAGTGCGATAGCCGGCGTGTTCCTCTACATGGCCTTTCAGTTTGCGCACGTGAATGTAGGCATCGCCATACTTGTGACATGCCTCGGGCTAATGTCAGCTTGGGTTGGCTGGTTTGGAGGCGGCCGTTTGAAGTCATTAGCCGACGATCGGCGGGTATATAACGAGCGCAAGGAACGATACAAGGACGTCGGGTGAGGCAGCTGTTTAACAGGCCGCTGCATCCGACCGCCTTCGGCGTCGGCTGAGCGGCAGCGGTAAATTTCGATGAATCGAGCGTATTTTGTAGATACAATTAAATATGCTCACATGGGACGAGGCCAAGCGCAGGCAGAACATCAAGAATCACGGCCTGGACTTCGCGGGATGCGATGCAATATGGGATCACTTCACCGTCACGCGCGAAGACAAGCGGCAAGCGTATGGCGAAGCACGCCAAGTTTGCTTCGGCGTGTTGGCTGGAGAAGTGGTTGTATTGGTCTACACGGAGCGCCCCAGAGGGCCGCACGTGATTTCGCTGCGAAAGGCAGAAAAGCATGAAGCTCGCTACTACCGTCAAGTTGCCAAGGAAAACCTCGGCTAAGGTCTCCGACCCGGACAATCCAGCGTGGACGGAAGAGATGCTTGGTGCACCCGTGCTCAGGCGCGGGCGCGGACCTCAGGCTACCCCCACCAAGGTGCTAACTTCCATACGGCTGGACGCCGATGTACTGGAGTTCTTCAAGTCACAGGGTGGAGGCTACCAATCGCGCATCAACGATGCCCTTCGCAAGGAAGTGAATCGAAATTTAGCTCGTCGTCCAGGTGCGACAACGCGCAAGCGCGTTGCGGCTTGACTTCGGCGTTAAGCGTGTAGGCTGCATTTGTGCGAAGCTTGACCCATGCCCACGAAGGTCAAGGAACTTGTCGCACTGCTTCAGGCGGACGGTTGGCGTCTAGTGCGCCAAAAGGGGAGTCATCGCCAGTACCATCACACATTGAAGTCGGGCACGGTGACAGTGGCGGGCAAGGACAGTGTTGAGATACCGCCGGGAACCCTAAACAGCATACTGAAGCAAGCTGGTCTAAAGAAGTGAGGTGACAGGTGCAATATCTGGTTGTGATTGAAAGAGGTCCATCAAGTTTTGGCGCATATGTGCCCGACTTGCCAGGGTGCGTCGCAGTAGGCGAAACCCGGGCGGAGGTTGCTGAACTTATTCACGAAGCAATTGAATTTCATCTTGAGGGGATGAAAGAAGATGGGCTACCGATCCCTGAGCCACATTCAACCGGCGAGCTTGTTGAAGTACACGCTTAACATGCCGCTGCATCCGATCGCCTTCGGCGTCGGCTGAGCGGCGGCGTTAACCCTCAGAGGGTGCACTCAGCTACAGTAGCGATATGGCACCTACCGTCATCGCTGAAGTCACTCACGTCTCCAAGCATGGGTTTTGGTTGCTGCTCGACGGCGAAGAATTGCTCGTGCCGTTTGCGGAGTTTCCCTGGTTCAAGCGGGCAACAATTGAACAACTTATGCACGTTGAGTGGCCGAGCCAGAATCATCTTTATTGGCCCGAGCTCGATATTGATCTATCGGTTGAGTCCATTCGCCATCCGTAGGTATTTCCGCTTGTTGCGAGATCTGAGGGTTAACCAGCCGCTCCATCCGACCGCCTCCGGCGTCGTCTGAGCGCAGCGCCATATCGATTCGGAAAAACTGCGTTTGCATTTGCTTTTCACCTCGCCGATCCCGAACTCGGCATTGAATCTCTTGCGTCAATCAGACACCATGCGTGGCTTTGTCTTGGGGTTCCATGTATGTCGCCTTTCTTGCTCAGGCCTATACCACTTTTTACGTGGCATAGGGCGGGGAACGGTGCGGATACATCGTCGATCCGTTGCACGACCGGGAAAAATCGACGTGGTAGTGCGGCTGAAGCCGCCATCGTTGAAGATTTGATTATGCGTACAAGCCTGAAACAGAAAATCATTGCTGTCTGCGACACCAAGATCAACCAGAAGGGGGCCAATGTGGGCTTGTCCTTCTATGCCTTCTTTCACAACAGGAATGACGACCCCGAACTCCTGATGCAAGCCGCTACCTGGTGGATTCAAACGCACAAGCTGGACCATTTCGAGAAAGCGACGAAGATCAAGCGCATGGTCGAGCTGGAACTTTCCTGATCGCAGCAGTGGATCTGTCATGATCCCCAAGGGTCGTCGCATGATTGTCATCGGCTCCCGCGCGCAGGGCATGCTTGCGCGCTTGCCTGACCTGCCCCGCGCTCTTGTACCATCTCCGTTGCCGGCCCCCACGCGAGCGAGTGCGGATTGCCACGGGTGAACAGGCGACCTGCCAACCTGCCACTTCGCTTGACAACTTCCGACATGAACCCTTCACCGCGCCTTGCTCCCCGTTCACTGCGGGCATCCAAGCGGCTATCGACAGGCCCGAACGCGAACGATCGCAGGTGCGGGCCGTGAAGACGCCCTATCCGCCGGTCCGCACCTTCGCCGACCTGAAGCAGGTCAAGCGGGTGTTGTCAGAGCAGGCCATGGAGCGCGAACGCCAGGCCGCCGAACAGGCCGCCGCGCGCCTGCGCAAGACAAGCGCCGCCGAGTTGTTCCAGCGCGCCGCCGGTGCCGTCACGGCATTGCCCGACCGGCGCCGCGCCCAGATCGAACGCACGCGACCGACGCCGATTCCACGCCAGCGCCTGCTGGACCAGCAGGCAGTCCTGGTGGAGGCCATCAGCGACGAATTCGACGTCAGCACCTTGCTCGACATCGACGACCAGCTCAGTTTCCGGCGCCCGGGTATCGGCACCGACGTGACCCGCAAGCTGCGCATGGGCCATTGGAGCATCCAGCGCCAGCTCGACCTGCACGGCCTGCGCAGCGACGAGGCGCGCGAGCAGTTGTCGGCCTTCGTGCGCAACGCGCAGTTGCATGGCATCCGCTGCGTGCGTGTCGTCCATGGCAAGGGCCTGGGCTCGCCGGGCAAGGCGCCAGTACTCAAGAACAAGGTGTTCGCCTGGCTGGTCCAGAAGAAGGAAGTGCTGGCCTTCGTGCAGGCGCGTCCGGCTGAAGGCGGCGCCGGCGCGCTGGTGGTATTGCTGCAACCCGGCGGCCCGAAGTGACGTTGCGCGTGCGATCGCGGCCTAGAATCGGCCTTCCCCGCTGATAGTGACGCGACGCCATGTCCCCATTTGACAAGTTCTTCCAGATACCGGATCTCGATCCGGCGGTACAGAAGAGCTTCCGGCGCGAACAACTGAGCGAACTTACGCTGCCATTGGCCACCAGCCTGATGGAAGGCGGTTTTGTTTCGGTGGTGGCGGCCAAGGCATTCGATGTGGAACCCTGGGTCATCGCGGTGATATCGGCCTCGCCGATGTTCGGCAATCTGTCGAGTTTCTTCTGGACCCGCATTGCCACCGGCCGCTCCAAGGTGCCGATGGTGGTGACGCTGCAGATGATGGTGCTTCTGTGTGTCGTTGCGATCGCACTGAGCCCACGCTCGCACGACGGCGCGTGGATTCTGCTGATCAGCGTAGTGACGGCCCGCATCCTGATCGCCGGCATCATCACGGTGCGCAGCGTGGCCTGGAGCCTGAACTACGACCGGGCCTTGCGGGCCCGCGCCACCGGGCGGCTGCAGGCGATCACCAGTCTCACGGTGGTGCTGACGACCAGCCTGGCCGGCTGGGCGCTGGACGCACGCCCGGAGAATTTTCGTTATGTCTACGCTGCCGGGGCAGCACTGGGCTGCATCGGCGTGTGGATCTTCCGCGGCGTGCTGGTGCAAGGCGAGAAGCGCCACCGGGTAATGGAGCGGCGCGGCGCGCAAGAAGGCCACCGGCGCGACGGATTTCTCAAGGTGCTGCGTGCCGACAAGCTCTATGCACGTTACCAGTTGCACCAGTTCACCTCGGGCATGGCCAACATGATGCTCGAGCCACCACTGGTCTACCTGGTGTCCAAGCAGCTGGGCGCCAGTTATGTGGTGAGCATCGGTATCGTGATGCTGATCCCGTTCACGCTCAACCTCACGACGATGCCGCTATGGGCGCGTTACCTCGACAAGGTGCATGTCACCGAATTCCGGGCCCGGCAGAATGCCGGCTGGGTGGTGGGCGTGCTGATCATGTTCTGGGGCGCCTGGACGTTTTCACTGGCCTGGCTGGCAGTGGGTCGGGTCGTCACCGGCATCGTCAACGGCGGCGGCTCTCTGGCCTGGCAACTCGGGCACAACGACTTCGCGCCCCGCGACCAGTTGTCGACCTACATGGGTATCCATGTCACGCTGACCGGCGTGCGCGGTGCGTTCGCGCCGTTCCTGGGCATGGCGCTGTACCTGGGCTGGGATGCCAAGGGGTATGTGCCCGGCAGCTCCGGCCTGAGTGCGGGTCTGTTCCTGGTGTCAGCCGCGCTCGGCGTGATTGCCTGGCACGGCTTCGACAAGTTGCGCAAGGACGTGCGTTCACGGCCGTTGAACCGGTAGCGACGGACTCAGGCGCCCTGGTTGCGCATCCAGTCGGCAGTCTGAAAGTAGCTTTCGTTCAAGCGTTTGCGCAGGTCGGCGTCGACACCGGTCTCTGCCATCGCCTGGTCCATGCAGGCCAGCCACTGGTCACGTTCGGTGATGCCGATGGCAAACGGCATGTGGCGCGCACGCAGCCGCGGGTGGCCGAATCGCTCGGTGTAAAACTGCGGGCCGCCCAGCCAGCCACACAGGAACCAGAACAGGCGCTGGCGCGCGTTGGCCAGGTCGCTGCCGTGGACGGCGCGCAATTGCGCGTAGACCGGCTCCAGGTCCATCAGGTCGTAAAACCGCTCGGTCAAACGATGCACGGCATCCTCGCCACCGATCCATGCGAACGGGGTTTCGAACCTGGGTTTTTCCTGGGTGGTCACGTCTCGTCGTCCTGCCCCGCCCGGCCTGCCGGCCAGGCGGGGTGTCGGGCCTTATTGTGGCGCACGGCGCAAGGTCTCGATGACCGGCCGGCGCAACACATCGCGCAGCCCCCACCAGCCCGCCAGCATCGCCAGCACGGCGCCCGCCAGTGCGCCTTCGATCGGCACCAGCAGAGACGCCGTCCAGGCGAAATTGAAGACATACCGCGCCAATGCCCAGCCGACCACGCTGGCCACCAATGCTGCCAGCAAACCGGCCAGCAGACCCACACCGGCCAGTTCCGCCCGCTGGACCTGGCGCAGCAGCTTGCCCTGGGCGCCTACCGCGCGCATGATCGCGAATTCGCGCGCACGCTCCTCGCGCGTGGCGGTGATGGCGGCAAACAGCACGACCAGGCCGGCGGCCAGCGTGAAGCCGAACAGGAACTCGACCGCACGCACGACCTGGTCGAGCACGCGCTGGATCTGCGCAAGCGTGGCGCTGACGTCGATGCTGGTGATGTTCGGAAACTCACGCACCAGGCTGTTGTCGAAACCCTTGATGTCCGGCGCCTTGAACGCTGTCATGTAGGTCACCGGTACGTCCTGCAGGTCTTGAACCGGATAGATGACAAAGAAGTTGGCCCGCATCGACGCCCAGTCGACCTTGCGCAGCGACGTGATCTTCGCGTCCACCGCAATGCCAGCGATGTCAAAACGCAGACTGTCGCCCAGCTTCAGGCCCAGCGTCTGGGCAATGCCTTCTTCGACGCTGATGGCACCCTTTTCCTCGTTGACCCAGCGCCCGGCGACGATGGTGTTGTGGGCTGGCCGCTCGGCGCTGTTGGACAGGTTGAATTCGCGATCGAGCAGGCGCCGCGCCCGCTCGTCATCCATATCCTCGGGCACGACGGCGCGGCCATTGATGCCCACCAGCCGGCCCCGGATCATCGGGTACCAGTCGTAACCCCGCACGCCGGCATCCTGCAGCCGCTGCTGGAACATCGCGTTCTGGTCCGGCATCACATTGATGACAAAGCGGTTGGGCGCATCGGCTGGCGTGGCCTGGCGCCAACTGCTGATCAGGTCGGTACGCAGCAACACGAGCAGGATCAGCGCCAGCAGACCAACCGCCAATGCACTGACCTGCACCACGGCGTAAGCCGGGCGGGCCGAGATCTGCCGTGTGGCCAGCACCAGCCAGCGTGGCGCAGTGCTTTCGTTGACGCTGCGGCGCAGCAGCTTGACTGCGGCCCAGCTCAGCCCGGCGAACACCAGCACCGCACCGGCAAAACCACCCACGGCGATCAGGCCCAGCATGAGGTCGCGGCTGGCGGCCAGCAGCAGGGCCACAAATCCGGCGACACCCACGCCCAGCACCATCAGTGAGGCCGGCTTGAGATTGCCGACATCGCGCCGGATCACGCGCAGCGGCGGCACCTGCGCCAGCTGCAAAACCGGCGGCAGGCCAAAGGCCAGCAACAAGGTCATGCCCATGCCCAGCCCGAACAACACCGGCCAGATCGTCGGCGCGGGCAAGCCGGCCTCGACCAGACCTGCCAGCAATGCAACGAAGACAAAATGCACACCGAATCCGATCGCCAATCCCAGTGCGCTGGCCACCAGCCCGACCACGGCGAACTCGGTCGTGTAGGCCATCGCAATGGTGCGCTGGCTCAGGCCCAGCACCCGCAACATGGCGCAGTCATCGAGGTGGCTGGCGGCAAAACCACGCGCGGCCAGCGCCACCGCCACAGCACTGAGCATCGCTGCCAGCAGCGCCACCAGGTTGAGGAATTTCTCCGCCCGGTCCATGGTCTGGCGCATGTCGCCTCGACCGCTCTCGAGCGACTCGACGCTGGTTCCGCGCAACTCACCGGACTCCACGCGTTTGGTCGCCCATTGGCTGAACTGCTTGACAGGCACATCACCACCTGCGACCGCGAAGCGATAACGCACCCGGCTGGCCGGCTGGATCAGGCCGGTGGCGGCGACATCGGCCTCGTTGACCATGACACGTGGTGAAAAGTTGACGAATCCACCGCCACGGTCAGGCTCGATGACGATGACACGGCTGACCTTGAAGCGGGTGTCACCGAGCAACAGGTCATCACCGATTCGCAGATTCAGCGACTCCAGCAGTGCGGGATCGATCCAGGCCTCCCCCGGCGCCGGGACCTCACGGGTCTTCTCACCTGCGCCACCCGCCGTTGCCGACACCACCAGGCTACCGCGCAAGGGGTAAGTGTTGGGCACCGCCTTGAGCGCCACCAGCTTGCTGCCACCACCGCGCTCGTCAGTTGCGCGTGCCATGGTCGGGAAGCCGACGTTGGTGGCGCTTTGCAGTCCCAGCCGGCGGGCCTGCTCGATCACCGCAGCTGGCGTGGGGTTGTCGGACGACAACACGAAATCACCACCCAGCAACTGACGGGCATCGCGCTTGAGGCCGCCCTGCAGCCGGTCGGCAAAGAAGCCGACGGCCGTGAGCGCAGCCACCGCCAGCGTGACGGCCACGATCAACAGACGCAACTCGCCCGAACGCAGGTCGCGCCACAGCGAGCGCAGACCCAGGCGCCAGTAAGACGTATTCATGGCACTACCTTAGCCGATCCGCGATGCCCGTGCTGTTTCGGGGCCTGGATCCGGGGTGAGTTCAGGCCACGGCCCGCATCCGCACGCCGGCCAGACCAGGCTGCAGCTGCAGCCGTTCGGCCGCGGTGAAGCACAGGAAACGCCGGTTCGTCGCCCGGCCAATGGTGCACAGACCCAGGGTTTGCGCCACCGAATGCCCCATCTGCGTGATGCCGCTACGCGAAACGACGATCGGCACGCCCATCTGGGCCGACTTGATCACCATCTCGCTGGTCAATCGACCGGTGGTGTAGAACACCTTGTCTGCACCGGTCATTCCACCGGGATGTGCGCCGGCGTCAATGTCCGGCCCGGCGCGGTCGTCAGCCTGCAGCCACATCCAGCCGGCGATCGTATCGATCGCGTTGTGCCGCCCCACGTCTTCGACGAAAACCAGCAGCTCCTCACCCCGGAACAACGCACAGCCGTGCACCGAGCCGGCCGCCTTGTAGGTACTTTCCTGCAGCCGGATCGTGTCGACGATGCCATACAGCTGCGCCTGCATCAGCCGGGCCTCGGGCAGCTTGAGTTCTGCCACCTCGTCCATCAGGCCGCCGAACATGCTTCCCTGTCCGCAACCGGTGGTGACGACCCGCTTGGCGGTACGGTTCTCGATGTCCGACACGCCATGGCGTGTCTTGACCGCTGCCACGCCGACGTCCCAGTCGACCGTGATCGACTCCACTTCACTGACCGCACGCACCAGACGCTGGTTGCGCAGATAACCCAGTACCAGCAGTTCCGGGCGCGCACCCAGCGTCATCAGTGTGACCAGTTCACGCTTGTCGACATAAACCGTCAATGCGCGTTCGGCCGGAATCGACAGCGCATGCCGATCACCATGTTCGTTGACGACATCGATCGCCTGGGTCAGCGGCGCATGGGCCGAAGTCAGGCGGGGCAAGCGGGTATGGGGCGTGTTGCGCATGGGTCGAGACTACCCCAAGCTGGCCGCCAAGGCCGGTGATCGACCATGCGCACCTTGCGCTCTCAGGGCTTCTTGGCGGGATTGGCCACGGAATCGGGCCGCAAGGTGCTGGGCGGACTGACCGCAGTGGCCGCGGGGGAGTGGGCACCGGCGGCCTCGATCGGCTTGGCTTCGGCCATTTCAAATGGGCCAGGATCGGCACATGGGGGTGTTGCCATCGGCTCCGCGACCGATTTGCCGGCTGCCCGGGCCTGCGCCAGGTAGCGGCTGGCCACCTTGTCTTGCGACTGGCACAGTTGGTGCGCTGCGACCTTGTTGCTCCAGGCCGCCTTTGCGGCAGCGGCGGTTGCCGCTGCCTTGGCTTCGTCCGAGGGCGCCGGCAACTTGGCATGGGCCGTGCTCATGACTGCCATCACCAGCAGGGCCACACGCAGATGCATCGATGTTTTCATTTTCATGCCTTCATGCTTGCACCGGCCTGCCCGGCGCCGAAGTGGATGGGGAGGAGCGTTGACTCGGAATCTTGCCTGCCTTGACGTCGTCGTACCAGAGTTCATGGTGCTCCTTGGCCCAGGCGTCATCGACATAACCGGTACGCATGGCGTTGTATGCGCCTTTCATGCCGATCGTTCCGATGTAGATATGGCCCAGGAACATGGCCATCATCAGCACTGCCGCCACCGCATGCACCATATGGCCGACCTGCATGGTGGCACGCTCATACAGCAGGCCGGGGACCAGCTTGTCGAGCACCAGCCCGGAGCCGATGACGATGGCACCGAGCAGCATCACGCCGCCCCAGAAAACCAGCTTTTCGCCGGCATTGAAGCGGTGCGACGGTACCTCCTTGCCTGACAGCATGCCACCGCCGCTGGCCAACCAGGCGCCATCGCCCTTGCGCGGCAGGTTGTCCTTGATGAAAGTCAGGAACACCACCACCAAGGACACCGCAAACAGCGGGCCGGCAAAGTTGTGCGCGGTCTTGAGCGCATATGTCAACCAGCCGAACAGGTGCAGGCCGATGACCGGGAGCAGGAAAAACTTGCCGAACGCCATCACCACGCCCGAGATTCCCAGCACGCAGAAGGCGATGGCATTGGACCAGTGGGCCGAGCGCTCGAATGGCGTGAAACGCTCGATCTGGCGTGGACCCTGCCCGTCGGCATGTCCCAGCGGTCCCTTGCCAAAGTAGAACAGCGCGAGCGCGCCGAGCACGATCAGCAGCAGGGAACCGCCATAAGGAATGATCCACTGGTTGCGCACCTGGCGCCAGGCTTCACCGGCGTTGGTCCAGCGCGAGCCCGGATACTGAACGAAACCCTGGATCAGGTTGCCGGCCTCGGGCGCCTCGCTGCGCGGCAGGCTGCTGTAGCCGGTGACGCCGGCACCGACCTTGCGCCACATCGGCGCGTTGTTGCCGGGCTGGACCTTGGCGCGTTCACCATTGGTCTGCTCCGCATAACCCGGCGCCAGGTCGGCGTCGGGTCGGACCTCGAAGATGTTCTGGCTCTTGATCGCGCCATCCGCCGCCGGCGCGGCCGGTGTCGCAGTCTGTGCGCAGGCGCCAAACGCGGCCAGCGACAACACGATGGCGACACTCAGTGCTTTGATCATCACAACACTCCCGTCAGTTCTTGCGGCCGTAATAGTCGTTCTGACCGCGTTGGGTACGCACCTTCAGGTGTTGCTCCCAACCTGCCTGGTCGCCGGCTTTCCAGCCGGCATCGACGAACACCGTGCCGGTCCCGGCGTATGGCGCGGCACCGATGCGCTTCTGGGCGCTGGCCGTCTGCGGATGCTCCGAACATGCGCCAAGGCTCAACGCCAGGGCAGAAACCAGCAGTACGGTTTTCATCATTTCGTTCCCGGCGGCTGGCCGGCCTGTTTGGAACCATAGGCCGTGCCCCAGCCCCAGACTTCGGCACCCTTGCCACGCATCACCACGCGGTTGCGGAAAATGTCGGCCACCACATCGCCGTCGCCGGCGATCAGGGCCTTGGTCGAACACATCTCGGCGCAGGCCGGCAACTTGCCCTCGGCCAGACGGTTGCGCCCGTACTTCTCGAACTCGGCCTCGCTGCCGTGTTCCTCGGGACCACCGGCACAGAAGGTGCACTTGTCCATCTTTCCGCGCACACCGAACGAGCCCTGCGACGGGAATTGCGGCGCACCGAACGGGCAGGCATAGGAGCAATAACCGCAACCGATGCAGACATCCTTGTCGTGCAACACCACACCTTCATCGGTGCGGTAGAAGCAGTCCACCGGGCACACTGCCATGCAGGGCGCGTCGCTGCAATGCATGCAGGCCACCGAGATCGACTTCTCGCCCGGCACGCCATCGTTGAGCGTGACCACGCGGCGCCGATTGACCCCCCAGGGGACCTCGTGTTCGCTTTTGCAGGCCGTCACACAACCGTTGCACTCGATGCAACGCTCTGCGTCACAAACAAACTTCATTCGCGCCATGGTGTCTCCTGATAGATCATTTTTCCGTAGGGCCGCCCCAAGGAAAAAGCGGCCCCCTCGAGGGGCAGCGTATTACACGAAGTGAAAAGCATGAGGGTCATGCTCGCTCGATGTTGCAGACCGTCGTCTTGGTCTCCTGCATCATCGTCACGCTGTCATACCCATAAGTCGTCGCGGTATTGACCGCCTCGCCGCGTACGACCGGCGCCGCACCGCTCGGGTAATAGGCCAGCATGTCGGCGCCTTGCCAGCGGCCGGAAAAATGGAACGGCAGGAATACCGTGTCCGGCCCGACCCGTTCAGTGACCAGGGCCTGCACATTGAGGCGTGCGCCGGTGGGTGTCGACACCCAGGCCCGCCCGCCATTGCGGATGCCTTTGTCGGCTGCCACCTTGGGGTGGATCTCGACGAACATTTCCTGCTGCAGTTCGGCCAGCCAGGGGTTGGAGCGGGTCTCCTCGCCACCACCTTCGTACTCGACCAGCCGACCCGAAGTCATGACCAGCGGGAACTTCTCGTGCACCTTGTCGGCGATGTTCCTGTCCTGCACCGTCTTGAACAGGGTCGGCAGGCGCCAGAATGCCTTCTTGTCCTCGTGCGTCGGGTACTTGGCCTGCAGATCGGGTCGGTTGCCATACAGTGGCTCGCGGTGCTGCGGGATCGCGTCCGGGAAGTTCCACACCAGCGCCCGTGCCTTGGCATTGCCAAACGGATAACACCCGTGGTTCTTCATGAACACCCGGATCATGCCGCCCGACGGATCGGTCTTCCAGTTCTTGCCTTCCGCGGCTTTTTTCTCGGCATCGTCCAGTTCGTTCCACCAGCCCAGCTTCTTGAGCAGCACGTGGTCGAGTTCCGGATAACCGGTGGTGATGTCGGCCCCCAGTGAATGGGAACCGTCTTCGGCGAGCAGGTTCTGACCGTCGCGCTCGACGCCAAAGTTGGCGCGGAAGTTGCCGCCACCATCCATCACGTTCAATGCCGTGTTGTACAGGTTCGGGCTGCCCGGATGTTTGAGCGAGGGGTTGCCCCAGCACGGCCAGGGCAGGCCGAAGTAGTCGCCTGTGAAGTCGTAACCGGTTTCCTTGTCTTTGCCTGCTACTGCCCGCAGCGTCTTGGGATCGAACAGATGCATGTTGCGCATGTGCGCCTTGAGCCGCTCCGGGCTCTGGCCGGTGTAGCCGATGGTCCAGACGCACTTGTTGATTTCGCGCAGGATGTCCTCTATCACCGGCTCATCCATGCCGCCGACTTTCTGCATCTTGTAGTTCTTCGACAGCTCCGCAGCAAAACCCAGCTTGCCGGCAAGCTGGTGCATGATCATCTGGTCGCTGCGGCTTTCCCACAAAGGCTCGATCACCTTTTCGCGCCACTGCAACGATCGGTTCGACGCAGTGACCGACCCCGAGGTCTCCAGCTGCGTCGCCGCCGGCAACAGATAAACGGCGCGGTTGGGGTTGAGGTCTTCCGGCTTGCCCGGCATCGCGGCCATCGAAGCGGTGGCCGACGGATACGGATCGACGACGACCAGCAGGTCGAGCTTGTCCATCGCCCGCTTCATTTCCAGGCCGCGGGTCTGGGAGTTCGGCGCATGGCCCCAGAAAAATACTGCGCGCAGGTTGGAATCCTGGTCAATCAGTTCGTTGTTCTCGAGCACGCCATCGATCCAGCGCGAGACCGTGATGCCCGGCTTGCTCATCATCGCCGGCGAGGCATAACGCCCCTTGATCCAGTCGAAGTCGACACCCCAGGTGGCCGCAAAGTGCTTCCACGAGCCTTCGGCCAGACCGTAATAACCCGGCAGCGAGTCGGGGTTCGGGCCCACATCGGTGGCGCCCTGCACGTTGTCATGGCCGCGAAAGATATTGGCGCCGCCACCGGACTTTCCGACATTGCCCAGCGCCAGTTGCAGGATGCACGAGGCCCGCACCATCGCATTGCCGATCGAGTGCTGGGTCTGGCCCATGCACCAGACGACGGTGCCCGGACGGTTCTCGTTGAGCATGGTTGCCACGCGCAGCATCTGCTCTTCGTTGACGCCGCAGGCCTCCTCGACCTTGTCCGGCGTCCATTTGGCGAGCACGTCCTCGCGCACCTTTTCCATGCCATAGACACGGTCGTTGATGTACTGCTTGTCTTCCCAGCCGTTCTTGAAGATGTGGTGCAGCAGGCCGAACAGGAACGGAATATCCGAGCCCGAGCGGATGCGCACGTACTCGTCGGCCTTGGCCGCGGTGCGCGTGAACCGCGGATCGACGACGATCATCTTGCAGCCGGTCTCCTTGGCGTGCAGCATATGCAACATGCTCACCGGATGCGCCTCGGCCGCATTGGAGCCGATATACAACGCCACCTTGCTGTTACGCATGTCGTTGTAGCTGTTGGTCATCGCGCCATAACCCCAGGTGTTGGCGACACCGGCGACAGTCGTCGAATGGCAGATGCGGGCCTGGTGGTCACAGTTGTTGCTGCCCCAGAAGCTGACGAACTTGCGCATCAGATACGACTGTTCGTTGTTGTGCTTGGACGAGCCGACCCAATACACAGCATCCGGCCCGCTGGCCTTGCGCAGGTCGAGCAGCCTGGCGCTGATCTCGTCCAATGCGACATCCCAGGAGATGCGCTGGTACTTGCCGCCCACCAGTTTCATCGGATACCGCAATCTGTATTCGCCATGCCCGTGCTCGCGCAGTGCCGCACCCTTGGCGCAATGCGCGCCCAGGTTGATTGGCGAGTCGAACACCGGTTCCTGGCGGATCCAGACGCCGTTCTCGACCACGGCGTCCACTGCGCAACCGACCGAGCAGTGCGTGCAGACGGTGCGCTTGATCTCGATCTTGCCTTTGCCCACGCCAGGTGCGGCTGGGCCGGCCGCCTGCGCCTTCTTCACCAGGGTCAGCTGCGAGGCGGCCAGCCCCACGCCCACGCCCAGGCCGGAGCGGCGCAGGAACCCGCGCCGGTCCATGGTGGGCAGGGCCTGCGACAGTCCGCGCTGCAGGCTTTGTACAAAGGGCGCGCGAACCGCGTGCCCGGTAGACGCTGCTTTTCTGGTCAACAACATGGAGCTCTCCAAAATCGGGGAAACCGGCGCGAATCAGGTCCGGGTGGTCTTGTAGTACTGCTTGACGTGCTCGCTCAGGCTGTAACCGCCACCACGGGCGGGGGCCGGTCTGGCGGCCTGTGCCGGTGCTTCGGCCTCGGGGCGCCCGGAGGGCAGCAGACTGGCGGCGACGGCAATCGCACCGACCGCACCGGCACCGGTGAACACGGTGCGCCGTGACAATCTGTTCGGGGATGAACGCATGGGTCTGTCTCCTGCTGGGGCCCGGATCAACCGGACGATTGCCGACTTGTACCAGCACAGTCTAGTCCGATGCGGCGCTTTGTGTCGCAGAGGAATACCCGCACGCGCTGGTGGACCGCGGCTCAGGCGACACTCGGGTGCTGCACCTGTCCACTATGTTCCGAGCGGAAAAATTGATAGCATGATCCATGCCACTCACAAACCACCGGTCCGGCCATCGCCTTTCATTGCTTGCGAGGCCTTCCGGCGGCGTCGGGGTCCGTTGTCGGTCGCCAAAATGGCGCAATGGTTGCGACAAGTTGTCGCAAAGTTCCTTGCATCGGCCAGCGCCTCGGACACCGTCCGATCGCACTTGGCGGTGTTGCAGACGGCATGAATTCGATTTACCCGACTATTTCGGTGCGGTATACCGATGGTTTTTGCGGCCTTTCCGAAGGTCGGACATGACCGCGGCCGCTTCCAATCCAATGCGTGGCGCTCTGGACGGCGCGGCCGATCGGAGACCGGTGCCATGAACCGCGCAGCGGCTGAGGGCAACAAGGGCCCGGACAGCTGGCCACTATGGTCGATCCTCGTGGTCGACGACGAGCCCGGCATGCGCAACTTCCTGGTCAAGAGCCTGGTTCCGCGCTGCAACTCGGTGTTCGAAGCCGCCAGCGCCGAGGATGGCGACGCCATCGTGCGCAGCACGCACGTGGACCTGATCATCCTGGACATTGCACTGCCCGGGCGCAATGGCGTGGGGTGGCTCAAGGAACTGCGCGAGCAGGGCTTTTCGGGGCACGTCATCCTGATCACCGCATTCGCCGACCTGGACACCGCGATCGAGTCACTGCGCGCCGGCGCGTCGGACTTCATCGTCAAGCCATTCCGCGTGCCACAGATTCTCAATGCCGTGAAACACTGCCACGAGACCTCGACACTGGCGCGCGAAAACTATGTGCTGCGTCACACCTTGTCGAGCCGGCCGGAGGCCGGCGTGGGTCTGGTCGGCCGATCGGCCGTGATGAGCGAACTGTCGCTGGCCCTGACGCGGGTCGCCAACGTCAACAGCACCGTGTTGCTGCACGGAGAATCGGGCACCGGCAAGGAGCTCGCAGCCCGCGCACTGCACAAGCTGAGCCCGCGCGCGCAGGGGCCATTCGTGCCTGTCAATTGCGCATCGTTGTCGCCTGAACTGATGGAAATCGAGTTGTTCGGCCATGCCAAGGGCGCCTTCACCGGTGCGACAAAGGCGCGCGACGGCCTGTTCTACTACGCCCAGGGTGGCACGCTTTTTCTGGACGAAGTGGCCGATCTGCCCCTGCCCTTGCAGGCCATGCTGCTGCGCGCGCTGGAGGACCATATGATCCGGCCGGTCGGCAGCGAAAAGCTGTTGCCGGTGAACGTGCGCATCGTCGCCGCCACCAACCGCTCGCTGACCGAGGCGGTCACTGCCGGCACCTTCCGCAAGGACCTGTACTACCGGTTGCAGGTGGTCGATATCACCTTGCCGCCACTGCGCCAGCACAAGGAAGACATCGGTGAGCTGGTGCAGCACTTCATGCAACAACTGGCACCATCCCTTGGCGTCGAACAGCTTCGGATCACGCCGGCGGATCTGGCCTACCTGACGCAATACGACTGGCCGGGCAACGTGCGCGAACTGCGCAATCTGATCGAGCGGTCGCTGATTCTGGGCGCCCTCAATGTGTCGGCGCTGTATTCGGTAGGACAAGCCCGACCCGTTCCGACGGATGCACGCGTGCCGGACGTCACCAGCACGACCGATCTGCACACGCGCGAGAAGCAACACATCCTGGCCGTGCTCGAGACCGTGCAGGGCGACAAGACCCAGGCAGCCCAGCTGCTGGGCATCTCGCGGCGCACACTGGAGCGCCGCTGCGCCGAGTGGTCGACCCCGCCTTGACAGCGACCCAGCCCCGGCATGCGCTGCTGGTCCGCCTGACTCCGGACTGGATCAGCCGTTCGATTCGCAACAAGCTGCTGGCGATGGCCCTGCTGCCCTTGCTGGTGGTACTGCCGTTGTTGCTGGTCGCGTTGCTGGCCTGGGGCACGGCCGCATACGACCGCCTGTTGATCACCAAGGTGCAGTCCGATCTGGCCGTGGCCCGGGGATATTTCGGACAGGTGCAATACGAGGTCGGCTCCGGTACCGAGGCAATCGCCACCTCGCATGAGCTGCATGTGGCACTGGCGCGCAACGACGTTGCCGCGATGCACCGGCAACTGGCGCGCGAACGCGCGCGGCTGGGCTTCGACTTCATCAATCTGTATGACGCCCAGGGCGCACTGGTCACCTCCAACTGGCTGACGCCCGCAGTGGCAGCCTCGGCCCGCGGTGCGCAAGCGACGCTGCGCGCTGACGAAGTGACCGCGCCCAGCACCCGTACCGCCGGTGTGACGCTGCTCGATGCCGCCGCGCTGCTGGCCATGGCGCCCGGCCTGGCGCCGCGAATCCACATTCCGCTGGTGCCCACGCGCGGCGCGGCCGCGACCACCCGCAGCGTCGAGAACCGCGCCATGCTCCTGCTGTCGACGATACCTGTCCAGGACAGCCGCGGCCAGACGCTGGCGCTGCTGCGCGGCGGCGTATTGCTGAACCAGAACCTGCCGCTGATAGACCACATCAACCGCATCGTCTACCCCAGCGGCTCCCTGCCGCTGGGCAGTCATGGCACGGCAACACTGTTCATGGACGACGTGCGCATCACGACCAACGTGCGGCTGTTCAAGGACCAACGGGCCATCGGCACGCGGGTATCGCAGGCCGTGCGCGACGCTGTGCTGGGCCGCGGCGACACCTGGCTCGACCGCGCCTTCGTCGTCAACGACTGGTATGTCTCCGGCTACGAACCGCTGCGCGATGCGACCGGCAGCAGGATCGGGATGTTGTATGTCGGTTACCTGGAGCAGCCGTTCCGGCTCGCCAAGTACACGATGCTGGCCGTGATCGTCGGCATCTTCCTGCTGGTGATGGTGCTGGCGGCACTGTTTTCGCTGCGCTGGGCAGGCAGCATCTTCAGGCCGCTGGAATCGATGAACCGGACGATCGCACAGGTCGAAGGCGGCGACACCGGTGCCCGCGTCGGCCCGGTCCAGGCGCGCGACGAGGTTGGCGCGTTGGCCAACCACCTGGACCAACTGCTCGATGTCATCGACGACAAGACCCGCGCACTGCAACGCTGGGCCGATGAACTCGACGCCAAGGTGGTCGAACGCACGCACGAACTGGCCGCCAGCAACGGCGCCTTGCAGCAAACCCAGCGCCAGCTGGTGAAATCGGAGAAGCTGGCAGCCATCGGGCAGATCGCGGCCAGCGTGGCACACGAGATCAACAACCCCATTGCCGTGATCCAGGGCAATCTGGACCTGATGCGCGAAGCTCTCGGCGACCATGCTGCGCCGGTGGCATCCGAATTGCACTTGCTGGACCAGCAGGTCGACCGGATGCGGCTGATCGTGACGCAGTTGCTGCAATACGCACGGCCGACCGAATATGCCGGTTACATCGACGCCGTGGATGTGAACCGCGCGGTCGACGGCGCGCTGCTGCTTGTCGGCCATCTGCTGGCCCATGCACATGTCAGCGTCGAACGCGACACCCGGGCGACCACCCGCGCCGGCATCAACCCGCAGGAACTGCAGCAGGTACTGATCAATCTGCTCACCAATGCGCTGCAGGCCATGCCCGAGGGCGGCCGCCTGTGGCTGGGCGCCACCGACCAGGTCGACGCGCAGGGGCGCCCCGGCGTGGCACTGGAGGTGGGTGATTCCGGCGCCGGGCTCGATCACCAGGCGCGCGAGCACCTGTTTCGGCCGTTCTTCACCACCAGGAAGGACGGCAATGGCCTGGGGCTATGGATCAGCCTGGGCCTGGTGGAACGGTATG
>Ga0073904_10001333_pt1 | contig 18482 bp, 15 predicted proteins | sample KloWWTrecipitate_FD_66668 | JGI IMG/M metagenome (GOLD analysis project Ga0073904, IMG submission 66668) | Active sludge microbial communities from Klosterneuburg, Austria, studying microevolution and ecology of nitrifiers - Klosterneuburg... | ecosystem: Engineered > WWTP > Aerobic digester >... | reverse complement strand
TTTCGACAAAACCGAAGGCTGGAATTCCTCGTCGATCCATTTCTGTGCTGCGGCTTCGTCGGCAAAAGCCGGCCAAGCCCCCGCAATGACAGCCGAAACTGCCGCTGCGGAGAGCAGATACTTGCGCATCCTGTCTCCTCCCTGAAGTATGATGAGCCAGTCGTTGCTGGCTGCACAATTGAGTAGCCGGATTCGGAATTTTGTCAAACTAAAACATTAGTAGTTACGCAACGGCGCAATTTGGCTTGCATGACGAAGGGGCAAGCAAAGGGTTGAAACGCAGGGTCAGGCCGACTAATTTGCTCAAAATTTCAGGGACAGTTCAGAGATGATCATGGGCGATGGCGAAGTAGCAGAGCGCAAGGTGCCCACCCATGAAGTGACCTATGTGCAGTTGCGTAATATGGTGCTGACGGGCGGTCTGGCCCCCGGACAGGCGGTGACGATTCAGGGGCTGATCCGTGATCTTGGCGCGGGGATGACGCCGGTGCGCGAAGCCATCCGACGGCTGACGGCCGAGGGGGCCTTGCAGCTTCATGGCAACCGTCGTGTCTCTGTTCCGCGCCTGACCCCCACCCTTTTGGACGAGATCGCCTTTGCCCGCCTGACAATCGAACCGAAGATCGCCGAAATGGCCGCGCCCCGCCTGACCGAGGCGACGATCACCCAATTGGCCCGTATCGACGAGGCGATCAACGAGGCGATGCGGCAAGACGATATCCCCGGCTATCTGTCCGGCAATCATCGCTTTCACTTTACGCTTTACGACGCATCGGGCGCGCAGGTTCTGACCGATATGGCGCAATCGCTGTGGTTGCGGTTCGGCCCCTCGCTACGCGTCGTCTCGTCCCGCTACAGCAAAAGTCGGCTGCCGGATCGTCACAGCGATGCGATCAAGGCGATGCGGGCAGGCGATGGCAAAGCCCTTGCATGCGCGGTGGAGGCCGACATAGCGCAAGGTGTCGAATATGTGCGACAGGCGCTTCAAGCCGGCGAAATCTGAGTTTCGCCATCCGACATTTAATTTGATCAAATTATATTGACAAGTCCCAGCGCGCCCCTATTCTGTCGGTAATGGCACCTTGTCGGGCAGCAGGATGATTCCCAGAGCGCCCCGCCAAAAGGACCACACCACCCCCGTTTCAAGAGGGCACGATGACCAAGATCACCAACCACATGCCGACGGCGGAACTGCAAAAACTGGATGCCGCCCATCACATGCACCCCTTCACCGAAAACGCGGCACTGGCGCGCAAAGGCGCCCGCATCATGGTGCGGGGCGAAGGCGTCTGGCTAACCGACAGCGAGGGCAACAAGATCATCGACGGGATGGCGGGCCTGTGGTGCACCAACATCGGCTATGGCCGCACGGAACTTGGCGAGGTCGCCAAGCGCCAGATGGACGAGTTGGCCTACTACAACACCTTCTTCCAGACCACCCATGTGCCCGCGATCGCGCTGGCCGCGAAGCTTGCCGAGCTGGCACCGGGCGATCTGAACCATGTGTTCTTTGCCGGGTCGGGGTCTGAGGCGAACGACACCAACATTCGTGCCGTCCGCCGTTATTGGGACATCAAGGGTCAGCCGGAAAAGCGCGTGATCATCGCGCGCCACAATGGCTATCACGGGTCCACGATGGGCGGCGGTTCACTGGGCGGTATGTCCCCGATCCACGCCCATGGCGGCAAGATCGACGGGATCGTCCATATCGGCGAACCGAACTGGTGGGCGCAGGGCGGCGACATGACGCCCGAGGCCTTCGGGCTGATGCGGGCGCAGGAGCTGGAAGCGAAGATCCTTGAACTCGGTGTCGACAAGGTCGCGGCCTTCATCGGCGAGCCGGTGCAGGGCGCAGGCGGCGTGATCATCCCGCCGTCAACCTACTGGCCGGAGATTCAGCGCATCGTCGACAAGTATGGCATCTTGCTGATCGCCGACGAGGTCATCACCGGCTTTGGCCGCACCGGCAACTGGTTCGGAAGCCAGACCTTCGGCATCCGCCCGCATATCATGACGATCGCCAAGGGTCTGTCGTCGGGCTATCAGCCGATCGGCGGTTCGATCATGTGCGATGAAGTGGCTGAGGTGCTGGGTAGTCATGGCGACTTCAACCATGGTTACACCTATTCCGGCCATCCGGTTGCGGCGGCAGTGGCGCTGGAAAACCTGCGCATCATTGAAGAGGAAGGCATCGTCGATCACGTCCGCAACGTGGCGCATCCCTATCTGAACGAACGCTGGCAGGCGCTGACCGATCACCCGCTGGTGGGCGAGGCCAAGCTTGTAGGTCTGATGGGATCGATCGCGCTGACGCCGAACAAGACGCCGCACGCCAAATTCGCCTCGGAATCCGGCACCGTCGGCTATCGTTGCCGCGAACGCTGCTTTGCCAACAATCTGATCATGCGCCACGTCGGCGACCGGATGATCATCGCCCCACCGCTGGTCATCAAGCCGGAAGAGATAGACGTGCTGATGGCGCGCGCGCGGAAATCGCTGGACGAATGTTATGCCGGCCTCAAGGACGACGGACTGCTGAAAGCAGCGTAAGGCCATTGCCAAAAAAAGCCAAAGCCGACGCAAACTTGCGTCGGCTTTCTCGTGTGCGGGTCAGATGTCGGCCCTGATCCGGGGGCGTTCGCGCGCAAGCCAGAAGGCAATCAGTTGCAGCGGTGCATTGTCAATTTCGCCGCTGTCCACCAGCGCCATCAGCCGGTCGAAGGAAATCACATGACTGCGGATATCCTCGGCCTCGCTTGCCAGTCCACCAAGCCCGGCCGCACTGTCCGGCAGGTCCGCGATCCCCACGAAAGAATAGATGTATTCAGCCTTTGCCGCCGGTGATGGATAGTATCGCGGCCCGGCGATCAGCGCCTTTAGCGTCAGCCCCGCCTCCTCCTCGGCTTCGCGCCGCGCGGCTTCTTCGGGCGTTTCGCCCCCATCAATGCGCCCGGCCACGGTTTCGATCAACCAGGGGTTCGCATCTCCCCGCGCATACGGTCCGGCGCGGAACTGTTCGATCACCATCACCCGGTCACGCACCGGATCGTAAGGCAACACAACCGCGGCATCGCCCGAGATGAAGATAGCCCGGTCAAGGGCCGCGCTCATCGTTCCATCGAAACGGCGAAAGCATAGGTCATGTTCCTCGACCGCGAAATAGTTGGCATAGGGCCATCGGCGCGTCTGACTGACCACATCTTGCGGCGCTGCCTGCCGTCGCAGGGCCTCGGTGCCGGGCCGCAGGTCGCCGGCCCGCACCGTCGCGCCGCCGCGGGTCAGCAACTGCCCCCACCTGCGGCGCAGTTCTTCGGGCGAGCACGCCCCGAATTGCGCCATGACCGCCGCCGCCGTGGCCCTGAACGTCTCCGCCCAGCGCCGCGACCAATCATCGAAATCCCGGACCGTCGCGTCGCCATCCGGTGCAAGGAAGGCCAACATATTGCGCCCGCCATGCGCCGCGGCGCGCACCAACCTCTCGGCCGCCTCCAACCCCGAAGCATCCGCGTAGAACGCGAGCCGCTGCAACTGAAGAGCCGACAGTCCCGAAACCATCACGCCTTCCACCGCCTGGTCCGAGGTCACGACCTGCGCATCCTCCGATGGAAGCGCCCCTTCCAGAACGATGGCGCGCAAAACCTCGTCGCGCAGTGGCCCTGCAAGAAATACGTCGTTCAATTGATTGTCCCTTCCGGTCTCAGCGCCAGCGGCGCGCTGCCCATTCGGCCAGAAGTCCGCTCAATATGCCACCGGCGAACAGCACGATCAGCACATCGGCGACGAACATTTTCTGCACGAAATCGACGCCGATCGAAATCGCGCCAACCACCGCCTCCATCGGGCTGTCGTAGCTGCGCCGGATCGCCAGCACCAGCATCTCTTCGATGGAGAAGATCACAAGCGCCAGACCGACCATGGACACGGTGGTCTTCATGCCCGAATTTGCGGATTCCCACCAGCCATGCCCGACTTCGCGCCCCAAAATGCGCCAGCCGCACACCAGCCCGATCAGGGCGCTGACCTGGCTGAAGACCCCGAACTGGGTGCCCTCGCTCATATGCGGTTTGAATACCTCGGCGGCGAAGAAGCCGACCAGGGTAAAGGCGATGGCGGCAAACAGCTTAGCTGCGGTAGGCATTCAGGAAACCGGCCTTTCCAGGGTAATCTGCGTTACATCACAATTGCCGAACCGAAAGGCCCCCGCGCACGAGGTCAGGTAGAAATTCCACATGCGCCGAAAACGGTCGTCAAAACCAAGCCTCTGGATATCGTCCCAGCGATCATTGAACGTATCATGCCAGCGCCGGAGCGTCTGGCTGTAACTTTGCCCGAATTCGAGCGACCCGATCAGCCCTAGTCCCGCGCGGCGAGCTTCGTCGCGCAAGGCGGTGGGTGAAGGCAACATGCCACCGGGAAAGATATATTTCTGAATGAAGTCAACACCTTTACGATAGACCTCGAACCGCCGCTCATCAATGGTGATGATCTGAAGCGTGGCCTTCTTGCCGGGTTTCAGCCGTTCGCGCACCGTATCGAAATAGACGGGCCAGTATTTCTGGCCGACCGCCTCGAACATCTCGATGGAGGCGATGCCGTCATAACGACCCCTCTCGTCACGGTAGTCTTGAAGCTTGATCTCGACCAGGTCCGAAAGGCCAGCGCGGCGCATCCGCTCGACGGCGAAATCATGTTGTGCCTTGCTGATCGTCAGGCCCGTGACCTTCAGCCCGCGCGCGCGCGCCGCATATTCGGCAAACCCACCCCAGCCGCAGCCGATTTCCAGTACGTGATCGCCGGGCGCCGCACCCATCCGGTCCACCATTGAGGCATACTTGGCGGTTTGTGCCGCCTCAAGACTTTCCTGCCCACTGCGGAACAGGGCGGAGGAATAAGTCATCGTCTCATCCAGCCAGAGCCGATAGAAGTTGTTACCCAGATCGTAATGATAAGCGATGTTCTTGCGGGCCTGTTCTTTCGAGTTCGAGTTCATCCAGTGGCGCAGCCTCTCGATGGCGCGCAGGAAGCCCATACCCGGGAACCCGTCGTAGACGCTTTCATTACTGTCGTGGACAAGATCCATAAAGGCCTGAAGGTCGGGCGTCGACCAGCCGCCTTCCAGATAGGCTTCGGAAAACCCGAGATCGCCTTCGCGGATCAGCCGCGCAAAGACATCCGGGTCATGCACCCTCAGTTCGGCAACAGCACCCGGCGCCCGCCCTTCCGCGCGGAACCGGCGGCCATCGGCCAGCACGAAATCAAGGCGCCCCCGGTTCAAAGTTCGCGTCGTGCGAAAGACTTGCGCAAAATAGCGCGGCAGGTCTTTCTGCCCTTCCGTCGTCGTCAGCACATCCATCATGTCATCCCCTGAACAGAAGCTTAGCAAAGCCCGGACAAGTTCGGCAACGATTTCGTTACCTGCCGGATCTGGCCTGTTCATAGGCGGCCAGCGCACGCGCGCGGCCCTTCGTTAGGTCTATCAACGGGCGCGGCTGCCTCCCGTCAGGCGACAGCGCCCAAGACAAGGGAACCGCATCGAAGTACGCACGTGCCGGAGCTTCTCGGGCATCAAGATAGCGGCGGCGGTAAATTCCACCGGGATCGAACCGTTCGGCCTGCGTCGCGGGGTTGAAGATGCGGAAGTAAGGGGCAGCGTCAGGACCCGAGCCCGCCACCCACTGCCAGCCCAAAGCGTTTGCCGCGGGGTCCCAGTCTGTCAGACAATCCTCAAACCAACGCAGGCCCACCCGCCAGTCGGTCAGAAGATGCTTGGTGAGGTAAGAGGCGACGAGCATCCGCACCCGGTTGTGCATCCTGCCCGTCACATACATTTCCCGCAGGCCCGCATCGACCATCTGCTCGCCGGTCAGCGCGCGGCGCCAGCGTTCAGCATCCTCATTGTCGGACTGCCAGGGGAAACCGTCCCATCCCTTGCGCCAGTTCTGTTGGGCCAGCGTGGGGTGATGGGTCATCAGATGCCAGGCAAACTCGCGCCAGCCCAGTTCGGACAGGAATTTTTCTGCCCCGGTGGACGTGGTTGAGGACAAGTCGGCACGGGTTAGGGTTTCATGCCAGATCCGGCGCGGTGAGATTTCGCCCCAAGCCAGGTTTTCCGACAGGCCAGAAGTGGCCGGCACCGCAGGCATATCGCGCAAGCGGGTATAGCCTGTCAGCCGTTCGTGCAAAAACTGGGAAAGCCGACTGTCTGCGGCCCGCGCCCCCACTGTCTGATATGGCGCAAGAACCGCCGCGCCGCGCTGCATTGCCGCCCCCATACTCCAGTCCGGCAGTCTGTCGGACATGGGCCAGACATCAGGGGGCCGGAGGCCGCGCGGCGCCGGCAATGGCGCGCCCGGGTCACGCGACCGGACTGCCCGCCAAAATGGCGTGAAGACGCTGTATGGGCCCCCTGCCCCGGTCTGAATGTCGCGAGGTTCGTGCAAGAGCGCGCCGGAAAAGCTTTGCGCGACTATGCCTTTCGCCTTGAGCGCAGCCTTGACCCCCATATCGCGCGCGATGTGGTCCGGCGCATAATAGCGGGTCCAGTAGACGGCCCGCGCGCCGGTTTCGCGGATCAGCTCCTCCAGCACTGGCAATGCCGACCCGCGCCGCAAGATCAGCCGCGACCCAAGGCGCGCAAGATCTTCCCCAAGTGCGGCGACCGAAAGCCCCAGCCGCCATTTCGGCGCGGCGCCAAGGCTTTCGACCGTTTCGTCATGGATGAAAACCGGCACGACGCCCGCGTCGGCAGAGCAAGCCTGAACCAGCGCAGGATGATCGTCCAGCCGCAGATCGCGGCGGAACCACAGGATGACAGGTCCGCCCTCGCCCAATGCGCTGTGCCCCTATAGCTGCTTGTCGAGTGCGCCGATCAGCCGCGCCACGTCCTCGGACGACGTATAGTGAACCATCGACAGGCGCAGGACACCACGATCAAGATCAACACCCATCGCCGTGAGCGGTCGCACGGCGTAAAAATCACCGGCCCAGCAGTTAATCCCTTCGCGCGCCAGCGCTTCGGCCACCGGCTCTGCCACGCGATCAAGCGCGACCGCCACCGTCGGCGCACGGCGCGACGCATCGCGCGGGCCGATCAGACGCAGATCATTGCGCGCAGCAAGATAGTCGAGAAGAGGTTGGCAAACCGCCACTTCATGCGCGCGCAAGAGGTCATGGATGGCCGCGCCGCGTTTCGCCGGATCGGCTTCGGCTGCGAAGTGATGCGCATAAAGCCCGTCGAAATAGTCCGCCATGCCAGCGCTTGCCGCAATCTGCGCATGGTCGGGGCCGGCGGGCGTGAAGCGCTTGTAAAGCGTCTCGCCGTTGAAATAGTGGCCCTGATTGGGAAGCCGCTTGCCCAGATCCTCGCGGATCACCATGATACCCTGATGCGGGCCATACACCTTGTAGGCGGAGAAAAGGTAGATATCCGCCCCAAGCGCGGGAACGTCCGGTAACCCGTGCGGGGCATAGCTGACCCCGTCAACGCAGGTGACGGCACCCGCCGCGTGGGCCATCTGCACCACATCGGCGACCGGATTGATTTCGGCAACCACGTTCGAACAATGCGGAAAACACACAAGCCTGACCTTGCCGTCTGCCAGAAGCGGCGACAGGCGCGCGGGGTCCAGATGGCCCGTCGCCGGGTCGATCTGCCATTCGCGGATCTCCACCCCCTCCTCGGCAAGCCGCCGCCAGGGGCCGGAATTCGCCTCGTGATCCTGATTGGTCACGACTATCGCTTCGCCGGGTTTCAACGCCCGGCGGAAGGCCTGCGCCAGAACATAGGTATTGGCGGTGGTCGATGGGCCGAAGCTGACTTCGTGACGCTTCACCCCCATCAAGCCCGCGAGCCGGGTGCGGGCTTCGTCCATCTCTGCCCCGCCAGCCTGAGCGGCAGCGTAAGGGGCATAGGGCTGCACCTTGCGTTCGCGGTAAAAGCGGGTCAGCCGCTCGATCACCGGCACACAGGCGTAAGAACCGCCTGCATTTTCAAAGAAGGACTGATCCTTCAGTCCAGGCACCGCAAAGGCGGGAAACTGGCTGCGCACGTAAGTCAGGTCTAGTCTGGTCATCTTGGGAACCTTCCGTTTGATCCATCTACAACTCCGCCCCCAACAGACCATGCCGGCCTATGTCGGAGGCATGGCGGGTCTTCCAGCCGAGCCGTTAGGACCGCTCCCTTCCCAGGAAGTCCACGGCAGATTCTGTGTTGTCCGAAAGCCGGACAACACAGAATCGCCCAATGACTAACGTCTGATCTTTGGCGAGAAAAGCCCATCCATCACGCAACGCTTGCCATATGCGTCAATCGCGCTATTATTTGATCATATTCCTGGGGAGGATATATCCATGCAACGATACACTGTGGCGGCCGCAACGGCCGTGCTGTTTCTTGGCGTACCCGCGTTTGCGGGCGACCCTGAGCTGACAGTTCTCGACTGGGCAGGCTTCGAAATCGAGGGGCTTTTTGCGCCGTATAAGGAAAAATATGGCGACGGCCCGTCATACACGTTCTTCGCGTCAGATGACGAAGCGTTTCAAAAGGCGGTGTCAGGCTTCAAGGCCGACGTGATCCACCCCTGTTCGCAAATGGTGGCCAAGTACAGGGAAACGGACCTAATCGAGCCTTGGGATGTTTCGAAGATTCCCGACTTCGCCAATGTCGACCCGAAGTTTCTCAATTCGCCCACCTTCAGCGACGATCAGGGCGTCTGGTTCCTGCCGACCGACTGGGGCGTGACGGCAACGGCTTACCATACGAATGATGTTCCGCCCGAAGACGTGGCGACACTTCAGGTCTACCTTGATCCCAAATACGCCGGGCGCACGTCCTTGCCGAATTCGTCGGACGATGTCTGGGCCTTGGCTTATCTTGCCACCGGCACGACCGACTGGACCACGATCAGCGATGATCAGTTCAATGCAGCCGCGGCCTGGTTGCGTCAGGCCCACCAGAATGTGCGGGCCTATTGGAACGACAGCGCCGAACTGAGCCAGCTGATGGCGTCGGGCGAGGTGCAGGTCGCCTGGGCCTGGAACGATGCCGTCGCGATCTTGATGGATGAAGGGTTCCCGGTCGGCTATCAGCGCGAAGCCAAGGAGGGATCCTCGACCTGGTTCTGCGGCTATGTGAATGCCAAGGATGGCCCCGGAAGCGAGGAAAAGGCCCATGAATTCATGGCGGCCTGGTTGCGCCCGGAAAGTGCCGTCGCCCTTCAGGAGGCAATGGGTTATGGCCATTCCAACACGACGGGCATGGGCTTGATCTCTGCCGACGCATTGGTGGCCAGCGGGTTGGGTCCGGTCAATGCGCCGATCCTGGCGCAGACGCCGAAGGATCCCGCCCTGCATGAACGCATGCTCAAAGAGTTCGAGAACATAAAGGCCGGGTTCTGACTTCGTCATGACCTGTTGGCGGGCGGAGCGAAGCAACAAACCGCCTGCCAGACAGGCAAATCCTTGGCCGGCATGCAAAGTCCGGCGCATAACCTACGGGCGGGCTTGCAACCCGCGCATGACAGGGATTACCTAATCCCACCAACCACTCACTTCCGCGCACGCGCGGGTTTTTCCGGAGGCGACATGAAACTTAATGCTCTGCTCACGGCTTCGGTCGCGGTCCTTGCCCTCACGGCACCTGTCCGCGCCGCCGACCCCGAGCTTCTCGTCCTTGACTGGGCTGGCTTTGAGGTCGACGGACTGATTCAGGCCTACAAGGACAAGAATGGTGACGGCCCGACCTATACATTCTTCGGCTCCGACGACGAGGCCTTCCAGAAAGTTGCCTCCGGCTACAAGTCCGATGTGACCCATCCCTGCTCGCAGATGGTGGGCAAATATCGGGAAGCGGGACTGATCGAGCCTTGGGATGTCTCGAAGATCCCGGATTTCGCCAATCTCGACCCCAAGTTCCTGAACTCGCCCGTATTCCAAGATGATGGCGGCGTGTGGTACATCCCGACCGACTGGGGGGTGACCGCAGTTGCCTACAATACCGAAGAAGTGCCAGTTGAAGATGTGGCCAGCCTTCAGGTCTTCGCCGATCCCAAATATGCGGGCCGGATGTCGCTGCCGAACTCCTCGGACGACGTCTGGGCGCTGGCCTATCTGGCGACCGGCGTGACCGACTGGACCGCCATCACTGATGAACAGTTCACCGCTGCGGCAGACTGGTTGCGCACCGTTCACCCCAATGTCCGGTCCTACTGGAACGATCCGGCGGAAATGGCCCAGATCATGGCCTCTGGCGAGGTTCTGATCGCTTGGTCGTGGAACGACGGCGTCGCCTATCTGAAGGACGACAATTATCCGGTCGGCTTCCAGCGCGAAGCCAAGGAAGGCTCGTCGACCTGGTTCTGCGGTTATGTCAACATGAAAGACGGGCCGGGCAACGAAGACAAGGCCTATGACTTCATCAACTCCTGGCTGCGCTCCGATGCGGCACCGGCGCTGGCCGACGCGATCGGCTACGGCCATTCCAACATGAAGGCCATGGCGGCGATGGATCAGGCGGTTGTGGCCGAAGCAGGTCTTGGCCCGATCAATGCACCGATCCTGGCACAGGTACCGAACGACGCAGCCCTGCGTGAACGGCAACTGGCAGAGTTCGAAAAGATCAAGGCGGGCTTCTGATCGCATGACATGACAGGCGCCGCCGGCAAGGCGGCGCCTACACAACGACACGCACTGGCGTTCGCCACTTGTGATCGTTGTTGCCGCGTCCTAATCAAAAGGGCCAGCCCGCAGACCGCGGGGCACTGGAGCGACCCTAAACAGATCCGATATGGCCAAAGACAGAACAGGCGGACAGATCGCAGCGGATTTCTTCGCCAATCTGGTGCTGCGGTTCCTGATTGGTCTGGCGCTGATCCTGCCCTATGAAACGCGCGTCCCGTTGATGGGCTTTCTGACCCGTCGGCTGATTGCGCCGCTTGTGGGTTACCGCCGACGGGCGCGCGACAATCTGGCGATGATCTGGCCCGACATGCTAGAAGCCGATCGCCACGCCATTGCCGATGCTTGTTGCGACAATGCCGGTCGCACGCTGATCGAAAACTATTCGACACGCACTTTGATGGCGCGCATGGCCCAGACACCTATTGAGGGGCCGGGGCTTGCCGCGCTGGAGGCCGCGCAAGCCGCCGGGAAACCTGCCATCCTCGTTTCTGGCCATTTTGGCAATTACGAAGCGGCACGGGCCGCGTTGGTCGGTCGCGGCTATCAGATCGGCGGGCTTTACCGTCCGATGAAAAACGCGTTCTTCAACGACCATTACGTGCGCACGATGGAGGCTTTCGGCGGTCCGGTCTTTCCGCAGGGGCGTCAGGGGACTGCCGGGTTCGTGCGCCATTTGAAGTCAGGCGGGCAGCTTGTCCTGCTCTTCGACCAGAATGTTCATGGCGCCAAGCTGATGAACTTTTTGGGCAAACGCGCGGCCACCGCAACTTCGGCGGCAGAGCTTGCCTTGCGCTACGACGCCGCCCTGATCCCCTTCTATGCGACCCGAAAGCCGGACGGGACAAGTTTTGAGATCACGCTTGAAGCGCCAGTGCCCGTGTCCAATCCTGTGACCATGACCGAGGCGCTGAACGATAGCCTTGCAGCGCGCATCATTGCCCATCCCGGCCAGTGGTTCTGGATCCACCGCCGCTGGCGGGTCGCGAAGGACCACTACATCAACGAGGCAGACAGCTAGGCCGCCCCTCAATCCTCTGCCCTGTCCGGCAGAATGTAGCGAGCGAATATCTCGGGGTGTGCTTGCACATAGTCGGGGAACGTTGAGTCGATCTTTAGCAGATCGTAGGATTGTCGGTCACCAAGTTGCCCCTCAATGCGTGCCCGTGCCCAGTCATCCGTCTTGTCGCCCTTGGCAACATGGGAATGCTCGCTGATCGAACTGCCCTTCGCGGCCACAGCATCTATCCCGCCCAGCCAGCTCATATGCCACCCTGCGTCACACACAACACGCCGCCTGACCAACGTTCTCATTCGTTTGCAGGCCTTTAACCATCGTACGGCGTCGCGACCAAAGCCTGAAGCGGGAGCGTATACGCCACGCAGGCCATTTATGGTCGCCAAACTGCCGACGAGGATTGCACGTGGCCCTAGGCGAACCCATTTTTCCTTAAGGCGCACGTTCATATAATAGGCGTGCCAGTCCAACTCATAGCAGACCACCTCATTGCGCAAGGGCGGCCTTTCGCGAAGCTGAGCCACTGCTGTGGCCCTTGGCACTTCGTCGACATCGGACAGAAGCAGAACGTCGGTCGGAGCAGCCTGCCGCAGCCCCCAGCGAACGCAGTCGCGCTGGTAAATTTCGCGTTCCCAGCTTGAAGTCGTCTCTGGAAAATCATCAACGACGACATGGATGATCTTGTCGCGAAACTTGGAAAACCGCTCTCGGTTCTCGTGGAAGAACAGCGGTTTGTCTTTGCCGGTGAAGGTCATACTTGCTTCGGCGATCACGAAGTAATCGACCACGGTCGCGAGTTCGTTCAGCCTGAGGTCAAGCAGATCGAGTTCGTTGTAGAAAGTAAAACAGTCAAAAATCTTTCGTTTGAACGACACTGACACTGCCCCTTTGTTACAAAGAGCTAACAGCGTACCCTGAAGAGTTCAACCGCTGACGGCTACTGTTTCAGCGCGGCTGCGGCGACCATCTGCCCTGGTCCCGGCGCCTGGATCAAGACCGCCACCCCCAGATCACCCGGCACGTTTAGCGTCAGGTCAAGCGGTTCGGTTCCGTCCCAGACCACGACCTGTTGCCAGCTCGTGACGACATTGCTGTAGGTGATTGATCGCCCCGCATTTTCGCCACGCTCGATCTGGACCGTTGCTTGCGGAATATACCGCACAAGCTGAACGAAGCTTCCCGCGGGAACCGCTCCGTCCCCCGCCGCCCTGACCGACAAGCTGTCGCCTGAACGTTCGATGTCGAGTTCGATCAGGGCACGGCTCGTATCTGTCCTGAGAAGCGCCGCAAGCCCTGTGGCATCCACACCGACAAGCGTCCGGGTGCCGTTGACGACGATTTGGGGCGTGTAGACCATCTTTTCACCGCGCGCACGCGCATAAGCCTTCTGCCGCTTGCTGTAGATCGGATCCGCAAATGTATCTTTCCAGCCGATATAGTCCCAATAGTCCACATGCAGCGCCAACGCGACGACGTCGTCGCGAGTCGCGAGTTCCATGAGAAGCGCGTCGGCGGGGGGACAAGAGGAGCAGCCCTGAGAAGTATAGAGCTCAATCACCGTTGGGCGCACGTCATCTGCAAAGCCGCAAACGGGCGTCAACATCAGCCCGGCCAACAATCCCAGATATCGTCTTACCCGCAGGTCCATCTGAAATCCCTTGGCCCTTTTGTCGATATCACCATAGTCAGCCCGGCTGGGGCAAGCCACTCACACTTGTTACGTCTTGATGCAAGTTTGTGTGAGCATTACCTCTGAGATTGTCGCGGGGCAGCCGCTTGCATTGTATTGCATACTAATGTATACAATTCATAAAACCTCCACTTGAACCGATGGCATTGATCAGGCATTAGCCTTTTGCCGTTACGCAAGCGACCGCCGAAAGGGAGCCAACATGACCGTCTTCACCGGAACCGATACAGCCAAGACCCGCCGCACCCTGAAGGCCGGCGGCGCTTCGGTCGACTATTACTCAATCCCAGCGGCTGAGGCTGCGGGGCTTGGCGATTTCTCGCGCCTGCCCGCCTCGCTGAAAGTCGTTCTGGAAAACATGCTCCGGTTCGAGGATGGCGGTCGCACCGTGTCGGTCGAAGACATCAAGGCTTTCGCGGAATGGGCGACCAAGGGCGGTCAGAACCCGCGAGAGATCGCTTATCGTCCGGCCCGGGTGCTGATGCAGGATTTCACCGGCGTTCCGGCGGTTGTCGATCTGGCCGCGATGCGTGACGGGATCAAGGCGCTTGGCGGTGATGCGCAGAAGATCAACCCGCTGAACCCGGTTGATCTGGTCATCGACCATTCGGTGATGATTGACGAATTCGGCAACCCCCGCGCCTTCCAAAAGAACGTGGATCTGGAATATCAGCGCAATATGGAACGTTATGTGTTCCTGAAATGGGGTCAGAACGCCTTCCAGAATTTCCGGGTCGTGCCCCCCGGCACCGGCATCTGCCATCAGGTAAACCTCGAGTATCTGGCGCAGACGGTCTGGACCGACCGCGACCAGAACGGGGTCGAGGTCGCCTATCCAGACACGCTCGTGGGCACCGACAGCCATACCACGATGGTCAACGGTCTGGCCGTTCTTGGCTGGGGCGTCGGCGGGATCGAGGCGGAAGCCGCGATGCTGGGTCAGCCCGTCAGCATGCTGATCCCCGAGGTGGTCGGCTTCAAGCTGACCGGGGCGATGACCGAAGGCACCACCGCGACCGATTTGGTGCTGAAGGTCGTGCAGATGCTGCGCAAGCATGGCGTGGTCAACAAGTTCGTCGAATTCTACGGGCCGGGGCTGGATAACCTGCCTTTGGCTGACCGTGCCACCATCGCCAACATGGCCCCTGAATATGGTGCGACCTGTGGCTTCTTCCCCGTGGACGGCGAGACGTTGCGCTACCTGCGGCAGACGGGGCGTGACGAGGCGCGGATCGCGCTGGTCGAAGCCTATGCCAAGGAAAACGGCATGTGGCGCGGGCCGGACTATGCGCCGGTCTATACCTCGACGCTGGAACTCGACATGGGGACCATCGTCCCGGCCATTTCCGGCCCGAAACGGCCGCAGGACTATACGCCGCTGACGGCGGCCGCGCAGGGCTTCTACAAAGTCGTGTGCGACTATCGTGGTGTTGATGCCAGCGACGCCGCCAAAGACATGGGCGCCGAAGGGCCGAACCATACCACCACGATTGATGCCCGCAAATCGGCGGCCGTCGCGGGGACGGACTACAAGCTGCGCGATGGTTCGGTGGTGATCGCCTCGATCACATCGTGCACCAACACCTCCAACCCCTACGTGCTGATCGGCGCAGGCCTCGTGGCGCGCAAGGCGCGTGCGCTGGGCCTGAACCGCAAGCCTTGGGTCAAAACCTCGCTCGCGCCGGGAAGCCAGGTCGTCAGTGAATATCTGAATGCCGCGGGCCTTCAGGAAGATCTGGACGCAATCGGCTTCAACCTTGTGGGTTACGGCTGCACGACCTGCATCGGAAATTCCGGGCCACTACAACCGGAAATCTCTGCGGCAATCGCCGAAGGTGATCTGGTCGCCACCGCCGTCCTGTCGGGCAACCGCAACTTTGAGGGTCGGATCAGCCCGGACGTGCGCGCGAACTACCTGGCCTCGCCGCCGCTGGTCGTCGCCTATGCGCTGGCCGGTGACATGAACATCGATTTGACGACGGAACCCCTTGGCATCAGCAAGGACGGCAAGCCGGTCTTCCTCAAGGATATCTGGCCCACAAACAAGGAAATCGCCGATCTGGTCCAAGCGACCGTGACGCGCGAGGCTTTCCAGAAGAAATACGCCGATGTCTTCAAGGGCGATGCGAAGTGGCAAGGCGTCAAGGTAACGGAATCGGAAACCTATGACTGGCCGCCGACCTCGACCTATATCCAGAACCCGCCCTATTTCCGCGGCATGTCCAAGACCAAGGGCGAGATCAAGAATATCGACGGCGCCCGGCTTCTGGGCATCTTCGGCGACATGATCACCACCGACCACATCAGCCCGGCCGGTTCGTTCAAGGCCACCACCCCGGCCGGACAATATCTGACCGAACGTCAGGTCTTGCCCGCGGACTTCAACAGCTATGGGTCGCGCCGGGGCAACCACGAAGTGATGATGCGTGGCACCTTCGCCAACATCCGCATCAAGAACGAGATGCTGGACGGGGTCGAGGGCGGTTATACCAAGGGCCCCGATGGCGCGCAGACGTCGATCTACGATGCCTTGATGGCCTATCAGGCCGCTGGCGTGCCGCTTGTTGTGATTGGCGGCATCGAATATGGGGCGGGATCGTCGCGCGACTGGGCGGCAAAGGGAACCAATCTGCTTGGGGTCAAGGCGGTCATCGCCGAAAGCTTCGAACGCATCCACCGCTCGAACCTTGTGGGCATGGGCGTCATCCCCTTTGAGTTCACGAACGGCGACAATCGCAAGACGCTTGGCCTGAAGGGGGACGAGGTCATCGCCATCCACGGCCTATCGGATGAGTTGAAGCCGCTGAGCCTGGTGCCCTGCGCCATCCGCTACGCGGACGGGACGGAAAAGACGATCCAGATCAAGTGCCGCATCGATACCGAAGTCGAGATCGAGTATGTCGAACACGGCGGTGTTCTACATTATGTGTTGAGAAACCTCGCGCAAAACTGATTGAAACGACTGGCAATGAAATGCCCCGGCGCCGCGTCGGGGCTTTTTTGCTTTTCTATCGCCGGAATCGGCGACGATTCTTGCGCAACTTCGGCAAGAATCACCTGCCGCAAGCGGCCTTCACAGCGCGCATCCGCAGGGACATCGTTAACGCAAGCGACCACCATCTGTTGCGCCAACCGGCCAAAATAGCCCTCGCTACCGCCCAAACCTGTCCAAAAGTTAGTATCCCCACAGGAGGCTGAAACAATGAATTTCAGCGCCCCCGCCGTTCTGCTAACCCTATTCTCTTGGGTTTGAACGCATGTCGGGCTATATTGAACCCATAGAGACGAGACGATTTTCAGTGTGTAGTAGGTAAGTGAGTAGCGGTCGATAAATGGAAATTATTGCCATTAGATCGATATCTTGTTTTTGATTAATGGTCGCAGATTTTATTCGCGGCGAATATTGCAAGTGAAGCGGTTATTTTATCGCAGGACGATGATCCAGAGAACGCCCCGCCCCGCCGGACGGGGCGTTTTCTGTTTGGACGACGAGGGGGCCACTTTGACCCGCACGTTGCCGAAACCAAGCCACAGTGATCCGCCATCGCATTGCCCATCACCCGCGCATTGGTTCGTCCGTTGTAGGCCCAAACGCGCTCTCGCGTCCGAAACCTGTCCAAAAGTTAGTAACCGCCAAAAACTGAGAAACAGTCATTTTCACGTGGCAGCTTTGCTAACCAATGGTTATTCATTGATTTTTTTCCAGAACCAGCGTACCTTCACTTTATGGAAACTAAGATATTTTCACTGAACATTACCCCGACTGCGCCTTGGATCGAATTTGTGGGGTTTGCCCTACTGATGCTGGCGACACGATTGAGTTGGTGAACTGGCGCGCAGCTGCGGGCCAAATTGATCGGTAAGGATGGGATTTTCCATCGCAGACCAAAAGCTGCAAAGAGCGCCCCGCCCCGCCGGACGGGGCGTTCTCTTTTGTCGGAACAGCGCCGGACGCACGCAGTTCCGACCCCAACCTGTCTAAAAGTTAGCAACCTTCTGGCCGAAAGAAACAGTGATTTTCGGCCGCCGCGCCGCTTAGGGTACGGCACATTCTATCACAGGCGATTAAACGCCATTAGAACTAGCCAACATGAAAAGCCTTTTTCGCCAAATGAGATTTTTACCGAGCATGCCCTGGCTTGAAGCTGCCTGCTTTGTGATGCTCATCCTGTTTGGCCAGCCGCACTGACGCACGCGGCGATCCGGCAGCCTTCAGGGGGCGGTCTTGGCCTTTGCCAGCGCAGGACGGATTTCGGCGTCCAGCGCGCGTTCGGTGATCGGGCCGGGAAAGCGCAGCAACACCCTGCCGTCCCCGTCGATGACAAAACTTTCGGGAACGCCGTATAGCCCCCAGTCGATACCCATGCGCCCGCTGTCATCGGCACCAACGCGCTCGAACGGGTTACCCAGTTCGCTCAGGAAGGCCAAGGCGGCTTCGGGATCGTCCTTGTAATTCACGCCATAGACCGGCAGCCCTTCGCCCTTCAGACGCAGCAGGTTGGGATGCTCAGCACGACAGGGCGCGCACCATGACGCCCAGAAGTTCACGATCTTGACCCGACCATCGGCAAGATCGGCCTCGGTGAAGAACGGCAGATCGCCAAGGGCCACCATCTGCACCGCAGCCGCAGGCTGCCCGATCAGCGTCGAGGGCAAGACATCGGGATTTTCCCGCTTCATCCCCCAAAGCGCCATCGCGAAAAAACCACCTGCCGCCACCAATGGCAGGATCATCAGCGGCGAAATCCTAGCCACGATTGTTCATCCGTTTTTCCTGTTCCTCGAGCGCGCGGCGCACGCGCGCGCCCTGCCAAAGCGTCGCCAGAACCAGCCCGGCAAGAAGCGCCAGCGTCACCCCATAAGCCGACAGGACGGTGATTGCATATTTACCAAGCTCGACCATCAGCCCGCCATCCTTTCCCGCGCGACAAGCGCGCTCAGCCGTCGGGCGCGGATTTCCGTCCGGGTGCGGATCAGGACCAGAACGACAAAAAGACTCACAAAGCCCGCGATGCAGGTCCAGAGCGGCCAGGCGAAGACATCGGCCACATGTTCCTCGCGGTCGAGTGAAAGGCTTGCCCCCTGATGCAGGCCCTGGTT
>Ga0073904_10001332_pt1 | contig 18488 bp, 15 predicted proteins | sample KloWWTrecipitate_FD_66668 | JGI IMG/M metagenome (GOLD analysis project Ga0073904, IMG submission 66668) | Active sludge microbial communities from Klosterneuburg, Austria, studying microevolution and ecology of nitrifiers - Klosterneuburg... | ecosystem: Engineered > WWTP > Aerobic digester >... | reverse complement strand
TTCCGCCTTCTGCAAGGGGTTTTTGGCGCCACCCTGGTGCCGCTGTCGCAAGCGGTGCTGCTCGACACCTATCCGCCCGAAGGCCACGGCAGGGCGATGGCGATGTGGGGTGTAGGCGTGATGGTGGGCCCCATTGTCGGGCCTACGCTCGGCGGCTGGCTGACCGAATACTACAATTGGCGCTGGGTGTTCTATATCAACCTGCCGTTTGGCGTGCTCGCCTGGCTCGGCATCGCTGCCTTCGTGCGCGAGACGCCGCTCGATCGCAGCCGGCGCTTCGATCTGCTTGGCTTTGCCTTGCTTAGTCTGGGTCTTGGCGCGCTGCAGATGCTGCTCGACCGTGGCCAGTTGCTCGACTGGTTCGCCAGTCCGGAGATCGTCATCGAAACCCTGCTTGTGGGTTTTTCGCTGTATCTCTTTGTCGCGCACATTTTCACCCACGACCAACCCTTCATCGAGCCAAGGCTGTTCAGGGATCGGAACTTCAGCGTCGGTCTGTTGATGATCTTCGTCGTCGGCCTCATCTTGCTCACCACCATGGCCTTGCTGCCGCCCTTCCTGCAAAACCTGCTGGGCTATCCGGTGATCGACGTCGGACTTTTGCTGGCGCCGCGCGGGGCGGGCACCATGGTTGCGATGATGCTCGTTGGTCGGCTCATGGGGCGGGTGGATGCACGCTACATGATCCTGTCGGGACTTCTCCTGACCAGCTTTTCGCTGTGGGAAATGACCCTGTTCAACGCAGACATCAGGGGTTGGGACATCGTGCGTACCGGCGTCGGCCAGGGCTTTGGCCTCGGCCTGATCTTCGTGCCGCTCGCTGCCACCACCTTCTCCTCGCTGGAGGTGCGCTACCGCAGTGAGGGCACGGCGCTGTTCAGCCTGATGCGCAACATCGGCAGCAGCATCGGCATCTCGATTGCAGTGGCCTACCTCGCGCAGCGTATGCAGGCCAATCACGCTGCATTTGCCGACTACATCAATCCGTTCAATCTGCCACTCAGGCAGGCGATCGAAGCCGGCGCCTACAGCCTGTCCACCCCCCAGGGGCTTGCGGCAATCAATGGCGAGGTGACGCGCCAGGCCGCCTTGCTCGCTTATCTGCAGGACTTCCGGCTGATGATGTGGGTCACGCTGGTCGCGATTCCGCTGGTTTTTCTGCTACGACCGCCCACCGGGCAGGCGGGGGCGAGCGCGGCGCACGCGGTGGCGGAGTGAGCCCGGTGCACGGCTGACCCCAAGCGCGGCATGGTGCTGACATGGCTGCTCGGTGCTCTCGCAACAGTGCTTATGTCCGGATTAAATATATCTTGAGTCTTATAGAGGACTTTTGTTTTGTGGTCTTGACCCGAGGGCAAATCGGCCGCATCCTCGCGGACGCCCGCGCTGCACATTTGCAGCCGAAGATTTCCCATGAATGATTCAAGAGAGTGCGTAACATGACCGAGAGAGTGAACTGCCACCGCCTACAGGTGGCTGCGAATCTGAAGCGTTTCATCGAAGAAGAAGCCCTGCCGGGCACCGGCGTGGATCTCGCCGCCTTCTGGAAAGGCTTTGATGCGCTGGTACATGATCTCGCTCCCAAAAACCGCGCCCTGCTGGCCGAGCGTGACCGTCTGCAGACCGAACTGGACCAGTGGCATCGCGCCCATCCTGGCCCGATCGCCGACATGGCCGCCTACCGCGCCTTCCTCGAGTCGATCGGCTACCTGCTGCCGCAGCCGGCCGGAGTGAAGGTGGATACCCCCAACGTCGACACCGAGCTGTCCTCGCAGGCGGGGCCGCAGTTGGTCGTGCCGGTCATGAATCCACGCTACGCGCTCAACGCCGCCAACGCACGCTGGGGTTCGCTTTACGACGCGCTGTACGGCACCGATGCCATCGCACAGACCGAAGGTGCCGAGATCACCCAGGGCTACAACCCGGCGCGTGGCGCCAGGGTCATCGCCTTTGCGCGCAAGGTGCTCGATCAGGCTGCGCCGCTGGCCGGCGCCTCGCACGCGGATTCGACCGCCTACGCGGTGGTCGACGGCAAGCTCGTCGTGACCCTCAGCAACGGTGCCACCGCGGGCCTGCAACAGCCCGAGAAGTTCGTTGGCCATCAGGGCGACGCCGCCGCGCCGAGTGCGGTGCTGCTGAAGAACAACGGCCTGCACATCGATGTCCGGATCGACCGCAATGGTGCCATCGGCAAGAGCGACGCAGCTGGCATCAACGATCTGGTGATGGAAGCCGCCGTGTCCACCATCATGGACTGCGAGGATTCGATTGCTGCGGTCGATGCCGACGACAAGGTCGAGGTCTATCGCAACTGGCTGGGCCTGATGCAGGGCACCTTGACCGAGGATCTGCAAAAGGGTGGCAAGACCATCACCCGTCGGCTCAACGCCGACCGCGAGTACACGGCGGTTGGCGGCGGCACGCTGCGCCTGCACGGCCGCGCACTGCTCTTCATTCGCAACGTCGGCCACCTGATGACCAATCCGGCGATCATCGACGGCGAGGGCCACGAGATCCCGGAAGGCATCCTCGACGGCGTGGTCACCACGCTGAGCTCGATGCACGACCTCAAGCGCCGTGGCAATTCGCGCACCGGCAGCATGTATATCGTCAAGCCGAAGATGCACGGTCCGGCCGAAGTCGGCTTTGCCGACGAGCTGTTCGGCCGCATCGAGGATCTGCTCGGCCTGCCGCGCTACACGATGAAGATGGGCATCATGGACGAGGAGCGCCGCACCTCAATCAACCTGATGGCCTGCATCGCTGCCGCCAGGAGCCGGGTTGCCTTCATCAACACCGGCTTCCTCGACCGCACCGGCGACGAGATGCACACCGCGATGGAAGCGGGCCCGATGATTCGCAAGGGCGAGATGAAGACCAGTGCCTGGATTCAGGCCTACGAGCGCAACAACGTGCTGGTCGGCCTCACCGCCGGCCTGCGCGGCAAGGCCCAGATCGGCAAGGGCATGTGGGCCATGCCCGACCTGATGGCGGCGATGCTGGAGCAGAAGATCGCCCACCCCAAGGCTGGCGCCAATACCGCCTGGGTGCCGTCGCCCACCGGCGCCACGCTGCACGCGCTGCACTACCACCAGGTCAATGTGGCCGCGATCCAGCAGGAGATGGAAACGATCGATCTTGCCGCCGAGCGCGATGCGCTGCTGACCGGTCTGCTCACGGTGCCGGTTGCTGCCTCGGCCGACTGGAGTACCGAAGAGCGTCAGCAGGAGCTGGACAACAACTGCCAGGGCATCCTCGGCTACGTGGTGCGCTGGGTGGAGCAGGGTGTCGGCTGCTCGAAGGTGCCCGACATCAACGACATCGGCCTGATGGAAGACCGTGCCACGCTGCGCATCTCCAGCCAGCACATCGCCAACTGGCTGCGCCACGGCGTGGTCACGGCGGCGCAGGTCGATGCCACGCTGCGCCGCATGGCGGCAGTGGTCGATGGCCAGAACGCGGGCGATGCTGCCTACCGTCCGATGGCGCCCAAGGTCGATGATTCGATCGCCTACACGGCGGCGCGGGCGCTGATCTTCGAAGGCCGCGCCCAGCCCAGCGGCTACACCGAGCCGCTGCTGCACCACTATCGTCAGGTGTTCAAGGCCAAATTTGACGCCTGATCCGTTCGCGATCCCATGACAACAACGCCGGCTTCGTGCCGGCGTTGTTGTTTCCACGACCTCACCTTGTTTTTCGACCTTTATCATGCACAACGCCAGCGCCCTGTTTCAGCTCCATATCGATGTCGACGCCCGGGTGAGCGCGATTCGGGCACACCGCCCCGATTGGCCGTGCAGCAAGGGCTGTGACAATTGCTGCCGGCAGCTGGCCGCTGTGCCGCGGCTGACAGCGAAGGAATGGGATGTGCTGAAGCAGGGCCTGCAACTGCTCGATGCCAGCCGTCTGCAGGAGATCCGCCGCGCGGTGGCGGCGTTGCCGGAAGCGGCGCAGGGGCCGGTCGTGTGCCCGATGCTGGAGCGCGAGAGCGGGGCCTGTCCGGTGTATGCCCATCGTCCTGTCGCCTGCCGCAGCTACGGTTTCTACGTCCAGCGCGACAAGGGACTGTATTGCGCAGAAATCGAGGCGAGCGTGACGCAAGGCGAATTGGCCGACGTGGTGTGGGGCAATCACGACGCGGTCGATCGCAGTCTGATGGCGACGGGCGAGACGCGAAGTCTCATCGAATGGTTTGCGCAGGGACCGGCCCAGTGATTGGGCATTCCGGCACGAAATTGGATTGGTGGTGCTAGCGATGAACCCCATTCCTCCGGCTCACCATTGGAACCCTTACAGTGCGCATGACACAGGCGTTGCGTACTGATTCTGAGCTCGTGCAATGTAGGATGGCCGCTATGGGCCTCGTGCATCCCAGGCACAAGTGGTCTAACGTTGGATGGTGGCCTGGTCGTCAATGTCGCGCTCGAAAACGATATTTTCCAAGGGGGATGTCATGGAACTGGATGAGCAGATCTTCAATTCCTTGCTGAAATACACAAAATCCTTGTCAGTTGCGCTGGGTTACCGTGATTTTTCAACGAAGCTTCACTCCGAACGGGTTCAAGCTCTCTCCAGTGAAATCGGGACACATTACGGCCTTTAAAAAAATGAAATGAATAATCTTAATATTGCCGCTTCGTTTCATGATATCGGAAAGATCGGAATACCTGATCACATTCTTTTGAAGCCCTCTCAGTTAGATGAAACTGAATGGGGGGTAATGAAAATGCACTCTGAAATCGGGGAGAAAATAATCAGGTCGACAGAGGGAAACGCTGCATTAATCCCCCCGAGCGCACCACGCAGGAAGCTCCTCAGAGATAATTCTGTCACCCCCTGTTCGACACCATCTGCCCCATGCAATCGACCTTTTCTAAACTGGAATACGCGGCCAAGAAGCGGATCACGCATCGTGATCGCTTCTTGGCCGATCTCGAGGCGCTCACGCCGTGGTCGCGTTTGCTCGAGCAACTCGAGCCGCTCTATCCGAAGGGTACGCGGGGCCGTCCGCCCGTAGGGCTTGAGCGCATGCTGCGGCTGTACCTGGCGCAGCAGTGTTTTGGCCTTTCGGACGAGGGCGCTGATGACGCGATCTACGACAGCCAGGCGATCCGCCGTTTTGTCGGCATTGATCTGGCACGTGAAGCGGCGCCTGACGCGACGACGCTGCTGCGCTTTCGGCGCCTGCTGGAAACACACGGGCTGACGCGGGTGCTCTTCGACACAATCAATGCTGAGCTGGCCGAGGAGGGTTTGTTGCTGCGAGAAGGCACGATCGTCGATGCGACCCTGATTGCGGCGCCGCCGTCGGTAAAGAACCGCGACAAGAAGCGTGATCCGGCGATGCACCAAACCAAGAAAGGCAATCAGTGGCACTTCGGCATGAAGGCACACATTGGTGTGGATGCCGAGTCGGGTCTGGTGCATACGGTGGTGGGCACAGCGGCCAACGTCCATGACGTGACCCAAGCCCACGCGCTGCTGCACGGCGAAGAAAAGACGGTGCATGGCGATGCCGGCTACGTGGGTGTGGAGAAGCGTCCGGAGAATGTGCAGCGCACGGTGGGCTGGAACGTCGCGATGCGCCCGGGCCGGCGCAAGCAACTGCCTGACACCGTATTGGGGCGCGCGCTCGACAAGCTCGAGCAGGTGAAGGCGCGTATCCGTGCCAAGGTCGAGCATCCGTTTCACTGGGTCAAGAACCTCTTCAAGCATCGCAAGGTTCGGTATCGGGGGATGGAGAAGAACATCGCGCAGTTGCACACCCTGTTCGGGTTGGCCAATTTGTTCATCGCGAAGCGCCGATTCTTGGCGCTCGATGGGAGAGTTGCGCCCTGATGGGGGAGATTTGCAGCAAAAATCCCCGGACGGGGGCGAAAATCGATCAAAATCCGTTTTATTGAAGTTTAAGCTGCGTAACTTTTAAGCCATCTCGCGGAGAAAGCCGCAGAGCTCACTTGCGCGACGCATTGTTCAGCGTTTCCAGAGGTCGAAGGCTTGCAAAAGGCAGCTCTTTTGATTCGATATCACCACGAACATTACGATGGTCTGGGCTATCCAGACAGGCTTGCAGGAGAAGATATTCCGATTGGCTCTCGTGTCATCTCCATAGCTGATAGCTACGATGCGATGGCTGTAACAAGGTCATACCATCGTGCACGAACGCATCTGGAAATCATGGCTATACTACGTCAAGAAACTGGAGCTAAACACGATCCAGAGCTAATGAAGGTTTTTTGCGAAGTCATCGAAGCTAGCGAATTCAAGACGGCAAAGGCGTGAGGGTCAAGAGTGGGTCGTGATGGTGGAGCGAGCTTGGATCTGAGTCGCTTGCGCAACAAGCCGAGCCTCGGATCTCTGTAGATATTTTCTGATATCCTCCTCTAAAAATCATGCAGAGCGCTTGCTGTCATGTTTGTGAATTCGAGGCTCAGCTCTTTTTAAAAGGATTTATAAATGGAATTGTACCCATTCAAAAAATACTCAACAAAAGTTCCTGCCGATTGGGTTGATTTCAATGGGCACATGAACACAAAGCATTATGGCTTGGTTTTATATGATGCTCATATTGAGTTCACTGAACATCTCGATTTAGGTGAGCGTTACAGGTACGCGAACAACTGCAGTAAGGCACTTGTTGAGACTCATTGTATATTCGAGAGAGAGCTGTGCGAGAATGATGAAATCGAAGTTGTTTCCTGGATTTTGTCAGTTGACGAAAAGCGTTTGCACACTTTTCATGAAATATATTGCGCCAATAAGGGATATCGAGCGGCAGCGGGTGAGCACCTTGATGTTCATATAGATCTGGAAACCAGGCGAGTATCGCTATTCCCTGATGATGTTCTTCAGCGCTTGCAGTTAATAGAAAAGGAATACGCCAAGTTTCCAAGGCCTGACAAGGTTGGTAGCACCATCAGGGCCCCAGTAAGGTAAGCTGTGCTGATAATATCACCAAGCCTCACGAGGCCAGACGCCTCAGTAGCTTGTCGTTGGACCACACGCCAAAAGTGCGAAGGTTAGAATGAAAACATTCTTTCCCTTGACGTTCGCTTCAATCCTGCTCGTTTCGGCCTGTTCAAGCGGCCCGCAGGTGAGTGGAGACGAAAAAATGCCTGCGGCGGCAGCGGCCTCAGCGCATAAGTATCAGTGCGAGAGCGGCGAAGTAATTGCTGCCACCTACCCATCCACTGACTCAGCCACGATCAAGTACAAGGGTAGTAACTACAATATGCAAATTGCGGTTTCGGCAAGTGGCGCGCGTTACGTTGGGGGTGGGTTTGAGTGGTGGACAAAGGGTTCAGGCGCCGGATCTGAGGCCATCCTTTTCCATCACATGGCTGATGACAGCTCGGGCTCGATCATCGAGGTTTGCTCAGAGTCCCGAGCGTGATCTGAGCCGGTTTTTCTGCCTGTGTATCACCCGGCGGTTACGATTTATTTTTCTGTGGCTCAGTACCCGATTTATCTTGAGCAACTTTGATGTCTTCTTCCATTTTCTTTCTTGCGAAAGAGACAGCAAGATTTACCGCTACAATCATCACCCCGGCAACCAGAAGTATATAAAGCATTGAAGCTCTATTGCTGGTGCCCGGTTTCGTCGTGTTCGCGCTTTGAGTTTCTTTTCTTGTCATGTTTCCCTGGTTTTCAGAAACTTGCGCGCTGACCGCTGTATTTTCCGATTGAGGCGTCGCGGCCAGGGTGACGCCGCTCGAAAAGTAAACAATAAAACCAATCAACACTGCCGCGATGTACTTCATGTGGAACCTCATTCTTTGATCTTGCCATTTGAAATGGCGGCAATTCATGGAAGCTTTTACGAACAGGGCCGCAGAACCTGTCCGTTGGGTGAGCCGCATCAAGTTTCTGATCCTCCAGGAGGAGGGAGGGCTGCACGTTCACTGCGCCGGTGGCGAAGCTGCACGGGTTGGGTCCGTTCGCTTACGCGATGAGCAGAAAGCGCCCGAAGCGCGGTCATTCGCGCTCAGTGTTTCTTCGACAGGCCCTGCATTGCGCGCGACAGGCCGTCCAGGCTCAGCGGATACATGCGCTCGTGCATGATCTGGCGGATGAGTCCGATGGATTGGCGGTATTCCCACAGGCGCTCGGGCTCGGGGTTCAGCCACGCCGCAGCGGGATAGGCGTCGAGCAGGCGGCGCAGCCAGGTTGCGCCAGCCTCGGCGTTCATGTGCTCGACCGAACCATGCGGGTGCAGGATCTCGTAGGGGCTCATGGTTGCGTCGCCAACGAAGATCAGCTTGTAGTCGGAGCCGTATTTGTGGATGACGTCGAGCAGTGACGTGCGCGCGGTGTGGCGGCGATCGTTGTCGCGCCACACGCCTTCGTAGATACAGTTGTGGAAGTAGAAATACTCGAGGTGCTTGAATTCCAGCCTGCAGGCAGAGAAGAGTTCCTCGCACACCTTGATGTGGTCGTCCATCGAGCCGCCGACATCGAGAAACAGCAGTACCTTGACCGCGTTGTGGCGCTCGGGCCGCATCAGCAGGTCGAGCCAGCCCGCGTTGCGCGCGGTGGCGGCGATGGTGCCGTCCAGGTCCAGTTCTTCGGCTGCGCCTTCGCGCGCGAAGCGACGCAGCCGGCGCAGCGCGACCTTGATGTTGCGTGTACCCAGTTCCACCGAATCGTCGAGGTTGCGGAATTCGCGCTTGTCCCAGACCTTGATCGCCGTGCGGTTGCCGGCCGATTCGCCGCCGACGCGGATGCCCTCGGGGTGGGTGCCATTGTTGCCGAAGGGTGAACTGCCGCCGGTGCCGACCCACTTGTTGCCGCCCTGGTGACGACCCTTCTGCTCGGCGAGACGCTTGCGGAACTCGTCCATCAGCTTGTCCCAGCCCAGTTTCTCAAGCTTGGCGCGCTCTTCGGGCGTGAGGTGCTTTTTTGCCATTGCCCGCAGCCAGTCTTCGGGCAGGTCCACGTCCAGCCCCGGGAGGGCGGTGACCCCCTTGAAGTACTCGCCGAAAGCCTGGTCGAAGCGATCGTAGAGCGATTCGTCCTTGACCAGGCAGGCGCGGGAGAACACATAGAAGTCGTCGATCGAGGGGTCGCAGACGTGTTCGCGCAGGCCTTCGAGCAGAGTCAGGAACTCGCGTGTCGACACCGGCAGCTTGCGTGCCTTCAGGTGCAGGAAAAAGTCGATCAGCATCCTGGCGTCCTTATGATGTATGGCGCGGCGGTCTGAGTCACTGCTGGATTTCCATCGCCCAGGACAGGGCCTGCATGTGACAGCTGGAAGCCACGTCCGGCGCCACACCGCAGGCTTCGGCCGCCCGCTGCAGGCGTTCGTGCTCGGTATCGCCCTGTTCGCAGGCGATTGCCAGTTCCAGCAGGGGGTAGAGCGGGCCGGTGCCGTCCCGCAGTGCCGCCGTCACCTCCGGGGTCAGCGCCAGCGGCCCCAGCGCCTTGTCCAGCGGGACCTGCATGATGACATCTGCGAGTGACAGTAGGCCGAGCAGGAACAAGGATTCACGCTGCCTGGCGTCCTGGTCCTTGGCCAACAACTCCATCATTCGGCCGCGCACCAGCGCTGTTTCAAGGGCGGCCGCGGCACGCCCACTGTTGCCGTCGGTGCTGCAGACCAGCAGCACCAGCCAGCGATAGAGACGGTCGTGACCGATCAGCGAGAGCGCATGCTCGATCGATCCAATCGGTTCGGCCTGCGCGTTCGCCGCGGAATTGACGTAGCGCAGCAGCCGCAGCGACAGCGCGCCGTCTTGCTTGAGCAGGGCCGAGATCTCGCGCGTATCGCCGTTCTTGCGCAGCTGACCGATCAGTGTCGCGATCCGCATCGTGTTCGGCCCCAGATCGCGTTCGCCCCAGTCCTCGCGGCTGGTGATGAAGGGGCCCTGGAACAGGCCGGCGCCCATCTTGAAGGCGAAGCGGAAGTGTTCCAGCGAGGGCAGGTCGCGCACCAGCAGCCGCGCCTGCGGGGCCGCATCGCTGATGAAGCGGCTGAGTTGCAGGCCGCGGCGGGCGTCGAGTGTGGGCGAACGTATGACGACCACATCCGTCTGCGGCAGCAGCGGGGCGAATTCGGCGACAAGCATCGGGTCGGGCAAGCCAAGGCGAAACCCGGTTTGGCGCAGTCGAGCCACCGTTGCAACCAGCTCCTTGATGTCCGGGCCGTTGGCCTCGGGGTGGGGAGTAATGATCAGCACGGTGTTGCGCGCGGGCAGATCGGCGAGGCAGGGGTGCGTCAGGAAGGAGTCGGGGACTTCGAGAAAAGCGAGGCGATGGCCCAGCAGTCGGCCGATGTCTGCCCGCACCAGATCGCGTACCAGCACTTCGGCAAACAGATGATGCACGCGACGGCTGCTGTTGCGAATGCGCTTGCGTGTGCCCTCCTGCAGCATGAAGTGATAGCCGGCGATGCGCTGGTCGCGCCCCAGCACGGCTTCGCGGCACAGGTAGGTCGCAATCGATGCCGTGCTGTCGTCTTCGGTCGACGGCTGGCGCAGGGGTGCGTCAACATTGAGCTGCTCGAAGCCTGACTGGTCAGCAATCGGAGCAACAACCGTTCGGGTGGGCTGCTTGCGGCGGAACAGCCAGTCGAAGAAGGCTTTGAACATTCGGCTCGGTCCGTTCAGCGATTGTTGCGCGCCATCATCACGAGGCGCTCGAAGAGGTGCATGTCCTGCTCGTTCTTCAGCAGCGCACCGTGCAGCGGCGGCACCACCAGCCTGTTGTCCTGGCTGCGCAAGGCCTCGGCTGGGATGTCTTCGGCCACCAGCAGCTTGAGCCAGTCGATCAGTTCGGAGGTGGAGGGTTTTTTCTTCAGTCCCGGAATGTCGCGCAGGCCAAAGAAGACCTCGAGCGCCTCGCTCAGCAACTGCTTGCGGATTGCGGGGAAGTGCACATCAACGATGCGCTGCATCGTGTCCCGGTCCGGGAAGCGGATGTAGTGAAAGAAGCAGCGGCGCAGAAAGGCGTCGGGCAGTTCCTTTTCGTTGTTCGAAGTGATGAAGACGATCGGGCGGTGGCGCGCACTCACGGTCTTGCGTGTCTCGTACACATGGAACTCCATGCGGTCGAGCTCGCGCAGCAGATCGTTGGGGAATTCGATGTCGGCCTTGTCGATCTCGTCGATCAGCACCACGGTTGGCTCGTCGGCCTCGAAGGCCTGCCACAGCACACCCTTGACGATGTAGTTGCCGATGTCCTTGACACTGTCGTCACCCAGCTGCGAGTCGCGCAGGCGCGACACCGCATCGTATTCGTAGAGGCCCTGCTGTGCCTTGGTCGTGGACTTGATGTGCCATTGCAGCAGCGGTAGCCCAAGTGCGGCGGCGACCTCCTCTGCGAGCATGGTCTTGCCGGTCCCGGGCTCGCCCTTGATCAGCAGCGGTCGTTGCAGGCGAATGGCGGCGTTGACCGCCAGCATGAGGTCGGGCGTGGCGACGTAGTCGCTTGAGCCTTCGAAGCGCGGCATGGACATGCGGGAATCCTCTGATTATTTCCGGACGATTATACGGCTAGCGTTACGGAAAACCGGCGGCGCGTCCGCGGTTCCGGCTTGTGCAGGCGCAATGCCTGCAGCTGGGGCGGGTCGCAAAGAACCGGTATGGATTCGCGTGCCATCTCCCCAACGGAGGATTCACCATGCAGGGACGATATCTGGGTTGCGCCTTGGCGCTGGCAGTGGCCGTGTTGCCGGCCAGAGCGGTCGAAGGTGACGCCGAGGCGGCAAAGGGCAAGATTTCGATGTGTATCGGCTGTCATGGCATTGACGGCTATCGCACTTCTTTCCCCGAGGTCTACCCCGTTCCCAAGCTGGGCGGTCAGTATCCCGAGTACATCATCGCCGCGCTACAGGCCTACAAGGCCGGTGAGCGCAACCATCCGACCATGCAGGGTGTCGCCGGTGGTCTGTCCGAACAGGACATGGCCGACCTGGCCGCCTACTATTCGGCCGCGCGCTGAGGGAGAACCGCCATGAACCGAACCCGTACTCACGCGACCTTGCGCAGTGCCTTTTTCCTCTGTGCCAGCCTGGTTTTTGCCGTGGCGCATGCCGCAGGAGATCCGGCGCGCGGGCAGGAAAAGTCCCAGGTCTGTGCCGCTTGCCACGGCGCCGACGGCAACAGCCCCACCCCCGCGTTTCCGCGCATCGGTGGACAGCATTCCGACTACCTGTTGCAGGCGCTGCTCGACTACAAGGCGGGCAAGCGCAAGAACCCGATCATGGCAGCGCAGGTCGAGGCCTTGTCCAAGCAGGATATGGCCGACCTCGCCGCCTGGTTTGGGGCCCAGCAGGGTGTTCTTTACGTGAAGCGCTGACTCAATCCGCTGAGTCCATGTGCCGGGTCATTCAATGACCGTAGCCACTGCTCCTGGTCACTGACGCCGTCGCGCGCGGGTGCTAGGATGCTCGCCCCATGCGTATCGAAACCCTTCGTGCCCGCCTGCAGGGGCTGGGCGCCAAACCTTGTCACGAAGACCGCCTGATGCGGGCCTGGCTGCAACGCCTGGCGCTCGACGGCGGTCCGCGTCCGCAGCAACACTTCCTGCCACTGGCCGTGCGCCAGGTCTTGCCCGACCTCAAGGCCGAACTCGACGCGCTGGCCCGCCTGCGTTCGCAGCACCCTGGCGAAGACGGCTCGTCCCGCCTGCTGGTCGAGCTGGCCGACGGCCAGACGGTGGAAAGTGTGCTGTTGCCGCGCGACGGCCTGTGCGTATCCACCCAGATCGGCTGCGCGGTCGGCTGCGTGTTCTGCATGACGGGCAAGGATGGTCTGCTGCGCCAGCTTGGCAGCGCCGAAATTGTCGCTCAGGTGGCGCTGGCGCGAAGCCTGCGCCCAGTGCGCAAGGTGGTGTTCATGGGCATGGGCGAGCCCGCGCACAATCTCGACAATGTGGTCGAGGCGATCGAGACCCTGGGTATGGACGGTGCCATTCCGCACAAGAATCTGGTGTTTTCCACCGTGGGCGATGCGCGCGTTTTCGAGCGCCTGCCGCAGCTGCGCGTCAAGCCTGCGCTGGCCCTGTCGCTCCACACCACCCGCGCCGACTTGCGGGCGCAGCTGCTACCCCGCGCACCACGCATCGATCCCGAGGATCTGGTCGAGTTTGGCGAGGCCTACGCCCGTGCCACCGGCTATCCGATTCAGTACCAGTGGACCCTGATCGAAGGGGTCAATGACAGCGCCGAGGAGCTCGAAGGCATCGTTCGGCTACTCGCCGGCAAGTACGCGGTGATGAACATGATTCCGTTCAACCCGGTCGAAGGGCTGGAATTCCGCCGGCCGAGCTGGGACAAGGCCGCCGGGATCGCACGCTGGCTGCACCAGCATCACATTCTGACCAAGCTGAGGCATTCGGCAGGGCAGGATGTGGATGCCGGCTGTGGGCAGTTGCGTGCGCGAGAGATCAAGATCGGGTTTGTGTCGCGTGAGCGCCGGCTCGCCGAACGCGAATCAACGCCATGAGCACCCACGCCCTGCTGTGTTGCCTGCCCCTGCCAAGCGGGTTTCGCGTAGCGGACGTGCTCGGGTTTCAGGGGCGCGATCCGCAAAAGCTTGCCGAACGCACGATGCAGACGGCACAGGACATGGGTTTCGATAAGGGGCTCATCTGGCATGGGCGCCCAGGTTGCCTTGAAATCCGCTTCGATGCGGCCCAGGTACGGGCACGCTGTTTAGTCGACGGCGACGGCGACGGCGACGGTGGCGATGGCGAGGCCGTAGTCGGGGCAGGGGAGCAGGCTGAACTCGAGCGTCTGCTGCGGCACATGCTCGGCCTCGACCAACCGATCGAGGCGTTCGAGCGTACCCACGCCACGCACCCTCAGTTGGGGCCCTTGATCGTACGCAACGCCGGTTTGCGCGTACCCCAGGCAGCGAGCCCGTTTGAGGCCCTGAGCTGGGCGATTGTCGGCCAGCAGGTCAGTCTTGGTGCTGCCGTGGCCCTGCGTCGAAAACTGATTCAGGCCGCCGGCCGATGTCATTCCAGCGGGCTTATGTGCTATCCCGACGCATCGAGTCTGGTGCAGCTCGATACGGCGACACTGCGCGCGGCCGGCTGCTCGCAGACCAAGGCCGAAGCCCTGCTGACCCTGTCGCGTTTAGTGGTCGACGGCAGTTTGCCGCTCGACCACTGGCTCGAATCCCCTGTGGTCGACGAGATCCGCGCTCGCCTGCTGGCGATCCGCGGCATCGGGCCGTGGACCGTCAACTATGCGCTGCTGCGAGGTTTTGGCTGGATGGACGGTTCGCTGCACGGTGATGCTGCCGTCCGTCGAAACCTGCAGCATCTTCTCGGTCTGCCCGGACGCATGGGCGAAACTGAAGCACAGCGCTGGCTTGAAGCCTTCTCGCCGTGGCGTGCGCTGGCTGCTGCGCATCTATGGGCCCTGCAGGCCGGGGATTGAGGTGGGCAACGGTCGCCACAGGCTGGCGTCCCGCTTCGCAATCTTGGTGTGCAGGGTGAGCCAGACCCCAGACGGCTGAACGCCGCCGAAGCCGCACGCCTAGCCGGACTGCAGGTGACTCAGTGGCTGGCGAAGACCGCGCTCCTGCCCTCGGCGTCGAAGCTTACGACATCGTATCGATCGGCCGGATAGGGGCCTTCCATGCCCGGCGAGCCCTGCGGCATGCCGGGGGCTGAGAGGCCGGTGACCGCCGGCTTTTGCGCCAGCATGCGTTTGACGTCCGCTGCCGGTACATGGCCCTCGACGACGTAGCCACCAAACTTCGCCGTGTGGCATGAACCCAGCGCCTGCGGCACACCGGCCTGGCGCTTGACCGCATCCATCTCGCGGCTGGCGATCTCCTTGACGCTGAAGCCGTTGGCACGCATGTGTTCGGCCCACTTGCCGCAGCAGCCACAGTTCGGGTCCTTGAACATCGTGACTTCGTCGTCGGCGGCCACGGCGGGGCCAAGGGTCGCCAGACTGAGCAGGCCAGCAGCCAGCAGTGTGCGCAGGGAATAGGGTGTGGAGGGCATGGGAAAGCTCTTGAGGGTGGACGTATGAATGGATGTATGAACGCCGGGCTGATCTGCCGCGGTTGCGACAGCGCGCTGCAGTGAGCTTGATAGATCAAGCCGGGGCTGCGCAGTTCCCTTTCCGCGCTGCTGTCTCGGTCGCTTGTGTTGCGGCCAGCGCATGGCGTGGTTGGGCAGATGCCGGAACCTGTGCGGTTGGTGCTTCCACAGACGTAGCAGGATCACGTTCAGCACCAGGCAGGTGGTGAATTCACCCCACCTTTTTTCCTGCATCACGGCGGGTTTCGGGCAGCTTCCTGAATGCGAGGCAAAAAGGGGCGCCGGCCCGGCCGGCCCCCCCGCGTCAGGGGCTTACTTGCTACGCTTGACTTCCGTCTTCAGGATTTCGCCCGTCATCGGGTCGATGTCGAGTTCGACGCGCTGACCCTGCTGGTCGGTGGCCTTGACCTCGAACTTGTTGCGCTCGCGTTCGATTTTCTCAAAATCGCGGTAGCCGGCGGCTTCGAGCCGGGTCTGCACTTGCTGCATTGTCAGCCCGTCTGTCTGCGATGCCGTGTTCATGCCCGGGGATTGGGCAAACGCCGGAACGAGCGCCGCGCCGGCGCCGAGAATGCCGCCGGTGAGGGCGAGGGTGGCAATGAGGGTGGTGGCACGCATGATGGCTTCTCCTTGGAAGATCCGCGGTCTGGGTTCGACCGTGGTGCCATCATGCGCGGGGCTGGCTGAATGCAGGCTGAATGCGTCCGCCTTGGTCACTGAGCAGGCGTTTGCTCCCCCTGGATACCGGCGCGTCAGCCGAGCGTGTCGAGCGCGCGTTCCAGATTGGCCACCGTGCGCTCGATCGCATGCAGCTTGTCGAGGCCGAACAGGCCGATGCGGAAGGTCTTGAAGTCAGCGGCTTCGTCACACTGCAGCGGCACGCCAGCCGCGGTCTGCAGGCCTGCCGCAGCGAACTTGGCGCCCGTCTTGACGCCGTCGTCCTCGGTGTAGCTGACGACCACGCCGGGTGCCTTGAAGCCTTCGGCGGCAACGCTGCTGATACCGCGCGATTCCAGCAGGGCGCGCACGCGGCGGCCGAGCTCGTGTTGTTCGGCCTTGACCTTGTCGAAGCCATAGGCCTCGGTTTCCTTCATCACGTCACGCAGACGCGCGAGCGAATCGGTGGGCAAGGTGGCATGGTAGGCATGGCCGCCGGCCTCGTAGGCTTCCATGATCTGCAGCCATTTCTTCAGGTCGGCGGCGAAGCTGGTGCTGGTGGTGGCCTCAATGCGCTCGCGTGCGCTGGCACTCATCATCACCATCGCGGCCCCCGGCCAGCTCGTCCAGCCTTTCTGTGGCGCGCTGATCAGGATGTCGATGGCGCAGGCCTGCATATCGACCCAGATCGCGCCCGAGGCGATGCAGTCGAGCACGAACAGGCCGCCCACTTCATGCACGGCATCGGCCACCGTGCGCAGGTAGTCGTCGGGCAGGATCATGCCGGAGGAGGTTTCGACATGCGGCGCGAACACCACGTCGGGGCGGTGCTGGCGGATTGCCGCAATCACCTCGTCGATCGGCGCCGGGGCGAAGGCGGCCTGGGCGCCGGCTGCGATCGGACGGGCCTTCAGCACCACCGATTCGGCCGGAATGCTGCCCATGTCAAAAATCTGCGTCCAGCGGAAGCTGAACCAGCCGTTGCGCAGCACCAGGGTCTTCTTGCCGGTGGCGAACTGACGCGCTACCGCTTCCATGCCGAAGGTGCCGCCGCCGGGGACGATGGCGATGGACTGGGCGTTGTAGACCTTCTTCAGCATCGTTGAGATGTCGCGCATGACGCCCTGGAAGGACTGGGACATGTGGTTCAGGGAGCGGTCGGTAAACACTACCGAGTATTCGAGCAGACCATCGGGGTCGACGTCGGGCAGCAGTCCGGGCATGGTCACCTCCATGTTGGTGGGTTGGCCGCGGGGCGCTGAACCGCGCCGCCAGACGGCTGAAAGACAGGCACACGGCCCGTCAGTCCCGTCGATTGTAGCGGCTCAACGGGCGAGATGGGGGCGGGGTGGGGCTACGTGGTCGCAGCTACAGCGGCAGGCGCAAGGAGACGCGCAGGCCGCCCAGCGATGGGGAGGCTGCGTAGTCGATCGTGCCGCCGTACTGCGCCACGATGTCGCCGACGATGACCAGGCCGATGCCGTGGCCAGGTCGCTGTTCGTCGCTGCGCAGGCCGGCGGTGCCGAGGCGACCGATGAGCGCCGGCGGCACGCCGGGGCCGTCGTCCTCGATCGTACATACGAGCGCATCCGGGGCGCCAGCCTCGCTGACGATGTGCAGCACGACGCGCGCAGTGGCCCATTTACAGGCGTTGTCCAGCAGGTTGCCGAACAGTTCGAGCATGTCCTCGCGATCCAGGGGGAAGCGGCGTTCGGGCACGTCGAGCACGAGGTCGGGCTTGCGTTCGCCATGCAGCTGGCGCAAAGCCTGGCTGAGCGCCTGGAGCTGCGTTCGGGCGTCGAAGCCCTCGCGGGTCGGACCGCCGCCTGCGAGTCGGGCGCGGCGCAGCTCGCGTTCGATCGTGTTGCGCATGATGTCGATCTGGGCCTGGATGGCGCCAGCCTGATCGCCGCTGCCGTGCTGAGCGAGTTCGTCGGCGCGGTGCTGCAGAACTGCGAGCGGGGTCTTCAGCGCGTGCGACAGATTGCCGACCGCGTGGCGGATGCGGCCGAGGCGCTGGGCGTGATGCCGGGCGAGACGGTCAACGGCGTCGAGCATCGGCTGTACCTCGCGTGGTGCCTGTGTGCCAAGGCTGGCGGGCTCGCCACGTTCGATCTGGCGGCAGGCGTCGACCGCGTCCTTCAGCGGCGCCAGGCCGCGCAGCAGCAGGCGCCGCTGCAGCATCAGCAGCAACAGCAGCGCGATGAACAGACCTGCCCCCATGCGCTGGCTGAACTGCATGATGGCTTCGTGGACGCGCGCAACGTCCTCGGTCACGACGATCACGATGCCGCCCTCGGTCGACGGGTAGCGCTTGGCGTAGCCGAGGAGCTTTTGCCGGGCCGGACCGTCGAGGTGGAAGAGGGTTTCGCCGCGCGCGTCCGGCAGCGGCACGGCAAGCTCTTCGTCCCATAGCGAGCGCGAGCGCAGCCACGGGCCATCTCCCACCCGGATCAGGAAGTAGTGGCCCGACAGCGGTAGCTGATAGACCGTGCCGGCCGCCCCCTGCGCTGCGCTCTCGGGGTCGGCAGCGTCGAGCACGCGGACGTAGAGCAGGTCGGCGTCGTGCTGCAGGCGCGACACGACGTAGTCTTCGACCAGACGGCGGGGGAAGTCCTGCAGCGCAAAGGCGAGCAGCAGGCCGGCGGCGAGCAGCACCAGCGCCATGGCAAGCGACAGGCGATTCAGCAGGGATTTCATCGGCTATTTCATCCGCTCGTTCATCTGCTCGTTCATCTGCCCTTGGCGCCGTGTTTCGCACATTACTCAGGGCAGGAACACGTAGCCTTGTCCGCGATGGGTCTCGATGTGCTGCGTGCCGATCAGCTTGCGCA
>Ga0073904_10001328_pt1 | contig 18530 bp, 16 predicted proteins | sample KloWWTrecipitate_FD_66668 | JGI IMG/M metagenome (GOLD analysis project Ga0073904, IMG submission 66668) | Active sludge microbial communities from Klosterneuburg, Austria, studying microevolution and ecology of nitrifiers - Klosterneuburg... | ecosystem: Engineered > WWTP > Aerobic digester >... | reverse complement strand
CGCGGCGACAACCACTTCTACTGCGGGACGGCCGCCGGCATGATGGAGTCCGACCCAGGCGTCCTCCTGCCGCTGCTCTCCTGGAAACGGGTCAACGGTCTGCCAGGCATGGGGGGCATATTCCCCGGCGCGCCACGGCCCGGCGCAACGATCAACGACATCCTCGTGCTGCCCGGTCGTAATCTGGTCGTCGTCGCAACAAACTCCGGGATCTGGTGGTCCGCGATCCCGGCCACAACCGCCGTCGGTTATGCCTGGTCGTCCGACCCACTGGTCAATACCGGCAACATGTTGGCGCTCTGCCAGGGACCCGGCGATGGAATCGTCTGCTACCGTGCCGGCGCGCCCGGCGGCGCGTTCTTCGCCGCGACCTGGGGTGGGGGCGGCCTTCAGTGGTCCACCACAACTCCCGGAACCGGCGGGCCGCCGGCCGACGCACGGCTGACGACAGTCGTCGCACGAATGGCGAACGGCGCGCTCTCATCCTCCCCTGCAGACCGATCGCGAGTCTACGCCGCGGTCGAAGACAGCATGGACAACGCCTGGCTCGCGGTGCTGCGCTCGGACGACGGCGGACGCACCTGGTCGATCCCGTACACCGACCCGAACTTGACCTACCTGAAGCCGCCTGGGGTCGGCGGGACGGTCGATATGGGCTACCAGGCCGAACGCAACCTGAAGCTCGCCGCCCACCCGACCAATCGCGACCTCGTCCTGCTGGCCGGCCGGCGGAGTGGACTGCTCGGATCGACCGACGCCGCGCAGACCTGGGACGCAGCGCGTTGGCCAAACGTCGCCGACAACAGCTTCCATGCCGATAGCCTCTGCATCGCCTTCGACCGGTTCGATGGCTCTGGTCAGACGGTGCTGACCGGAGGCGACGGCGGGATCTTCGTCAGCCGCGATACAGGGGTGACCTGGGATACATCGCGCAACCAGCACTTCCCGACGCTGATGTTCGACGGTCGAAATTCACCAGCCGGCCAGGCACTGAGCGCCAGCTCGGCCTACCCGGGCTTGCTCGTCGGCGCGCTACAGGACAACGGCAACATCTATCTGACCGCCGACGGAGAAGCCTGGCAAGAGCTGTTCGACGGCGGCGATGGCTTCCGCGCCCTGTTCGTCACGCCCGATGTCGTCCTGCGCGGCGGCAACGACGATGTCGACATGAAGTGGTCACGCTGGGACGGCGCGAAGTTCACCGACCCCGTCCCTCTCGAGCCTCCTGGCTATCCAGCCGGCAGTCAGTTCATGCCGATCGCGAGTCGCGTGTCATACCCGGCATGGAAGGATCCCGGAACCAGCAACCTGATGGTCGCGATCGCTGGCGATGGCGTGGCAACCGGGGACGTGGTCGGGATGTTCGACAAGGGGGCCGCGACGAACCCTGCCAACGAGCGCTTCTACTGGAAGAAGCTCGGCGCCGTGCCAGCGGCGATCGGTGGGTTGGCAACGCTGGATGGCCGTTGGCTGATTGTTGGCACAGCCGGACCGCATATCTATCGGCTGGACACGGCTACCGGATCGGTCGTCGAGCTGACGCTGCCGGCAGGTCTTGGGAACTCAGCGGTCAGGCGGGTGACGGTCGTCGGCGGCGGCCTGGCCTTCTGTCTGGCCGGCCAGACGCTCCTGAGGACGACAAACCTCATCACCTGGGAGACAATCAGCGGCCCAGCCGGAACCTCCATCGACGCGCTCGAGGTCGATCGAGCCCGAGACCCCGCCGTGCTGATCCTGGCCGGCAGCGGCGGCGCATGGTTCAGCCGCGACGCAGGGAACACCTGGCAGCCGACCACCGGGCTCCCCCGCCACACGCAGGCGAACCACCTGGAGGTCGTCGATTACGGCGGAGGAAACCGCGTCATCCACCTCGGCTCCTGGAACTGGTCGGCCTGGCGAGCGCATCTCACCTGAGGACACGCGAACGGGGCGGCCAGGCTGGCCGCCCCGTCTCACTATGCTGTGCGTTCGCTCGTTGCTCAGTCCGTCAGACGCGGGTCGAGGGCATCGCGCAGGCCGTTGCCGACCAGGTTGATGGCGAAGACCGTCAGATAGATCGTCAAACCCGGCAGGAAGACGACCAGGATCGACTGTGTATAGGAGAGCTGCGCCTGCGAGAGCATGTTCCCCCACGAGGCTGTTGGCGGCTGGACGCCGAGGCCCAGGTACGACAGCGACGCCTCGACGAGGATCAGCGCAGGCACCGTCAGCGACGCCCAGACGATGACGACCGGCAGGACATTCGGCAGGATGTGCCGCCACATGATGCGCCGGTCGCCGACCCCGACGACGCGGGCGGCGTCGATATAGTCACGCTCCTTCACCGAAATGACCTCGCCACGGATGAGTCGCGAGAGCGTCACCCATGAGACGAAGGCAATAACCAGCGCGAGCGCCACCGGGCTCAGTGTGAACATCGAGGCGACTAGCAGCAGGATGAAGAGGGTCGGGATCGAGAGCATCATGTCGACATACCGCATGAGCAGCGTGTCGACGATGCCGCCGTAGTAGCCAGCGACGACGCCGACGACGGCGCCGATCGTGATCGCGAAGAACATCGCCATCCCGGCGACCGCAAGGCTAACCCGCGCGCCATAGACGAGACGGGTTGCCGTGTCGCGGCCGAGGTTGTCGGAGCCCAGCAGGAAGCCATTCTCGTTGAAGCCCGAGAACTTGAGCCGCAGATTCTGGGCGTTGGGTGTATGGCCTGTAACGTGCTTGCTCACCAGCGGGGCGGCAATCGCAGTCAGAATCATCAGGAGCACGAAGAACAGGCCAACCATTGCCATCTTGTTGCCACGAAAACGACGCGAGGCCATGCCGAGGTAGGTTCGAGGTTTGCCTACCCCCTCCAACGAAGTGCGGTCTGCCGCTTTCGAAGAGTCAGCTGTTGTAGTGCCCGGCGCAGACGGAACCGATCCCACGTCTATCTCCTTTGTGCCAGTCGTCGTTTCGGCAGGCGAGTACGCCGCACTACTCCAGCCGGATACGCGGATCGAGCAGACCGTAGCAAACGTCGGCGATCAGATTGCCAAGGATGACCAGCGTCCCGACGAACAGGACAATACCCATGATCATCGGGTAGTCCTTACCGATCGCGGCGTTGTAGGCAAGTAGCCCCATCCCCGGCCAGTTGAACACCGTCTCGAGGATCAATGCGCCGCCGAACAGGTCGGGGATCGCAATGCCGAGCAGCGTCACCAGTGGCAGGACGGCATTGCGCAGGCCGTGGCGGAAGATAACCGCGCGGCTATGCAAGCCCTTGGCCGTGGCCGTGCGCATGTAGTCCTGGCTGAGCACCTCAAGCATCTGGGAGCGAATGTAGCGGGTCCATGCAGCGGTCTGAACGAAGGCCAGCGTAAACGCGGGCAGAATCAGGTGGTGGATCCGATCCCAGAACCCGCCGCCGCCGCGCAGATCGTAGGCGCCGCCGGCCGGGAACGCTGGCAACCCCCATTCGCGGAACTTCACGGCGAACACAATGATCAGCATGATGCCGAACCAGAACGTCGGCATCGAGAAGCCCGACACTGCGCCGGCAGTCGCTATCTTATCGAACGCCGAATTGCGTTTGACTGCCGAATAGACCCCGATCGGGATCGAGATGATCAGCGAGAGGAGTAGCGCCGAGCCCGTCAGCAGCAGCGTGTTCGGCAGCTTGTCCATGATCTGCTGGCGGACAGGCCGGTAGTTCTTCAACGAAAGACCGAGATCGCCCTGGACGACATTGCCGGCCCAGACGAAGTAGCGCTTATAGAGCGGGTCGTTCAGGCCCAGGCTCTGCTTGATCCGCGCGATGTCCTCGGGCCGCGCCCGCGGGTTGAACTCCAGCCCCGACACCGGGCTCCCCGGGACGAGGTTCGCGATCGCGAAGGTGATGACCGTGATGCCGATGATCAGTGGGATCGTCTGAATCAGCCGCCTGATGATGAATCGCCCCATCGGCCGGCCCTTTCCCAATACTACGGCGTCGGATGACGCGCACACCCATCCCCATACCCGACAGCTGCTGCCAGGGCGCCACGCCCTCGGATTTCGCCCTTGCGGCAGCCGCCCAGGGTCCAGCGCTAATGGTAAGTCAGAATCCATGTGACGCAACAGTCGTGCGTCTGAATCGGTTGGGACGGGCGAGCGCCCGTCCCAACACCAGCGACATGATAGAGGTTGCGCAGGAGACGGGCAACGCCCGCCCCCCACACAAGGGTCTGGTCGATTACTTCTTGTCGACCCACCAGTGGTTCACGTTCCAATAAGCGTTGATCCCGCTCGGGAACACGTTATGGAGCCGCTGGTTAACGCCCGTCGGCGACTGCGGGAAGTCGAGGATCGCAGCCGGCGCGTCGGCCAGCATCAGGTTCTGGAACTCGGTGTAGAGCTCGATGCGCTTGGCGCGATCCGGCTCCGACATAGCCTCGTTCAGGACCTTGTCGACCTCCTCGTTGCAGTACTTACCGAAGTTGAAGCCACCTTCGTAGGAGTTGCAGCCGAACATGATCGACTGGTCCGGCGTGGCGCTCCACGAGAAGCCGATCAGGAAGATATCGAAGTCGTGCGTCTCGGTGATGCGATCCACCAGCTCGGGGAACGGCTCGAGCTGCGGGGTCATCTTGACGCCGATCTCGTTCCAGTATGCCTGGGCAGCCACGAGGTATTGCTCGCGGACGTTGTTGCCCGCGTTGGTGTACATCGTGAACTCGAGCTTCTTGCCGTCCTTCGCGCGGACGCCGTCGGAGCCCTTGACCCAGCCGGCCTCATCGAGGAGCTGGTTCGCCTTGTCGACATCGTAGGGGTACTTCAGCTTGATGCCATCGGGGTTGTAGGCCCAGGACAGCGGCGGCATCGTGCCAACGGCCACCTGCGCGAAGCCGAACTGAATCTCCTCGACCATGGCGTCCCGGTCGAGCGCGTAAATCAGCGCCTGGCGGACGTTGACATCTTCGAAGACACCCTTGCGAGCAGGGTCCATGTTGTAACCGAAGAAGGTGAAGCTCAGCGCGTCAGCAGCGACGACATCAACGTTGCTGCCCTTGAACTCGCTGACCGAGGATCCCAGGAGACCCTGGAAGAAATCGATCTCGCCAGTCTTCAGCTGCTGGGCGCCGGTTGCGCGGTCCGGCACAACCTTCATGATGTACTCGTCGAGCGCGGCAGCCCCGTTCCAGTAGTCATCGTAGCGAACCGCGGTCGCGTGATCGCCGGACAGCCATTCCTTGAACTTGAACGGGCCGGTGCCGACAACACGCGTCGGATCCTGGCCAGTGGCGCCGCCGTCCGTCTTGACACTGGCAGCCGGGGTGCTGCCCCAGATGTGATCCGCGACGATGGCGTATCCAGCAACATCAACCAGGAAGTCGACCAGCGGGTGGTTCAGCGTGAACGTGACGGTGTGGTCATCGACCACGTCGACGCTCTTGATCTTGCTCGTGAGATCCGAGGTGTAGCTCGATCCGGAGTCCGGGTTCATGTGCAGATCGTAGGTGGTCTTGACATCCTTGGCCGTGAACGGCTTGCCGTCCTGCCAGGTCACCCCGTCGCGTAGATAGATCGTCCAGACGTCCATCGTCTCGTTCGACTCCCAGGCCTCGGCGAGCAGGCCGACCGGCTCCAGGGTGAACGGGTTGACGGTGATCATGCTCTCGAAAATCAACGCCTCGAAGTTACTCGACGGGACGTCGTCAGTGACGATCGGCAGCACAGTCGAGATATCGGAGATGGCGCCCTCGATCAGGGTGCCGCCCTTGTTGTCGACCGGCTTGAGGGTCTGCCCGAACGTCAGATCGCCACCTTCGACCCGGCCAGCGCTGCCAGCGGGCGGGCTACTGACTGGCGAGCCAGTCGACGGGGTTTCGGCCGCCTTCGTCGGCTCGGCTCCGGTTGCAGTGCCGGTGGTTCCGGATTCGGTCGGGCTGGACGCCGCTGCCGGCTCAGTGGCAGTGGTTCCCTTGGTTGCCGTTGCCTCACTGCTGCCGCCGCAAGCCACGATCAGTGGCATAACGAGCGCAATGACCATGAGGAGCCCGGCATATCGCAGCCATCTGGGCATGAGTCGCAAATCACTCCTCCATCGAATGAAATACCGGATCGCGTGGCACACACCACGCGCACAGGACATCGCGTTCCACGATCGGAGCACGCGCGAGAGCACGGACGACTAGCGTCAGCGGTGATACTCGAGTGTTCGGCTTCGATCGGAAAACACGGACATCGCGACCCCCCTGCACACGGTCACGACGGGTTGGGGCGCGTCCAAAACCGGACATGACGCCCTGGTTTTGAGCGACAACCACCTCCTTTGTGCATCCAGCAGCCGCGCAACGCCGCGCGGCTCCTGATCGCTCGGCTGCCGTTCACCGTCCACGTCGCGCACGAGATGCGCGCGAACACGACAGCGAGGGCGGCGGCGCCGGTGATGAAGTCGGCCGACTCTCCTACCCCCACGGTGGAGAGCCCTGACTTACTATACGTGTCGCCGGGCGATCTGGCCGTCCCTGGTATCGGAACGCGCCGCTTTGGCGAACGCAACCACGCATAATGAGTACCATATAGAGCCACTGGTGACGACCCCACGAGACCAGAATCGTGTCGCACACCCCGCCCATAGACAATATCGGCGTAGAGATGACGTGCTCAGCCTGTCGGCGGCCCAATGACGCGACTGAGGAGCAACCCGCCACCAACCGGAGCCGTCACGCTCTGGAGACGCGCATCCGACGCGACGGCGGCGCGATACGCGGCGGTCTCTGCTGGATGGCTGGTCATGTTGTCGGCGACGATGACCGCGCCGGTCGTAACCAGCGGCAGGCAGGCGCGAAGATAGTCGACGTACTTCCCCTTGTCGGCATCGATGAAGACGAGGTCAAAGCCGGGGCCGAGAGTGGCCAGTGAAGCGAGCGCCGGCCCTTCGACAATGACGACGCGATCGGCAAGGCCGGCCCGAGCCAGATTGGCGCGAGCCAACGCGATCTTTGCTGCGTCACGCTCGAGCGTCACCAACGTGCCGCCAGTGGCAACCAGCGCGCGGGCGATCCAGATCGCTGAGTAGCCGTTGGATGTGCCAATCTCCAGCGCCCGACGAGCCCCGAGCAGGCCAGCCAGCCAGGCTAGCAGCGCTCCTCCCTCTCGCCCGACATTCCACATCCTGCCGGATCGTTGCCCCTCGACAATGAGATCGTCGAGCAGACGGTCGATGATGTCGTCCTGCATCCTGGGCCTCCATCTCGTGGCGCGGCGATCGCCCGCGACAATAGCATAGTGAGGAATGGACGGATAAGAGATCAGCGAAGATCAATCGGAATTCGAGCGGCGCGGGTGGAGAGATACAGAACGTCTGCGCCAATAACGCCGCCGGGGCGGGTATTCTACGAGCGCGAGGATTTCTCCCTTGGCGCCGCGGTGGAGGATCAGCAATGTCTCGTGAGCCTTGTCTGGTCGGTGTTCGGGTTCGTACACTCCCTGATGTCACCCGGGGTGACGATGACCCACTTGATGGCTGGCGGAGTCTGCACCGTGTTCAACTACAACACCCGACGACACGGCTGGATGACTCGACTGCTGTTGTTCGTCTCCCTGATCTCAGCAATCTCGCTTGCGCTGACGAACGCGCCGCGGCCGGCTGCCGCCGTCGAAGAGCCGCCCTCTCCGGGCTCCTTCTCCCACGGCGCCATCGTCCTGTCCGACTACAACGAAATCCTCTACGACAAGAACGCCAACGTCCGCGTCGCGATGGCATCGACGACGAAGATGATGACTGCGATCGTCGCCGTCCGCTACGGCCGGCTCGACACGCCAGTGCTGATCGACGAGTCCGATATTGTCGGCGAGGCCTCGATGGGGTTGACCGCCGGGACGACGGTCACGCTGCGTGGCCTGCTCTACGGCCTGCTGTTGCCTTCTGGCAACGACGCCGCCCACGCGATCGCCCGATCCGTTGGTGGGCAGAGCGGAGCGACCGATCCCGAACAGGCTGTCCAGAAGTTCGTCGATCTGATGAACCAGACAGCACGGGAGTACCAGCTCCGCGATACGCACTACATGAACCCGCACGGGCTGGACGAGCACGGTCACTACTCAACCGCGTTCGATCTGGCGATTATCCTGCGGGCGGCGCTGAATTTCCCCGTGCTGCGCGAGATTATGCAGACGCCGGCCATCAATATCGATGGCTACGAAATCTGGAACCACAACCAGCTCTATCAGATGCGCGACGATGTCATCGGCGGAAAGACCGGCTTTACCGACAACGCCGGCTACTGCCTGACCGGCGCGGCAACTCGCGACGGCCGCTTCGTCATTGCCGTCGTCGTCGGTGATGATGGCGACAACTGGTACACGGATGTCAGCGATCTGCTCGAATGGGGGCTTCAGGTCGAGGCCATCCGCGGCATCCCGAAGATCGCCATCCCCAGGCTGGTCGGCACCCAGCTCAACCAGCAGCCTGGCCCGCGTCAGGGTGGGCCGTAGGGCCGCCCGAATCGATAGCCCAGCTCGAGCGCAACTATCTGGTCGATGACGGCCGGGGCCGGCGAGGTGACCCTCGCCGGCCCCGGCCGAATCTCGTCTGTGCTGTCGTCTCGTTCTCAGGCGTGGACGCCGAGGAACGAGCGTAGGAAGTAGATGAGGAAGGCCAGGCTGATGATGTACATCATCGGGTGGATCTCGCGAGCCTTGCCACGGAACATCTTCACCAGCGTCCAGACGACGAATCCAGCGCCGATGCCGTTGGTGATGTTATAGGTCAGCGGCATCATGACCATCGCCGCCAGCACCGGCAAGCCAACCTCGATGTCGCCGAAGTCGATCCCGCGGGAACGAACGATCCGGCCATCAGAGGTGACCTCCTCGCGCTCGGAGAGCACGCTGGTCATCATCCAGCCGACGACGATCAGCGCCGGCGCCGTTGCCTGGGTCGGAACGACACCAACCAGCGGCGCAAATGGCATCGCCAGCAGGAAGAGGACACCGACGACAACCGAAACCAGGCCGCTGCGTCCGCCGTTGCCAACGCCCGCCGCCGACTCGATATATGTCGTCGCCGAGGAAGACGACACCATGCCGCCGGCCATCGCTGCGACTGAATCGACCAGCAGCGGCTTCTGGGCGTCGGGCAGCTCGCCATTCTCATTGAGATAGCCGGCCTGGCTACCAACTCCGACCATCGTCCCCATCGTGTCGAAGAAGTCGGCCATCATGATCGCCAGGATCGTCAGGATCGCGACGCCGATACCCATGTGCGAGAAGAAGCGGAACGAGAACTGCCCGACAAGGCTGAAGTCAGGCGTGTCGATCCACTGCGTCGGTACCTGCGCCTGCCCCGGTCCGAACTGGCCAGTGTTGAGCATCTTCTCCAGGATGATAGCGATGACCGTCGTCGCCACAATGCCGATCAGGATTGCGGCGCGGTGGCCGCGAGCTAGCAGGGCGATGGTGATGACCAGCCCGATCGCCGTCATTAGCACCGGCAGGCCACGCAAGTTGCCGAGCTCCAGCGGCGTCCCGGCGCCGGTTTTGACGATCCCGCCATTGACCAGGCCGATGAAGAGGATGAACAGGCCGATGCCGACCGAGATCGCCTTCTTCAGCTCCAGCGGCACCAGATCCATCACGTAGCGCCGGAGGCCGACGAGAACGAGGACTGTAATGAGGATGCCTTCGGCAACGATAACGCCCATCGCCTGCGGGAAGGTCAGCCCCTCGCCAAGAACGAGGGTGAAAGCGACGATTGCGTTCAGCCCCAGACCGGGAGCGAGGGCGAAGGCTCGATTCGAGTAGAGCCCCATGATGATCGTCATCACCCCGGCCACGAGGCAGGTGGACGTCATTGTCGCCGCTATCGGCAGGCCGCTGCCGTCCGGGAGATGAAGGATCTGGGGATTGACGAAGATGATGTAGGACATGACGATGAAGGTCGTCAGGCCAGCAAAGAGCTCGGTTCGAATATTCGAGCCCATCGACCGAAAGCGGAAGAAGCGATCGAGCGTCGCCTCCAGACCACTCTCAGGCGCGGCCCCGGCGTTGTTCGCGCGACTACTCACACTCCACACCCCTCCGCCCGGCGCACTGGCGCCGTCCTACCCCGGGAGCCGGCGGACATGGGCTGCCCGCCGGCCGATCGAGACGCGCCGTCGGGCGTGTTGTCGACGACCCCCCCGCCGTCATCCCGCCACTGTACGTACGCATCGTGCTCGTATCGTATGGCCCCCGGGGGCATTCGTCAACGGGCGATCGGCGATCCGGCGATCAGCTGTAGAGCAGCGCGCGCTCGAATACAGGAGTCTCGGCCAGGCCGAGCGCCTCGCGCGCCTCAGCCACGACGTAGAGTGAGCCGGTGACGAGGATCAGGTCGTCGGGAGTGGCAAGTCTGCGCGCCGTGTCGAGCGCGGACTCGATATCGCCGGCGCGTTCGGCAGCCATTCCCCGCGCGATAGCTAGCTCGACGATCCGGGTCGGATCGGCGGCGCGCGGATTGTGCGAGGCGGTCGCGATCAGGCGCGGCGAGAGCGTCGCCAGCGCCGCGAGCATGCCGCCGAGATCCTTATCCCGGCTGACACCGAGGATCACGATCGGGGGGCGCGAGCTGCGCAACTGAACTGTCTCGACCAGCCTCTCAATCGAATCGGCGTTGTGCGCGCCGTCGACGTACATATCCGGCTGCTCGGCGACGCGCTCGAAGCGACCGGGCCAGCGGACGCTCGCCAACGCCTCGCGGGCACGCTGCTCGTCGGCCAGCAACCCCGGATCGAGTTGCCAGACACCCATCAGCGCGGCGCCAGCGTTCTCGACCTGGTGCGGGCCGGACAGCGCCAACCCGACACCGCGCCAGTCACCCCACGGGCCAGCAAGCCGCGCGGAATCGGACGACCCGGCTGCCTGCCAGTCGCGCTCCCAGCGCAGCAATGGCGCGCCACGTTCGGCCGCGATCCGCTCCAGCGTCGACAAAGCCCCCGGTTGCTGGGGACCGACGACGACCGGCACGCCATGCTTGATGATCCCGCCCTTCTCGCTGGCGATCGCCTCCAGCGTGTTGCCGAGGATCGCGGTATGGTCGAAGGATATGCTGGTGATGACGCTGACCGCGGGGGTAACGACGTTGGTCGCGTCAAGACGCCCGCCCATGCCAACCTCCAGCACTCCGACGTCGACTCCTGCCCGCTGGAAAGCAAGCAATGCCATTGCTGTCGCGACCTCGAAGGCGGTTGGTTGGCCTATCTCGGGCTGGTCTGCCTGGACGTCCGCGTCGATCGACACGAGCGCGTCGGCCAGCGCCGCAAACTCCTTCTCCGAGACCGGCACGCCGCCGACCTGGATTCGCTCACGAAAGGTGTGCAGGTGTGGCGTCGCGTACAGTCCGGTCTTCCGGCCGGCAGCGCGGACCAGCGCTTCAACCGTCGCGCTGACCGAGCCCTTGCCCTTCGTCCCAGCGACATGGACGATCTGATACGTCATCTCCGGCGAGCCGAGGCCGCGCAGGAGCGCCGCAGTGCGTCGCAGGCCCAGTGCGGCGATGTCGTCGCCGGCAAAGGGATTGGCGACAAACCCCTTCTCGTAGCCGGCCCGCTCGATGATCCAGCGAATCGCCTCGCGGTAGTTCATGCGTCACATTCTTCGAAGAGCGACAGCCGCGTGACGGGGTATCCGTGGCTGGCACTGGCCGCTCCGTGCTCAACTTCATCCCGCACGCACGAGAGATTCGTCCTGACCTCAACGGCTCCAGCGGTCCGCATCGGGATGATCCGATCAACTGCCGACTAGTCTAATACGTCCTCGCGATGATCTCATAGCGCCTTCCGTCTCCCGCGTGGTATCGTCTGGCGTTATGACACGTCCCGACGCGCGGGGATTGCCCGGGGAAGTGGGCGCCGGGGCAACGAGCGCGGAAGGGAGCAGCGCAGTGCTGCTGGATGTTGACTCCAATCTCGATCTCGCACAGGCGCTATTCGACCTGGGCGGCGTGCAGTTCGGCTCATTCGATCTCGGCCCGACGGCAGGAACATCACCGATCTACATCAACCCGCGCGTGCTGATCAGCGAGCCGTCGATGCTACGCCGCGTCGCCCGGCTGATCCACTCCGAGATCCAGGCCGACCACGCCCGCCGCCGCTCGCGGATTCACTCGTTCGCTGCGATCGCCGGCGTGCCGATGGGCGGGCTCCACATTGCCACCGCCTACGCGCTGGAGAGCGACACCCCGCTGATCTATCTGCGTCCATCCCGCAACGGCAATGTGGGTGATGCCCAGCCGGTGATCGAGGGACGCATCCTCGTCGGCCAGTCAGCGCTGATTATCGACGACCTGATGACCGGCGGCACCTCGATCCTCTCGACCGCCGAGCGGCTGGAAGACGCCGGGATGGCCGTCCGCGACGCCATCGTCCTGATCGACCGCGAGCAGGGCGGCGTCGAGCGGCTCCACGAACGGGGCTATAACGTCCTCCCGATCCTGCGGCTCAAGACGATGCTCAACTACTACCACTCGTCAGACCTGATCGACGCCGCCACGTTCGAGCGCTGCATGGCCTACCTCAAGGACGCCCACGGCCAGCAAGACGCCGCGTCGCCTGCCTGACCGGCTGCTAGCGTCGACATTCAACTCGCGCCCGCATGCTATGGTTGCGACATCGCGACAGGCAAGGCGGGCGCACATGACGCCACGGACGGTGCTCCTCATTCCCACAAACGACATCGGCTGGACCGCGCTCCGGCACGAGCTCGCGAGCCTGCCGGGCATCCGGGTCGAGGACGCGGCTGGAGATGCCGAGGCAATCCTGACGCGCGTTCGCGAGCTCCGGCCTTCCGCCGTCATCACCGCTGCCCACTTCCACGGCGAGCCAGTCACGCCGCTCCTCCGCCACATCCGCCGCATCCTGCGGACAGCCATCTTCATCATCATCGACAACGAGGTCGAGTCAGCGGCCCTGCCCGACCTGGCGCGGGCCGGCGTCTCCGCCTACCTGCTCTGGTCGCGCCTCTCCGCCACCGACCTGCGCCCGACGCTGGAGGTGGCGCTGGCCGGCACGACGGTCGTCCTCTCCAACGAGATCGCCGAGGCGTACGACCAGCTCCTGCGCGATCCGGCCGGCCCGGCGCCGCAAGCCCCGACACTGCCCGACCGTGAGTTCAACGTCTTGCGCCTGCTCGCCAGCGGCCACACCCGCCAGCAGATCGCCGAGCAACTCGCGATCAGCCGACGCACCGTCGACCGGACGATCGACGACCTCAAGGCCGTCCTCGCCGCCCCGACCCGCGAGCGCCTGATGGTGACGGCCGTCAACCTCGGCCTCGTGCGCTGACGAGCCGGGTTGGCGGAGATTCGCCACCGTTTTGGCGACCATTCGCCGCGGAAATGGCGAGTTCTGCGTTGTAACCCTTTAGCCCAAGCTCATAATGGATACAGGATTCCGATCCGATATCCGCGAGCGGCGGTGATTAGATCTAAGCAACACGGTCGCTAAGAGCAATGAACATCGCCTGTGCCGCCAGACAATAAGAAGTCGGAGCCTGCCATGAAGCCCGAGCGGATACGTCAACGTCGGCCAACTCGTCCACTCGTGTTTGGTCTAGCGATAGTTCTCCTCTCGGTGACCCTTGGCACGATTCATTCCGCCTCAGCATACAGTTGCGGAAGTCGACGCTGCTACGGCACAAACGCGTGGTACGGGCTTGTCGACGGGGCGGATATTCGCATCACTACTGGAGATATGAAGTACAACAGTGGTGATACTGTTCAACATATCAACAACGAGCTATGGCTTATAGATGATAACTATCCATACGACAATCCCAACAACGACTATGATGAGAACTGGGGCTATATCGCCTGGGTTGAGACGGGATACATTGCTCGACCTAACCAGTTCTACTTCTTTCGAGCTGATCGTCGTCCAGGATATGACTTTAGAGAATACAAGATCGCAGATGCATACTCAGAGCGTGGGCGGAACAACTACTTCGAGATTCAACGATCTAGCTCGACATCTTTTCGTATCGAGATCTGGTACTCGGGCGGAACATACGTTGGCTCATCGATCTACAACCAGATGGCGCCAGATCGGATTCGCATCGGCATGGAGCTCGCTGGCTTCCTTGGCGGCTCAGCGACTGAATCGAGCTTCACAAATAGTCGCTATATCCATCAAGGCAACCACCACTACCAGTTCCGGCTGGGTGATGAGCATCTGAATGAGTTCCCGACTGTGTCATGGTGGCGCGTACAACCAGCGGTCGGTAACAACGGCGGCGACTTCCGTACGCGGTGCGGTTGCTAGAAGCACGGGGGCGTTCCATGAGGACAGACAAACGAATCGCGTTCGCGGCGTTCATGGTGGTGGCAATGCTAGGAATCGGCATTGTTGTTCGACTCACCGCTCCTTCCTACGCGACAGCGGGCCACGTCGGGGATCCGAACCTGACAGCGATCATTGAAACACGAGGGTCGCCAGTCGCTCACGAGAGCAATCCCAGCCTTGCTGACACCTATCCACCTGGCATCACCGCGATCAGGCCAAGCCATAATGGCACTGGACAGGCCCCGGGGCAACCCGCCGTATCTGTTGAAGATATCCGGACGTTCGTCGCGAAGACACCTCCATCATACTGGGACCGCACAAGTCCGCCGCCTACCATCACATCCGTTGAGTTTATGTCGGCAGCTGAGGTCAGCAAGCGTTTTGCAGACAGCCTCCTGCGGCCACCGGAGACGATTCTCTGCGTGGTGACGTTGGCCGGGCGGTTTATCGTACCAGCGCCACCTACCGATGCAACCGATCGCTTCGTGATGACTGGAGCGTCCAGCGTGCTGATATTCGACGCGATGACGGGAAACTGGCTTATGGAGAGCGTCCAGTAATTAAGCGCATCTGCTTCGCCAAAATGCTCCGAGCGCGGTAGCTACTCCTCTGTGAAGGGGAGATAGCGCATTTCGAGAGGGGATAGATGCATCACTGGTCAGTAACGACGAAATGTCGACGCGGCGTCGCGTGTATCCTCCTCGGTTTCACAGCGATTGTCTCTCTCTCAACGCTTCTCATCGCCTGCGGTAGCTCACCCAGTGTGGTTCCAACCATGTCGGTGGTCGCGACGCCCTCGCCGTCTGCCAGTCCCGAGCCAACCCTGGTGTTGGGGAAGTGCGCGGCGTTACTGCCGCTGGGCCAACGCCCCGCGCCGGATATCCTGCGCGACATCCGGGTGCCGGGCGACCGCGAGGGTGTGCGGGCGCTGGTCGAGCGCCTGCCGCGCCAGATCGATGGGAAGCCCCTGCAACTTCCATTTGTCGGCCCGCCGGAGATCTTCGCCGCCCGCTACGGCGCTGACGCGACGCTCGTCCTCAACGCGAAGCAGCTCGCGCCGGGCGAGACGGGGCTGTCCGCCATCGAGCGGGAGGTCGCGACCACCTCAGCGAGCTGCGCGGCCGGCCGCGACGGTAACCTCGTCTGGGTCGTCCTGAATCAGCCAGGTCTGGTGGTCATCGGCTGGGCCGCGGCTGACGGCGGCTGGTCGTTCAGCGCGGTCGCGCCGGATATGGCCCGGGCAGAGATGCTGGTGGCGGCGTATCGAGATGCGACGGGCAGCAGGGACGGAGCCACGCTCGCTAGCGACGCGCGCAGCACCATGATGGCGTCGCTCGCCTGGGCATCGGATGAGATCGTCGGCGGCGAGCGGCAGGGCTACTGGCGGCTGACCGACAACGACACGTTCACCGACCTGCCCGCGCACTACGCTGCGTTCGAGCGTCAGCCGCTGGCGTCAGCAACTGCCGTGATCCGCGACGCGCTGCTCGGCGAGATGCCGGCTGGCCCGATCACCGGGGTCGCGCCAGTCGTGTCCCTCGACGCCGCGCCGCTCAACCCGGAGGTGGAGGAGTAGACGCGACGACGACCTCAAGCCCACCCCCTCCGCCCGGCCCGCGAGCGCCTGATGGTGACAGCGGTCAACCTCGGCCCCTTGCGCTGACGAGCCGGGTTGGCGGAGATTCGCCACTGTTGTGGCGACGATTCGCCGCGTAAATGGCGAGTTCTGCGTTGACAGGCCCAAACGCTACTTCATAGCATGTCTCGAAGGCGTTAGTTCGGTGATCTGCAAAGCATTGACGCATGACCGGAGGGCACCATGCTATTCATGAGGCTACGTGCCAAGCTCGCCACCAGACGAACTGGCCGAGCGAAGTTAGCTCCGCGCCTGATTCACATCATCTTTTCGGCAGCCATTATCAGCATGTGGCTCACGTTACCGTCAACGGTTGATGCGGCGAACACGGCGACGTGGTGCAAGTGGCCGTGGCCATGGCCGACTACCGTCAATTACGAAATCGTCTCGTCCCACTTCACGGCCGACCATGTCAATCGCATTCAGTACGGTGGCAATACGTGGTCGGAAGGCAATTTCAACCTTGTCCTCCAACGGGATCTATACGGGTCAAGACCGAATAAGGTGGTCAAAGGTAATCCTGATCCATCGCGGCCGAACGTGATCGCGAGAACCGCCGTGGGCGTGATCGACTGCCATATTGATCCTTCGCCACAACCATATCGCACCATTACCCAAATCACGACGACGTTTCATAACAACGTGAATTGGTACAGCGACTGTCTGGCCGCTGGCCCTACGTACTGCCAAACAAACAATATGCACGATCTGCATAATGTTGCAGCTCATGAGTTCGGCCACTGGTTCTTCCTTCTGGATACGTATGACTCAGCGGATTCCGCCGATACTATGTATGGATGGATTTCATTCGGGGAGACACTGAAACGAACCCTGAACTGGCACGATCGGCATCAGGCTTGGGTTATGTACGGCTGCAGGAACGGCGGCTCGACGTACTGGTGCTAGACATGTAGTCATCGGTGCCGTGCCGAAGGGAGATGCGATTCCATGTTCGCTCGGTCATTGGTTCTGATCGGCCTGGCACTGGTGATCACCGCATGCGGGGAAACTAGCCCGGAGGCCGAACGCCTAAACGGCGCGGGTGCTGAGCAAGCAGCACCAACGGCAACAAACACGCTCGATGTGGAACTGAGAGAGGGCGAGTGCATCGTAACTGGCGTGTCGATCGCGATGATCCCCGACATCGCGTCGCTCGCCTGGGCGTCGGACCAGATCGTCGGCGGCGAGATCCTGCGCGCGCACCCGACAACGCCCGATCCTCGTGACGCACGATTGCCGCTCCACACGGACTTCGATATCAAGGTCGAATCGTACGTCCGTGGCCAGCCGATCGACACGCTGACGATCCGGCAGCCGGGCGGCGAGATCCCCGGCGGCTGCGCCGATCCGATGGGCCAGCTCAAGCTGGCGCCCGGCGACCGCTTCCTGCTCTTCCTCGACCACGACGAGCGAATCGAGTTTGGCGATGCCTACCTCGTCGTCGGCGAGCGGCAGGGCTACTGGCGGCTGACCGACGACGACATGTTTACCGACCTGCCCGCGCACTACGCCGCGTTCGAGCGTCAGCCGCTGGCGTCAGCAACTGCCGCGATCCGCGACGCGCTGCTCGGCGAGATGCCGGCTGGCCCGATCGCGGGCGTTGCGCCAGTCGTCCCGCTCAATGCCGCGCCGCTCAACCCGGCGCTGGGGGAGTAGGAGTCGTTGATGCGACGTCGACTCGCCGTCGTCCTCATCGCAGTCGCTGGCGTCATGAGTATCCTGATCTGGCTGCGGCCCAGTAAGGCGCCACCGTCCCCTTTACTGCCGGTCGCACTGCCACCTGTCCAGGCCGAGCTCGCCGCGCTCGTCCGCGCCGAGAACCGCATCCTGTTCGACGCCATCGTCTCCGGCGATCCGTCGCGCTACCCGACCGTCTACTACAACGACCCCACCGTGAAGATGCATCCAGACTACGAGTACTCTCTCAGCCTGTATGGCGACGAGGCACGCGCCACCCTCGCGACGCTCTCCGGCGGCCCGATCGGCGCACAGGACGGCTACCTGACGGCCCGGATCGCGTCGCTCATCTACGGCGACCGCAATACGGCAGCGTGGGAGGCTGCGATCGCGACGGCGGAAGCCGAGGGCTGGCAACCGTCGATCGACGACCTCCCCGAGGGGTTCGTGCCGATGGAGCGCGTCACCGCCGACCGCTGGATCGAGCCGGACTACCACCTGTTCGACGTTCGCGCATCGGCCGACCGCGGCAGCGCGAAGGTCGCCTTCGACCCGCCCGAGGCCGGCGGTCAGGTGCTGACGTACCAGTTCGTCCGCGTCGACGGCCGCTGGTACGTCAGCTACTCCGAATCGTTCTGGAGCCAGGGGGAGCCGGGGTATCAGGGCGCGAGGGTGCCGTGAGGCGCCCGACGGGCTATGTCCGAGCGGCCGGCAGTCCAGCGATGGCAGGCCTGCGGCCCGCAGACTGCGCTAGCGCTGTCCCTACGAAACCGTAGAGCGCCGTCTCCCGCTCCTCATCCCCCATCCCTCATCCCTCATCCCTTAACGTACTGATCGAACCAGCCCAGCGCCCGCTCCAGCAGGTCGCGCTGGTGGTGGTATTCGCCGATGCCGTGCGGCTCGCGGGGGTAGACAACCATCTTCGTCGGCACGCC
>Ga0073904_10001327_pt1 | contig 18531 bp, 13 predicted proteins | sample KloWWTrecipitate_FD_66668 | JGI IMG/M metagenome (GOLD analysis project Ga0073904, IMG submission 66668) | Active sludge microbial communities from Klosterneuburg, Austria, studying microevolution and ecology of nitrifiers - Klosterneuburg... | ecosystem: Engineered > WWTP > Aerobic digester >... | reverse complement strand
CTTCGGGCCGACCTCCAATATGGCCGAATCGACGAAATCCTGGCGACCGGTCTGCACGCCTATCTGACACAGTTTCTGGAACGCGTGGGAACGCTCGGCGTGGGCATCAGCCGTGACTTTCTCGTTCCAGTGGAGTCCTGAGAATGTCCATCCATGTCGCGCTGAACCATGTGACCCATTACCGGTACGACCGGCCCATCAACCTGGGTCCGCAGATCGTCCGCCTGCGTCCGGCGCCGCATTCACGCACCCGCATCCTGAGCTACTCGATGCGCGTGGAGCCCGCCACGCACTTCATCAACTGGCAGCAGGATCCGCAATCCAACTACCTGGCCCGGCTGGTTTTCCCGGACAAGACAACCTCCTTCCGTATCGAGGTCGATCTGGTTGCCGAGATGTCGGTGCTCAATCCGTTCGACTTCTTCCTCGAACCATCGGCAGAGAACTTTCCGTTCCAGTACGAACCCGAACTGGCGGCCGAACTCGCGCCCTACATGGCCAAGGGCGAACTGACTCCGCTACTCAAGAAGTACGTCGACAGCGTTCCGCGCACGAAGAAGCACACCAACGATTTCCTGGTCGAGCTGAACCAGAGGCTGCAGAAGGACATCAGCTACCTGATCCGCATGGAGCCTGGGGTGCAGACGCCGGAAGTCACGCTCACCAACGCATCGGGCTCGTGCCGCGACACCGGCTGGCTGCTGGTGCAGATCCTTCGGCATCTCGGCCTGGCGGCCCGCTTTGTCTCGGGCTACCTGATCCAGCTCAAGAGCGACGTGAAGTCGCTGGACGGGCCGAGTGGCACCGAGGTTGACTTCACCGACCTGCACGCCTGGTGCGAAGTGTTTCTGCCGGGAGCAGGCTGGATCGGGCTCGACCCGACCTCCGGCCTGCTGGCCGGTGAAGGGCACATCCCGCTGGCCTGCTCGCCCGATCCATCCTCGGCGGCTCCGGTCAGTGGCGCCATCGACGAATGCGAGACCGAGTTCGAGCACCACATGGGCGTCACGCGCGTGTGGGAGGCGCCGCGCGTCACCTTGCCGTACACCGACGCTCAATGGGAGAGCATCGAGGCGCTCGGCCACCGCGTCGATGAGGATCTGCGCCGCAACGATGTGCGCCTGACGCAGGGCGGCGAGCCGACCTTCGTTTCGGTCGACGATCGCGATGGCGCCGAATGGAACACCGAGGCCATGGGCCCGACCAAGCGCCTGCTCAGTGCCGACCTGATGGACAAGCTGCGCGCCAAGTACGGCGACGGTGGCTTGCTGCACTACGGTCAGGGCAAGTGGTACCCGGGCGAGCAGTTGCCGCGCTGGTCCCTGAACCTGTACTGGCGCAAGGACCGCGAACCGGTGTGGACCCATCCCGAGCTGTTCGCCAGCGAACACAAGGACTATCAGGTCACCGACGTGCACGCACAGAAGTTCCTGAGTGGCGTGGCGCGGCGACTGGCGCTCGATCCCAAGTACGTGTTCCCGGCCTACGAGGACACCTGGTACTACCTGTGGCGCGAGCGCAAGCTGCCGACCAACGTCGATCCGTTCGATGCCCGGCTGTCCGATCCGCTCGAGCGTGAGCGCCTTTGCAAGGTGTTCAGCCAGGGGCTCGACAAGGTTGTCGGCCATGTGTTGCCAGTGGCACGCGGCACCCACACGCAGGCGCGCTGGCAGACCGGACCGTGGTTCCTGCGTACAGAGCGCTGCTACCTCGTGCCCGGAGATTCGCCACTCGGCTTCCGGTTGCCTCTCGATTCGCAGCCCTGGGCTGCCGAAGGTGACATGCCCTGGGTTTATCCACCCGACCAGACGCAGCAGTTCGTTGCGCTGCCACCATACCGTCGCCTGCGTTACGCGAACGGCTCAGCGGAGGGAGCGGGATCTCCCGCCGGCCCGGGCTCGGCGGCCGGAACCGGCGCCGGTTTTGCAGAACGCTCGCGCGCTGCGCAGGGCCCCGAGAAGGCCGTGGCCAGCGCACCCGCGCCCAGCCTGCGTGTGCCATCGAGCTTCGAGTCTGCGGGCTGGATCAGCCGCACGGCGCTTTGTGCCGAGCCGCGCGGAGGGCGCCTGTACATCTTCATGCCTCCGATGTCGGTGCTGGAGGATTACCTCGAACTCGTCTCCGCCATCGAGGACACGGCGGCCGAGCTGAAGGTGCCGGTGATCCTCGAAGGCTACGAGCCACCGAAGGATCCGCGCCTGTCGACGCTGAGAGTCACGCCCGATCCGGGGGTGATCGAGGTCAACATCCATCCGGCGCACTGCTGGGAAGAGCTGGTCGATCAGACGACGCACCTCTACCAGAGCGCACATGAAACCCGCCTGTCGACCGAAAAGTTCATGCTTGATGGCCGACACACCGGCACCGGCGGCGGCAACCACTTCGTGCTTGGCGGCGCCACGGTGGCGGACTCACCGTTCCTGCGCCGTCCGGACCTGCTCGCCAGCATGGTCGCGTACTGGCACAACCACCCGGCATTGAGCTACCTCTTCTCGGGCCTGTTCGTCGGCCCGACCAGCCAGGCACCGCGTGTCGATGAAGCACGCAACGACTCGGTCTACGAACTCGAGATCGCCTTTGCCGAACTGCAGCGCGTGACGCGCGAGAACGGTGACTACTGCCCACCGTGGCTGATCGACCGACTGCTGCGCAATCTGCTGATCGACGTGACCGGGAACACGCACCGCGCCGAGTTCTGCATCGACAAGCTGTATTCGCCGGACGGACCGACGGGCCGCCTGGGTTTGCTCGAGATGCGTGCCTTCGAGATGCCGCCGCATGCCCGCATGAGCCTGACCCAGCAGCTGCTGATGCGCGCGCTGGTCTCGCGATTCTGGAAGGAACCCTATCGCCCGGCCCGCCTGAAGCGCTGGAGCACCGAGTTGCACGACCGGTTCATGCTGCCGCACTTCATCTGGCAGGACCTGTGCGACGTGGTCGAGGAACTCAACGCGTTCGGCTATGCGCTGAAGGCCGACTGGTTTGCGCCGCACCTGAACTTCAGGTTCCCGCGCCTCGGCGATTTCACCGCGATGGGCACCGAGGTCGAGTTGCGCCTGGCTCTTGAACCCTGGCATGTGATGGGGGAAGAGAACGCTGCTGGCGGCACGGCGCGGTTCGTGGACTCCTCCGTCGAGAGGATCCAGCTCAAGGCCACGGGGCTGATCGGCGATCGCCACGTGCTGACCTGCAACGGCCGGGTCGTTCCGATGCAGCCCACCGGCAAGGTCGGCGAGTTCGTCGGTGCGGTGCGCTACCGCGCCTGGAATCCGCCATCTGCACTGCATCCCACGATCGACGTGCATGCACCGCTGACCTTCGACCTGCTCGACACCTGGATGAGTCGATCGATGGGTGGCTGCCAGTACCACGTGGCACACCCGGGCGGGCGCAACTACGACACCTTCCCCGTCAACGCCTACGAGGCAGAGGCGCGGCGCCTGAATCGCTTCTTCCGCACCGGCCACACGCCGGGTTCGATGCAGGTGCCGAAGGATGAGCGCAACCCGAACTTCCCGTTCACACTGGACCTGCGTCGGGCGCCGTCGTCGGCCTGATCCGGCCCTTTCGGGGCGCGTGTGAATGCGGGCCCCGGGTTTTCACATCGGCGTCGCGACCCGTCGGTGACAAAACCCGCGGGGCCCGCGTATGACAATGGGCCCGATGAAGTTGGTTGTCTGACATGTTGAGTCGTCTGCTATCCGGTTATGCCTCGGTCGAGGGGCGCTATGACGAGTTGCTGTCGGCGCCCGGCATTCCGCGACCGCACTGGGATGCGTTCCTGCGCTCGCTCGCGGCACGCCAGGGTCTCGAGGTGAGCGAGACGCTGGCACTGATGGAAAGCGAGATCCGCGAGAACGGGATCACCTACAACGTCTACGCCGATCCGAAAGGGGCCGACCGACCGTGGGAGGTCGATCCGCTGCCGCTGCTGCTGTCGGCCACCGAGTGGGACGAAATCGCCGCCGGCATCGCGCAGCGGGCCGACCTGCTGAACCGGGTGCTGGGCGACATCTACGGACCGCAGGAGCTGCTGCGCTCCGGAGCGATTCCGCCATCGATCATCTTCGGCCACAGCGGCTACCTGCATCAGGTGCAGGGCATCCGACCCCCGGGCGGCGTGCACCTGTTCAACTATGCAGCCGATCTGGCGCGATCACCCGATGGTCACTGGTGGGTGGTCAACGATCGCACGCAGGCACCGTCGGGATCCGGTTACGCGCTCGAGAACCGCCTGGTCGTTTCTCGCGTGTTTCCCCAGATGTTTCGTGATCTGCATGTGCAGCACCTCGCATCCTTCTTCGATGCGCTGCGTGAGTCGCTGCTGCGCTGGGCTCCTAAGGACGTGGTCGACCGCGCTTCCGAGCGTGCCAATCCCCTGGTCGTCCTGCTCACTCCGGGGCCTTACAACGAGACCTATTTCGAGCATGCCCTGCTGGCGCGCTACCTGGGATTTCCGCTCGTCGAGGGCAGCGATCTGACGGTGCGTGATGGGTGTGTCTGGATGAAGACGGTCGAAGGCCTGAAGCGGGTCAATGCGATCCTGCGGCGGCAGGACGACGACTACTGCGATCCGCTGGAGCTGCGCTCCGATTCGGCACTGGGCGTTCCCGGACTGACCGATTGCGCACGCCGTGGCACGGTGCTGCTGGCCAACGCGCTCGGCTCGGGCGTGCTGGAGTCCGGCGGCTTGCTGGGCTACCTGCCCAAGCTCAGCGAGCAACTGCTCGGGGAGCCACTGCGATTGCCTTCGGTCGCCACGTGGTGGCTGGGGGAGCCGGCCGCGCTGGACGACGCCTGGAGCCGCCTTGACAAGCTCATCATCAAGCCCCTGGAGCGATCGATCCGCGAGCCGGCGGTGTTCGGCGCCGACCTCTCGGCGAAAGAGCGTGCAGCCCTGCGCGAGCGCGTGGCGGCGCGCCCGCAGCGCTACGTCGCCCAGGAGTGGGTGCACGTATCGCAGGCGCCGGTGATCGAACAAGGATCCGACCGCCAGCGCGCTGAACAGCTTGGTTCCCGCACCGTCGGGCTGCGTGTCTTTGCGGTGGCGACGCCCAGCGGCTACCACGTGATGCCCGGCGGGCTGACGCGCGTGGCGGGTGACGACCAGTCCCGCGTCATCGCCATGCAGCGGGGCGGGCGCTCGAAGGACACGTGGGTCCTGTCGGACGCGCCGGTCAACGCCTCGTTTTCGTTGCTGAGCCGCACCGTCAAGCCCCAGGATCTCGTCGCGTCGCGCGCCAACGTGCCTTCGCGCGCGGCCGAAAACCTGTTCTGGTTCGGCCGCTACGGAGAGCGGTGCGAGTCCGCAGCCCGCCTCCTGCGCGTCGCGATCGGCGATGTGCTGGACGATTCCCGTGAATCCGCGGACGGCGTTGCACCGACCTTGATCCTGGCTCAGCGCTTCGGACTGATCGACAACACCGATAACCCCAGCACCGATCTGCTGCGAGCGGCCACTCATCCCGACGAGGGCCTGAGCGAGCGCCTGCGGCAACTTTCGCGCGTGGCGTTCAACCTGCGCGATCGGATGTCGGCCGATCACTGGCGATCGCTCAACCAGCTGATTTCGGATCCGGTGTTCCAGCGCGGCCTGTCGTCCACCAGCCTGGGACTGCCGCTCGCCATGGGCTGGCTGGATCGCGCGGTGACCTCGATGATGACGCTCTCCGGATTCGTTCTCGATGGCATGACCCGCGGCGTGGGCTGGCGGTTCCTGTCCATCGGCCGGCGCATCGAGCGGCTGTCGACGTTGTGCAATGTTCTGCAGGTCGCCATCAACGAAGGCCGCTCGCACGGGCTGGACTGGCTGCTGGAGTACGGCGACTCGACGGTCACCTACCGCTCGCGCTATCTCGTTGCTCCCGAGTGGCTTCCCGTGCTCGATCTTCTCCTTCGCGACGAGGTCAACCCGCGCTCGATCGCGTTCCAGGTCAAGGGTCTGGCCGAGTACGTGGCCAAGCTCGAGCTCAGCCACGGACGTTTTGCCAGCGACGTGCTGGCGCCTGCGCACAACGCTTTGCGCAATCTCGATACCTTGGATCTGAACCCCGAAAGCGAGGCGCTGGCCGATGTGGTGGTGCAACTGCAGCGGGCGGCACACGCCGTGTCGGACGAGCTGACGCTGAAGTTCTTCTCGCACGCCGCGTCGCGCAGCGTCTTGTCTCTGGTGGCCTGACCACCTCCGCGCACTGGGCCAGATGTCGCAACAGCAATCTCAGCAGCAACAGCATCCGTCGATGGTGTTCGACCGCTACACGGTCGAGCACGAGACGCGATATGCCTACACCGCGCCGGTGTCGCAATCGTGGCAGCTGGGTCGCCTGACGCCGCGCGTGCTGCCTTGGCAGCGGCTGGTCTCGCACAGCCTGCAGATCGAACCGTCACCCGACGAGCGTCATTCAGCCACGGACAGCTTCGGCAATTCGATCACGCATTTCGGGCTGCACGGCGCCCACCGCCAGCTGACCGTGCGCATGCAGTGCCAGGTCGAGGTCGGTGACCGCCCGGAAGTCGATCCGCGTGATCCGATGACGGTCGACGAGGCACGCATGGCGGTGCTGCGGCGCCAGAACGCTGCAGAGGACCTGGGTGCTGCGCGCATGGCCGAGCCGACACCGCTGGTGCCGTTGTCCGAAGCTGCACGGATCTACGCCGCGTCGTCGTTGCGGCCCGGTCGCTCCTGGGTCGAGGCGCTGACCGATCTGACGCACCGCATCCACAGGGATTTCGAGTTCGATGCCGGCGCGACGACGGTCAGCACCTCGGTCGACGAGGTGATGCAGCACCGCCGCGGCGTCTGTCAGGACTTTGCCCACCTGATGCTGGCCTGCCTGCGCGGTCACGGCCTGTCGGCCCGCTACGTGTCCGGCTACCTGTTGACCGACCCGCCGCCCGGCATGCCGCGACTGATGGGTGTCGACGCTTCGCACGCCTGGGTGGCTGCCTACCTGCCGGGGCAGGGCTGGATCGAGTTCGATCCGACCAACGACCAGCTCGCCGACCGGCGCTACATCACGCTGGCCTGGGGCGCCGACTTCGCCGACGTGGTGCCTCTGCGCGGCGTGATCCTGGGCGGCGGCATGATGCAGGGCATGGACGTGTCCGTCAGCGTGATCCCGATGACCTGAAAAGGTGGGACCACCCCCGCCCCCATTTCCGGGTGGTGCTTCAAGGGGTGCGCATGTAGCCCGTTCTCGACCCCTCGGCGGGATGTTCGGCGCACACGCTCCCCGGAAAACTGACGTCATCGATCAAGCCGATCGACGACCGTTCAGGAGCCCGCCATGTTCAGCACCGGTTCAACGCCAGGATCAAGCGACCTCATCGCACGCGCGATCGTGTTTCTCTCGCTCTGTCCGGCATTTCCGCTGCCCGCCCGGTCCGTCGAGACGCTGGTCGACGGTGCAGAGTCCATCGTCCGGGGCCCGGGCTGGTACGACTCGAGCTGGGAGCTGAGCTGCGGGCTCGACATCGCCGAGGTGCCGAGCCTGGAGGACTGGATCGGAGACTGCCAGGGCGACGCGCCGCTCAGCGCGCACCCTTGACCGTGGTTCCCAGATCGATCACCGCCATCGCGTAGTAGCTCGACCAGTTGTATCGCGTGATCACGTAGAAGTTGGCCGTGCCGGCCACGTGGCTCGGAGCGGCATCGCCGTTCTGCAGCTCGACGAGGGCGAGCAGGCCGACATCGTGCGCGGTGCCCTCGCCATTACCTGCGGTGCCGGCATCCGAAGCCGCCAGGTCCGGTGCCCTGGCGCCGAACACTGCGCCGTGCTCGAGGAACTGCTGTGCCGTGAAGCTGGGAACGATGTCGGGTGCCAGCAGCAGGGCCCGTTCGCCGGGGTCGCTGGGCGGGGTCACCTCGAAATGCGTGGGCAGACCGCGCTGCCAGCCGAACTCGGCCAGGTAATGGGCCACGCTGCCGATCACGTCTGCGGCGCTGCCGTGCAGGTCGATGTGACCGTCACCGTCGAAATCGAGTGCGTACTTGTTGATGCTGCTGGGCATGAACTGCGGCATGCCCAGGGCGCCGGCGTAGCTGCCCTTGAGGGCCAGCGGATCGCTGCCTTCGCGCTGACCGAGCACCAGCAGCTGTTCCAGTTCGTCTCGAAAGAAGGCGCTGCGGTCCTTGCGTTCCCTGGGGAAGTCGAATGACAGCGTGGCCAGCGCATCGATGACGCGGAAGCTGCCCATGTGTCGCCCGTAGAGTGTCTCGACGCCGACGATGCCGACCACGATCTCGGGCGGCACGCCGTAGCGCTGTTCGGCGAGTGCCAGCCAGGTTTCGTTGGCACGCCAGAACTCGATCCCGGCCCGCACCCGCCGGGGCTCGATGAAGCGTGCACGGTACGCCGCCCAGTTCTTGGCGGTTCCGGTCGGCGGCGGCATGATGAACTTGACGACATCGGGCACGAACCGGGACTGCGCCAGGGTGGCCTGCACCGCCTCGACATCGAGTCCCTGCCGCGCTGCGACCTCGGTGGCGAACTGCATCACGTCGGCCCGTCGGCCGTAGGTGACGATGTCCGGATCGACATCCGATCGCACCTTGCTTCTCGGTTTTGCCGGATGCATCTTCTTGGCCACGCCGGGCCTGGCAGCGTGAGTCCCCGTGCCGTCGGCGGCAGGGCTGTGCGTGGGCGCGCACAGCAGCAACGCGAGACTCAGGGCATGGGCCCAGAGAAGGGTCGGCCGTCTCGATATTTCAGGTGGCCGTTGGCCCATGGGACGAACAGTGTCGTCAGGCAGAAGGTACATCGATGGATTATTGATTGCGCGCTGTCGGCGAAACGTCTGCCGCCATCGGCTTCAGCCGACGCGCCAGGGCCAGGAACTCGCGCGTCAGACGGCCGTCCGGGCGAGGCGTGCACTCCCGACCGTAGCGCTGCACATCGATCCGTTCCAGCATCACCGCGAGCGGCTCGCCGGCCTCGCTGAGCTGTGTTCGGACCCGTTTCGCCAGCGTGCGGGGCGCGTCGTGATCGGCGGCACCGATCCCGAGACGGCGCAGGGCTGCGCGCAGGCGATCGAGTTGCCGCACCCAGGGATCGGTGTGGTGGCGGTCCCACCACGCCCAGGCGGCGCCTGCCAGCGCCAGCAGGCTGAACGCGCCAACCAGCAGCAGCGCCAGGTCTTCCCACCCTGGAGCGCTGAAACCCAGTCGCTGCAACAGGTCGAGCTGGGAGCCTCGCGAATAGCTCAGCACCCATTGATTCCAGCGGTTGTTCAGCGCCTCCCATCCGTCGCGCAGACCCGCCAGCAACTGCGGGTTCACGCCGTTCAGTGCGCCGGCCATCAGCCCGGGCGGTGTTACGAGTGGTCGGCTGCGCAGCACCCGGTCGGGCGCGACGGCAGAGGTCGGGTCGGCGCGCACCCAGCCGACATCCGCCTGCCAGTATTCGGCCCAGGCATGGGCATAGCTCTGGCGCACGATGCGGTAGCCGTCGACCGGCGTCGGGTCCAGTCCCTGGTAGCCGGTGACCACGCGCGCCGGCACGCCGAGCGCACGCATCACGACGACGAAGGCGGCTGCATAGTGTTCGCAGAATCCGAGCCTGCGATCGAGCCAGAACTCGTCGATCGCGCTGCGCGGATCCTGTTCTCCGTAGAGACCCGGCGTGAGGGTGTAGCCATAGCCACCCGTGCGGATGTGCGACATCAGCACCTGTGCCAGCGTGGTCCCGTTGGCCTGAGCGTACCGAGCGTCCCTGCGCAGCGCGGCCGCCCAGGCCAGCGTGCGCGGGTTGTGTCCAGGCGGCAGGTCGATGTAGTCCTGCAGGCCGATCACCGGCTGCTGCGGGCCATGGGTGAAGCGCGGGTAGGCGATGCCCGTGAACCTGATGCGTTCGTACAGTGGTCGTTCGGCCACCCATTCCAGATCGTCGTGCTGCGCGACTCGCACGCCCTCGACCACGGGGCCTGACGGGCTGGCTTCGAGCATCGGGATCACGGCCAGTCGCAGCGGTTCGAGCGTCATCTCGTAGCGCACGGGCGCTCCCTCCACGCGCAGGTCGGCGCGGGGTGTCAGCGGGGGTGGAAAGGTCGGCTTCAGCGGCGTCCAGTCGCGGCCATCGAAATGACCAAGCACCGGGCCACGGAAGTACACGTCCTGCGGCGCGGGAGGTGCGCCCTCGAAACGGATGCGCAGCGCAATGCTGTCGTCCTGGGCCAGGGCGGCCACGGTCCCCATGCTCATCACGTTTGACAGACCGGTGCTCGACAGGCCATCCTGCGGTACGCCCCACAGCGGCCCGACCCGTGGGAACAGCAGGAACAGCAATGCCATCAGCGGAGCGCCCAGCAGTGCGGTCTTGCCCGAGAGCGCGGCGGCCTGGCGCAGGCTGGGTGAGCCCGCCGGCATGTGGGCGAGAACCAGCGCGGTCAGCAGCCCCCAGATCGACACCAGCATCGCGGCGGCGACCAGCAGGCTTTGCGAGTAGAGGAACTGCGTCAGGATCAGGAAGAAGCCCAGGAAGAACACCACGAACGCATCGCGGCGGGCACGCAGCTCAAGCGTCTTCAGCGCCATCAACGCCACCGCCATCGTCACACCGGGTTCCTTGCCCAGCAGCGAGCGGTAGGACCAGAAAGTGAGGCCCGTCGCGATCACCAGCACGCCGAGCAGGACCCAGCGCCCCGGCAGGGCGGCACCGACCAGCGCCAGCCGCGCTCTCCACAGCAGCACGATTCCCGTGAGCGCCGCGCACCACGTCGGCAGGTGCGACAGGTGCGGCAGCACCGTCCAGCCGATCACGACCAGCAGGAACAGCGTGTCCCGGCTGTCCCGCGTCAGGTGCGCCCAACCGGGCCACGCGAAGCTGCGCGACCTCATGGAGACCACAGTGCCAGAGCTTCGAGCGCGCGGCGGCGATGCGCTTCGCCCTGATCGATCGGGATTTCGCACCCTGGAAGGCTCAGGCCCCAGGCCGAGTCGCGTCGATCGGCCTCGATGATCCATGCGGTCAGCCGCGACAGGCGGCCTTCGGTGCCGCCGATGCCACAGCTCTGCCAGTCGAACCACAACTGCTGCTGACTCTGGGTGCTGCTGTCCCGGCTGACCAGATCGCCGCCGCTGGCCATCGCCTTGGCGGCCTGTTTCCAGGCGATGCCCTTGAGCGGGTCGCCGCGCCGGTAGCCGCGGATGCCCTCGAACTCGCCGCTGCTGCTGGCGTGCGCCTGAATCGGACCGCCGGCCACGAGGCGGGCCGAAGGCAGCGCGCTTGCCGGACGTTCGGGTTGCGGATACACGATCTGCGACATCGCCGGACGCCAGACCGCCCAGGCGCGGAACAGGCCGAGCGGGAACCGCGTCTCCGCGTTGAGTGTCGGCAGCGCATGCTGCCCGCGTCGTGGCGGGACGTAGCCGAGATGCAGCGTCGCCTGGCCACCTGCGGGAACGTCGGTGTAGCCCAATGTCGACGCGCTGGCATCCTGCAATCGAAGACCCACGCCATAGCGTGCGCTGCCCGGGCTCGACAGCACCGCTTCGAGTCGTGCCGTGTCGCCGGCGAAGACCGGGCCGACCGGCCTCAGGTGCAGCGTCAGGCCGCGCAGCGTGTTGTGCGTCATGTGCATCGACACCACACCGCTGCCGGCCAGCAGGAAGGTCAGCAGGTAGCCGAGGTTCAGCTGGTAGTTGATCGACGCGATCAGCAGCACCCCCAGCGTGAAGCAGAACATCATCCCGGCGCGCGTCGGCAGGATGTAAACGTTGCGCTGCGTCAGCAGCAGGCTGTCGGTGCGCGGCGAGCGGGATTGCCACCAGGCATCGACGCGACGGCGCAGCCGCCCCCGGAGGCGGGCCGTCGGGGTCACGGCAGCGGCGTGGCCTCGATCATCGCGCGCACCTGCTCGGCGCGGCCGCGGCCGGCGCCCGGTACCGGGATCAATCGGTGCGCCGTGGTCTGAACCAGGATTGCCTGGATGTCGTCGGGTGCCACGTGCTCGCGCTGGTCCAGCAACGCGTGCGCCTTGGCTGCCCGCAGCACCGCGATGCCGGCGCGCGGGCTCAGTCCCTCTGTGAACCAGACTCCCGAGCGCGTGGCGGCGATCAGCGCCTGGAGGTAGTCGAGGAGCGCACCCGATGCGTGCACTGCCAGTACCGCCTGCTGCGCCTCGATCAGGCGCTCCGGGCTCATCACCGCGCGCAGCCGGCCCACCGCATCGCGCCGGTCCTGGCCAGCGAGCAGCTCGCGCTCGCTGGCGCGGTCGGGATAGCCCAGCGTGATGCACATCAGGAAGCGATCGAGCTGCGACTCGGGCAGCGGGTAGGTGCCGAGCTGATCGCTCGGGTTCTGCGTCGCGATCACGAAGAAGGGGCGAGGCAACGGCCGCGTCTCGCCTTCCACGGTGACCTGCTGCTCCTCCATCGCCTCGAGCAGCGCGCTCTGCGTGCGCGGCCCGGCGCGGTTGATCTCGTCGGCCAGCAGCACCTGTGCGAACACCGGCCCGGGGTGGAACACGAAGGTCTGCGTCGAGCGCTCGTAGACACTGACGCCGATCAGGTCGGTGGGCATCATGTCGGCGGTGAACTGCATGCGCGAGAAACGCAGTCCGAGCGACACCGACAGCGCATGCGCGAGTGTCGTCTTGCCGACCCCCGGGACGTCTTCGATCAGCAGGTGGCCACCGGCCAGCAGGCATGCCACGCAATCACGGATCTGCTCGCGTTTGCCTACGATGATCGTGCTAATCTGATCGATCAGTCGCGCGAGTTCCTCGGTCAGGCGGTGGGCGGGTACGGCGTTCATCGCACCTACGTTAACCGATGGAAGGCGCGGTTTCACTTTCCGGATCAGCATGCCGACCGCCTTCTACAGCCACCCCGATTGCCGAGGCCACGACATGGGACGCGGCCACCCCGAGTCGCCGCAACGCCTCGACGCGATCGACGATCACCTGCGCGCGGTCGGGCTCGACATCGCGCTGGAGGCGCGTGACGCGCCCCTCGTCGACCTCGCCGATGTCGCCCTGGCGCATGACAGCGGATACGTGACCGAGATCCAGCATGTGCTGCAGCAGGTCATGGCCGATGGCGAGCCGCGTTCCCTCGACCCCGACACCATCGCCAGTCCGGGCACCTGGAACGCAGTGCGCCGGGCGGCAGGTGCCGCCGTGGCGGCGACGGATGCCGTCATCGACGGCAACGCGCGCAACGCGTTCTGCGCAGTGCGCCCGCCGGGGCACCACGCGACACGCCATGCGGCCATGGGGTTCTGCTTCTTCAACAATGTCGCGATCGCGGCGCGTCATGCGGTCGACGTGCGCGGACTGGAGCGCGTGGCGATCATCGATTTCGATGTGCACCACGGCAACGGTACCGAGGACATCATCGCCGGCGACGAGCGGGTGCTGATGGTCAGCTTCTTCCAGCACCCCTTCTATCCGTACAGTGGCGGCGTGCCGATGGGGCCCAACATGGTCAATGTGCCGATACCGGCGTATACGCGCGGTCCGGAAATCCGCTCGCTGATCGAGGCCAACTGGATGCCCAGGCTGGAGTCCTTCCGTCCGCAGATGCTGTTCATCTCGGCGGGGTTCGATGCTCACCGCGAGGACGATCTCGGCCAGCTCGGCCTGGTCGAGGCCGACTATGCCTGGATGACGCGCCGTCTGATGGCGGTGGCCCAACGCCATTCGAAGGGACGCATCGTGTCGTGTCTTGAGGGGGGCTACAACCTGAGTGCTCTCGCGCGCAGTGTCGCAGCTCATCTGCGGGTCCTGGCGGGCGTCGACGGCGTCGAATCGTCGGAGCCGCATCCTTGACCCGCCCGCTGGACGCGGCCGAACTCCACGAACTCGTCGACGCGCTTTTCCAGCCGAGCGCGCTGACCGAGCTCGGCGCGCTGATGCTCTGCCTGGCGCTGGCCTGGCTGCTGGTTCGCCTGCTGCGCGGCAGCCCCCCCATCGACGCACCGATCTGGTTCGGGCGTCGCATCGTCGACGGGGTGCTGTTCCCGCTGCTGGCACTTGCGCTGGCCTTCAGCGCCAAGCTGCTGCTGGCCGGCATCCTCAAGGTCGCAGTCTTCAAGCTGGCCATCCCGATCCTGATGTCGCTGGTGGTCATCCGGCTGACGGTGCGCGTGCTGAGTGCAACCTATCCCGAGTCCCGCCTGATGCGGGTCATCGAACGCAGCATTTCCTGGATTGCCTGGCTTGCCGTCGTGCTGTGGGTGACCGGCGTGCTGCCGTTGCTGCTCGAGGCGATGGACGAGGTGCGCTGGAAAGCCGGTGGCACCGAACTGTCCCTGCGCAATGTGGTCGAGGGGGCGCTCACGGTCGGGCTGGTGATGGTGCTCGCCCTGTGGGCGGCTGCGGCCATCGAGAAGCAGCTGCTCAGGGGCACGGGAAACGACCTGTCGATCCGCAAGATGGTCGCCAGCATCGTGCAGGCGCTGCTGCTGACGATCGGCCTGCTGTTCGCGATGAGCGTGGTCGGCATCGACCTGACTGCCCTGAGCGTTCTGGGCGGGGCCATCGGTGTCGGGCTCGGATTCGGCCTGCAAAAGATCGCAGCCAACTACATCAGCGGGTTCGTGATCCTGGCCGAGCGTTCGCTGCGCATCGGCGACATGGTCAAGGTCGACAACTTCGACGGACGCATCACCGACATCCGCACCCGCTATACCGTGATCCGGGCGCTCAACGGCCGTGAAGCCATCGTGCCCAACGAGATGCTGATCACGCAGCGCGTCGAGAACTCGTCGCTGGCCGACCCCCGGGTGCTGCTGACCACCACCGTGCAGGTCGCCTACGGTAGCGACGTGCGCGCACTGCAGCCCCTGATCGCGCAGGCGGTGGCTGGCGTCGATCGAGTGCTGGCCGACCCGATTCCGACTGTTCAACTGGTCGAGTTCGCCGCCGACGGCATGAACATCCTGGTCAGCTTCTGGATCCTCGATCCCGAGAACGGGCAGGGCAATGTGCGCTCGGAGGTGAATCTGGCGTTGCTGGCGGTGCTGGACTCGCAGGGCGTCGAGATTCCGTATCCGCAGCGCGTGTTGCGACGCCATCACGAACCTGCCTGATCCGATGCCTGCACCACGGGTCGGTGCACCGGATCCTCGCCGCTTTCAGCCGAGCAACGACACCTCTTCGTCCGTGAATCCTGCGGCGCGTCGGGCCTCACGGTTGAACGGCGGCCGCAGCTTCGGCGCCTGGTGACGCGCGGCCAGCACGCTGTAGTGGTGCACCGGATCGAGCCCGCGCTGCTCGCACAGCCAGCGATACCAGCGGTTGCCGATGGCGACGTGACCGATCTCGTCGCGCAGGATGATCGCGAGTATCTCGACCGCACGGGCATCGCCGGCGCGCTCGAACTTGGCCTGGAGCGGCGGGGTCGCATCGAGCCCCCGGGCCTCCAGCGTGCGGGGGACCAGCGCCATGCGTGCCAGCACGTCATCGGCCGTTCGCTGCGTCATCAGCCACAGTCCTTCGTGCGCATCGAAGTCGCCGTAGTCGAACCCGAGCTCGAGCAGGTGTTCGCGCAACAGGGCGAAATGAAGCGCTTCCTCGTTGGCCACCTGCAGCCAGTCGATGTAGAACCGCGCCGGCATTGCATCGAAGCGCCAGACCGCGTCGAGCGCGAGGTTGATCGCGTTGAACTCGATGTGCGCGATCGAGTGCAGCAGGGCCGCACGGCCCTCGACCGTGAAAGGCGTGCGCGAGGGCACGTTCCTGGCATCCACGAGTCCGGGCCTCGCGGGGCGCCCGGGTGCCTGCATGGAGCCAGGATCGCCTGCCACACCGTCACAGATCGGCCCCGCATCCAGCGGGTGTCGATCTCGTTCGGCCCACAGTGTCCGAGTCTGCTCGGCCTTGGTTGCCGGGTCGGCTTCCATCCACAACGCCAGGGCACGACGTCGCAGGGGCACTGCGATGGCAGTGTCGGGTCGGGCAGGGTCCATCTCTAGAATTATCGACTTCACCTCAGGAGCGTTTCAGTGGCTGTTTACCGTCTGGGGGACTCCGTGCCCTCGATCGAACCGGGTGCATGGGTGGCCGACAGTGCACAGGTCATCGGCGACGTGGTGCTCGAAGAGAGTTCCAGCGTGTGGTTCGGCGCGGTGCTCCGCGGGGACAACACGCGATTGCAGATCGGTGCGCGCAGCAACGTCCAGGATGGCGCCGTGATTCATTCGGATACCGGCTGGCCCGCCACCCTGGGCTGTGACGTCACGGTCGGGCATCAGGCGATGCTGCACGGCTGCACGGTTGGCGACGGCTCCCTGATCGGCATCCAGGCCGTCATCCTGAACGGAGCCCGCATCGGCAAGTCTTGCCTGGTGGCCGCCGGAGCGGTGGTCACCGAAGGCAAGGTGTTCGAGGACGGATGGTTGATCATGGGCGCCCCGGCCAAGGCGGTGCGTCCGCTCACCCCTGAGCAGATTGCCGGCCTGGCACGAAGTGCAGCCGGTTACGTGGCCAAGGCACAGAAATTCCGGACCGAGCTCGTCCGAATCGACACAGGTAACGCATGAGTGAACTGCACAAGTTCATCTTCGAAGGCATGCCGGTGCGCGGCATGCTGGTTCGCCTGACCGAAGGCTGGCGCGAGGTCCTGCAGCGCCGGGTGGCTTCCAGCGATGTCTTTCCCGAGCCGGTGCGCGTCCTGATGGGCGAGATGGCTGCAGCCGGTGCGCTGATGCAGGCCAGCATCAAGTTCGACGGTGCGCTGGTTCTGCAGGTGTTTGGCGATGGGCCGGTCAAGCTGGCCGTCGTCGAGGTGCAGAACGACCTCGCGTTCCGTGTCACGGCAAAGGTGGTGGGCGACGTTCCTTCCGGGGCCCAGGTCGAGGCGATGCTCAACGTCCATGGCAAGGGCCGTTGCGCGATCACGCTGGACCCCAGGACCAGGTTCCCCGGCCAGCAGCCCTATCAGGGCGTGGTGTCGCTGCACGGTGACCAGCGGGAACCTCTGCAGAAGATCAGCGAGGTCCTCGAGCACTACATGCTGCAGTCGGAGCAGCTCGACACGCGGTTGATCCTGGCGGCCAACGACGAGGTCGCCGCCGGCCTGCTCATCCAGCGCCTGCCGGTCGAGGGTGCCGGCAACCTGGGTCGACGCAACGAGGACGAGATCGGCGTCAACGAGGACTACAACCGGCTGTCGATGCTGGCCGCGACCCTGACGCGCGACGAACTGCTGTCGCTCGACGTGGACACCCTGCTGCACCGCCTGTTCTGGGAAGAGCCGCTCAAGCGCTTCCCGCCCCTGACCGGCGACGACGGGCCGCGCTTCGCCTGCTCGTGCTCCCGCGAGCGTGTCGGTCGCATGCTGATCGGACTCGGTCGACCCGAAGTGGACGACATCATCGTCGAGCAGGGCAGGGCGGAAATCGGCTGCGATTTCTGCGGCATCAAGTACCACTTCGACGCGGTCGATGTCGGCGAGCTGTTCACGCCGAAGCCGCAACAGGTGCCGGGTTCGCCGACGCTCAACTGAGGGCGCCTCCCGAACGGCCATTCGACGGCAGCCGGCAGTCGCGGGCGCACTGGATCATCGCCGCCAGGCTGTGGTCGACATCGTCTGCCGTGGTCGCCCACGAACACACGCTGATGCGCATGGCGGTACGTCCCTGCCACTCGGTGATCCCGCACCAGCAGGTGCCGTCGAGCTGGATCGCCTCGATCGTGCGGCGCGTGGTGTCGGCGTCACCGAAGCGGACCAGCACCTGGTTCAGGACCACATCGTTGAGCACCTCGTGCCCCGCGGCCCGAAGGCCCTGCGCGAACCGCTGCGCAAGCATGCAGCAGCGCTCGATCAGCTCGCGCAGCCCGCTGCGGCCCAGCGAGGCCAGTGCGGCCCAGGCGTCGACGCCGCGGGCGCGCCGCGACAGTTCGGGCGTCAGGTCGCACGCTGCCTCGCCGGAGCTGGCGAGGTAGGCCGCAGAGACTCCCATGGCCGCCCGCAAGACTTCGCGGTCTCGCACGAACACGAGTCCGCTGTCATACGGGACGTTGAGCCATTTGTGCGCATCGGTGGCCCAGGAGTCGGCCTGCGCGATGCCATCGCACAGGTGGCGCCGCCGCGGGCTGGCCTGCGCCCACAGTCCGAATGCGCCATCGACATGCACCCAAGCGCCGTCGCGATGAGCCTGCTCGGTGATTGCGGCAAAGGGGTCGAATGCGCCAGTGTTCACGTTGCCGGCCTGCAGGCAAACGATGCTTGGGCCCGAAAGCCGAGGGAACTGATCGGCACACATCCGACCCTGGCTGTCCACAGGCACGCGTATCAGGCGCTCACGACCGAACCCCAGCACGCCAAGTGCCTTGGTCACGCTGGGGTGCACTTCGTAGCCGACCACCACCGTGACCGCTGGCGCACCGGACAAGCCCTGCGCTTCGACATCCCAGCCGGCGCTCGCCAGTACCGCGTGCCGAGCGGCAGCGAGACCGCAGAGATTGGCTGCCGACGCTCCGCTGACGAAGGCTCCGGCCGCGTCGGGCGGCAGGCCGAGCAGGTCCACGATCCAGCGCAGTGCAGTTCGTTCGAACGCTGCGACACCCGGTGCCGCCGCGGGATGCGGC
>Ga0073904_10001325_pt1 | contig 18536 bp, 16 predicted proteins | sample KloWWTrecipitate_FD_66668 | JGI IMG/M metagenome (GOLD analysis project Ga0073904, IMG submission 66668) | Active sludge microbial communities from Klosterneuburg, Austria, studying microevolution and ecology of nitrifiers - Klosterneuburg... | ecosystem: Engineered > WWTP > Aerobic digester >... | reverse complement strand
CCTCGGCCGCCCCGGGTACTACCACCTTGGCATTCCGATCTCTGGCGGGATGGACCGTTTTGCCCTGCGCGCCGCGAATATGCTGGTGGGCAATGACGAGGGTGCGGCGGTGCTGGAGGCCGTGTTCATGGGGCCGGAGCTGGAATTTACCGCCGCCGCCACAGTGGCGGTGACGGGCGGCGATCTGCCACCGAAACTGAACGGCGATGAGCGCGGCACTTGGGAGGCCTTCCCAGTGAAGGCGGGCGACCGGTTGTCCTTCGGCTTTCTCAAGTCCGGCGCGCGGGCCTATATCGCGGTCTCGGGCGGAATTGACGTGCCGGTGAAACTCGGCTCGCGGTCAACCTATACGCTGGGGGCCTTGGGCGGGCACGAGGGACGCGCGCTGAAGGCTGGCGACAGCCTGCCGGTCGGGGCTGGCGCGGGCGGCAAGGGGGCCATTCCTGCGGCCCTGCGCCGGATGCCCGGCAATCCTGCCGAATTGCGGATGCTGCCGGGGCTTTACTGGCACCGGATCACAGCGGCGGCCGGAAAGCAGTTCTTCGCCGACACCTGGAAAGTCGCCCCTGAGGCCGACCGGATCGGCTATCGCTTCAAGGGTGGTACGGCGCTGGACTTTGTGCCACGCGAACAGCCCTTTGGTGCGGGATCGAACCCGTCGAACATCGTGGACGCTTGCTATCCCTATGGCTCCATTCAGGTGCCGGGCGGAACGGAACCGATCGTGCTGCACCGCGATGCGGTGTCGGGCGGGGGCTACATGATGCTTGGCTGTGTGATCAGCGCCGACATGGACCTGATCGGACAGTTGCAGCCGCATTCGCCCGCCCGCTTCGTCGAAGTGTCGATGGATCAGGCACTGGCGGCGCGGGCCGACCGGCAGGCGGCCCTTGCGGCCTTGCGCAGGCATCTGGGACGGTGATGGACCGGCCCGCTCATCGCTCCCGTGCGGGCGCTCTTCGTTGGGATCAGCGAAGACGCCCGTTAGGGCGGACGAGCGGGTGGTCAGGTTCGACCGCGCGCCTCTTTCGGCGTCACGCCAAAGCGGGCGCGGAAGGCGCGGGAAAACTGCGCCTGATCGGTAAAGCCGCGCGCATAGGCAATCTCGCCAATCGCGCGACGGTTGGCGGGGTTCTTCAGGTCTTCCATCGCGGCCTGCAACCGCGTGTCGCGGATCCACTGGCCCAGCGTGGTGTTGGTGTCGCGCAAAAGCTCGTGCAGGTAACGCACCGAAATCCCGCACCCCGCCGCCACTTCCTCCGGCCCAAGGTCGGGGTCGTCGATATGACGGCGGACAAAACTTTCGATCCGCGCCAGATGCGCCGTGCGCACGGTGGAATTTCCGCTTGTCAGCACCCGCTCATCCGACTGGATGGCCAGCGCCAGAAGGTCGACCAGTTGGCGGCCCACGATGCTGCGCGTCTCTTCGGTCATGTTGTCATAGCGCGCCGGGATCAGGTGGACCATGTCGACGAACAATCCGTTGGCGCCGTTGGTCGCATCGAATTGCAGGCTGCAAAAGCGGTCCGGCGCGCGGATGCGCCCGCCCAGCATTTCCTTCGACAGTTTCATCACCCAAAGGTCAGCCGGTTCGGCATGACTGAATTCATAGGGATCATGGCTGCGTTCGATGAAGAACGCGCCGGGGTTGGCGCGTACTTCCTTGCCGCCTTGCGCAAAGCGCAACTCGGATTTGGCGGGCAGCGTGACAAGAAATTCCTCTGGCCCCGGTTCGCGGAAATGTTTGGGCAGGCGGCGATACATCAGCGCGTCCGAGGTCAGGCGCGACAGCGACACATCGCCCAGATGCCAACTGGTCAGTTCGCCGTCGAATGCCTCGGGGCGCTGGAAGGTCAGGTCCAGCGGGAAATAGGTGCGGGCGATCGTTTCATGCCAGTGGCGGCTGCGTCCCGACATATCAATTCCGCGCGTGGAGATTGTGGATTTCATCGCGTGCCTCCCCGTTTGCCGCAGAAGGCCATGGCGCAGCCTTTGTGTAAAGCGGCGCGTTCGGGTCGCGCACCGGACTGCACGGAAACACAAAAACACATGCGTCCGGTGCAAAGACGGCGGCTGCCGGGGGCGCTTACGGTTCTTGTCACAAAGGCACAACAGATGCCGCGTGACAGGGAGTTCTTGCGATTCGGACGGGCTTTTGCTCGAACGCAGCCCTTTTGCGCGGCCCCAACCGGAGGGCTTCGTCGTGGCAAGTAAAGCCAAACCAAAGGTCGAGATAGACCCCATCACCCTGTCGGTGGTGCGGGGCATTCTTGAGACCACCCAGCGCGAGATGACGCTCTCGCTTGAGAAAACTGCGCGGTCATCGGTGTTCAACCTGGCGCATGATTATTCGACCGCACTCTTCAACGCGACGCCCGAGATGATCTTGCAGGGGCAGGATATTCCCATCCATCTCGGCTCGCTCATTCCAGCGATGAAGGTGGTGGCGGGCTATTTCGGGGATGACATCCACGAAGGTGACCTTCTGATCCACAACGACCCGGCCTGGGGTGGCAGCCATGCCATCGACACCTGCTTCTACAAGCCGGTGTTCTGGAAGGGACGCCTGAAATACTGGACGGTCTGCAAAGGCCACCTGACCGACGTGGGTGGCCCGGTGCCTGCGGGCTATAACCCGAACGCCAAGGAAATCTACGCCGAATGCCTGCGCATTCCGCCCGTAAAGGTCTGGGATCGCGGCCAGCCCCGCAAGGACGTGCTGAACTTCATCCTGACCAACATGCGCGCGCGCCGCGACCAGGAGGGCGACTTCAACGCCCTGATCGGCGCCTGCCAAGTGGGTGAACGCGCGCTGATCGCCATGCTGGAGAAGTATGGCGAAGAGATGGTCGACGCCTGCATCGACACGCTGCTGGACATGGCAGAGCGGCAGATGCGTTCGCTGATTTCGGGTGTTCCCGATGGCACCTATGAAGGCGCTGCCATTCTGGAAGATGCAGGCCACGGTTTCGGTGATTTCGAGATCAAGGCCAAGGTGACGATCAAGGCCGACACCTGCCATATCGAAATCTCCTCGCCGCCGCAGATCCCCTATTTCATCAACAGCTACGAAGGGAACAGCTATTCCGGCGTCTATCTGGGCCTGATGATGTTCGCCCAGCTGCCGCCACCCTATAACGAGGGGCTTTATCGCTGCGTTTCGGTGAACATGGGGCCGAAGGGCACAATCTGCAACGCAGCCGAACCCGCCCCCCACATGAACTGCACCACGACGCCGATGGAGACGCTGACAGATGCCGTGCGGCTGGCCTTTGAAAAAGCGGTGCCGTCCAAGGTTTCGGCAAGCTGGGGCCATGCCAACGGGCTGAATATCGCCGGTTGGGACAAACGGCATGACGAGGAATATGTGACGATGGTGCTGGCCACCATCATCTCAGGGGCCGGTGCCACACCTTCACAGGACGGCTGGCACGCCTGCGGGCCGGAATGCTGCTTCGGCGCGCTGACCTCGGGCGATGTGGAGCTTCTGGAATACTCCTACCCCATCATCATCCACCGCTATTCCCTGATGACCGACAGCGGCGGCGCGGGCAAGTTTCGCGGCGGATCGGGCACCGCCTGGGAAGTGGAGCCTTTGTCCGACGATATGACCTTCATCACCTTTGGTGAGGGCCGGCGCATTCCCGCTGTTGGCGCTGCGGGCGCTGCCAGCACCATGATCGACACCAAGGTCGGCCGTCTGGAACTGGTCGAAGGCGACCGGCAGGAGACGATCCGCGAGAACGTCATCAAGGTTATCAAACCCGGTGACCGCATTACCAACATGAACCCCGGCGGCGGGGGATACGGCAACCCGATGGAGCGGCCGGTCGAAAAGGTCGTCTGGGATGTGAAAAACGGGCTCGTCTCGATCGAGGGGGCAAGGGAGGATTACGGCGTCATCATCACCAACCCGGCCACGCTGGACGTGGATATCGCAGCAACCAAGACCATGCGCGCGCACCGCGCCGTGGCGGCGAAATAAGGGGGATGAGACAATGAAATCCGATTATCGTTTGGGCATCGACGCCGGCGGCACCTTCACCGATTTCGTGCTGGCTGACAAAACCGGGCAAGTGCGGCTGTTCAAGGCCCTGTCCACGCCGCAGGACCCGACGCTTGCCATCAAGAACGGCCTTGCGCTGATTTCCGAAGAGCTGGGCGTTTCGGCCGAACATGTGGTGTCGAACTGCGATCTGTGCATCAACGGCACCACTGTGGGGCTGAACGCGCTGATCACCTACAAGGGGGCAAAGACCGGGCTGATCTGCACGGCGGGCCATGAAGACAGTCTTGAAATCCGCCTTGGCCACAAGGAAGACGGCTATCGCTATGACCCGGAATACCCGCCAGCGACCATGCTGGTGCCGCGGTTCCTGCGGCGCGGGGTGCGCGAGCGGATCTTGTCAGACGGCACGGTGCGCGAACCCCTGAACGAAGCTGACGTGCGCGCGGCCTGCGAGCTTTTCAAGGCCGAAGGGGTGGAAACCGTGGCGATCAGTTTTGTCTGGTCGGTGCTGCATCCCGAGCATGAGGCCCGTGCAGGCGCAATCGTGCGCGAGATGATGCCGGGGGTGATCCTGACGCTGGGGTCGGAACTTTACCCGCAGGTCCGCGAATATACCCGCACCTCTACCGCTGTGGTGAACGCCTATCTCGCGCCGATCATGAAACGTTATGTGGCGGCGGTGGATGCCTATTTCCGCAGCCTCGGGGCCAAGCAGCCGGTGCGCTATTACCAGTCGAACGGCGGCCTGGCGATTGGTCAGGCGATGACGGATCGGTCGGTTTATGCCATCAACTCGGGGCCTGCTTCCGCCCCTGCTGCAGGGCAGTATGTCTGCGAACCCTTTGGCAAGAAGGACGTGATCACCGTCGACATGGGCGGCACCTCGTTCGACATCACGCTGACCAAGGACGGCTCGACCAACATCAACAAGAACATCGACTTCCTGCGCTACCGTATCGGGGTGCCGATGATCCAGGTGGAAACGCTGGGCGCGGGTGGCGGCTCGATCGGCTGGATCGACGAGATGGGGCTGATGCAGATGGGACCGCAATCGGCAGGCTCTGACCCCGGCCCGGCCTGCTATGGACAGGGCGGCAAGCTGCCCACCGTGTCGGATGCCAACCTTGTGATGGGATATCTCAACCCCGATGGTCTGGTCGGTGGGCGGTTGCCGTTGGACTATCAAAAGGCCCATGACGCGATCAGGACGAACCTGGCCGAACCGCTTGGAATGACGGTCGAACGCGCCGCCTATGGCATGTTCACCATCGTCAACGCCAACATGGTCAACGGTATCCGCCGGGTGACGGTGGAACGCGGCTACGACCCGCGCGACTTCGTGCTGGTTGGGGCAGGGGGCGCCACGGCGGCCCATATCACGGCGCTGGCCGATGCGATCGGCATCGACACCATCGTGCTGCCGAAGCTGGCATCGGGGCTTTGCGCCTTTGGCCAGATCATCAGCGACGTGAAATACAACTACATGGCGACCGCGCCCCTGCGGCTGGAGACCGATGCGGCCTATGCGCGAATTGACGAGCTCTTCAACCAGATCGAGGCGCAGGGCATCGCGCATCTGAAAGACGATGGCTTCAAGGCCAAGGACATTGTGGTCAAGCGCAGCCTTGATATGCGCTATGTCGGACAAGTCCATGAATGCACAGTGGAAATCGGCAATTTCAAGGTGGATGGCAAGTCCATCGCCAAGATCAAGGAAGCTTTCCACAAGCGGCACAAGGAACTCTACACCTATGCCGAGCCGCAATCGGTGGTCGAGGTCGTGAACATCGAAAGCACCGTCTACGGCGTGGTGGAAAAGCCCGAACGGATGACCATCGGCGCGGGTGCCACGGCGGAAAAGGCCATCAAGGGCCACCGGGACGCGGTATTCAGTGCCGATGGCAAGCGCGTGCGGACCCCGATTTATGACGGCACTCCCTTGGGTGTCGGGGCCACGGTCAAAGGCCCCGCGGTCATCGAAGAAGTCACCACCACCATCGTGATCGAGCCCGGCTGGACCGCGCGGCTGGATGCCAGCGGCTCCTACCTCATCACCCGTGACCGGAAGAAAGGGGCCAAATGAGCGATCTGAACGCTGACAAGATATCGGTCGCCTTCGCGGGGCTGCGCGCCCTGTCGGAAGTGGACCTGAAGGTGACTTCCGGCCAGATCGTCGGGCTGATCGGCCCGAACGGGGCGGGCAAGACCACGCTTGTCAACGTGCTGACCGGGTTTCAGGCCGCCACCGAGGGCTTTGTCCGGCTGGACGGGCAAAGCCTTTCGGGCCTGAAGCCGCACGAAGTGCGCCGCCGGGGCGTCGCCCGCACCTTTCAGGGCGGGCGGCTGTTTCGCGACCTGGCGGTGATCGATAATCTGGAGGTGACGGGCGTCGGGCTTGGCCTGCGTCGCGCAGCGGCCATAGCGGAGGCCCGCCAGATGCTGGACTGGATGGGGATCGCCCCCTTGGCGGACCGCATCGCCGGCACATTGCCCTATACCGACGAACGCCGGGTGGCGATTGGCCGGGCGCTGATGGGCAAGCCCGCCTTCGTTCTTCTGGACGAACCCGCCGCCGGGATGAGCGCGGCCGAGGCGCAAGACCTGTCGGACCTGATCCGCCGCATCGCGGGCGAAATGGGCTGCGGGGTTCTGTTGATCGAACATAATGTGGGGCTGGTGCTGGACCTCTGCCACCATGTCGTTGTCCTTGACTCCGGTGTTGTCATCGAAACCGGCGACCCCACCGCCATCCGGGCCAGCGAAAAGGTACGCCATGCCTATATGGGCACCGCTGCCGACACCAACCTTCCGGTGTTGGAGGTGATGGAATGAGCCTTCTGACGCTTTCCAACCTTTCAGTGCGCTACGGCCGTCTGACGGCGGTGCGGGGCGTTACATTCACCATGGCCGAAGGGGAAATCCTGTTCATCACCGGGCCAAACGGGGCCGGAAAATCCTCGCTTCTGCGGGCGATTGCCGGGGTCACGCCGCCGTCTGGCGGGCGGGTGGATTTCGCCGACCATGACGTTACCGGCCGGGCGCCCGAAGACATCGCGCGATTGGGTCTGTCGATGGTGCCCGAAGGCCGCGATGTGTTCGGTGGCCTGACCATCGAGGAAAATCTGATGGTCGGCACCGGCATGCACGCCTTGGAACGCGGCTGGAAGGCCCGCGCCGCGACAGAGCTTGAGGCGGTCTATGCGACCTTCCCGATCCTGAAGGACCGCCGCCATACGCAGGCCGGTCTCCTGTCAGGCGGTCAGCAGCAGATGCTGGTGATCGGTCGGGCGCTGATGACCAACCCACGCCTTGTGGCCATTGACGAGCCGTCGCTGGGCCTTGCCCCGAACATCACCGATCAGGTCTATGAACGGCTGATCGCGCTGCGCGCGGAACGCAAGCTGACGCTGCTGATTGTCGAGCAATCCTCGACCCGCGCCATGATGGTGGGCGGGCGGATGATGCTGATGCGGGGCGGCGAGATCTTGCTGGACGGCGACGCAAGGGCCTTGGGCCAAAGCGAGGCCATGCAGGCGGCCTATTTCGGATATGGAGATCATTGATGGGGTCGCTGTTGCAGGTTGTCTTTGACGCGCTGTCGCTGGGATCGCTTTATGCGCTGGGCGCGCTTGGCATCGCGCTGATCTTCGGTGTGATGCGGCTGGTCAACTTTGCCCATGGCGATGTGATCGCGGCCAGTATCTTTGCGCTGCTCTGGCCATCGGTCGATGCGGTGGCCATCCTTTTCGCGGGAAACCTGCCGTGGTTCCTGTTGATCCCCTTCGTACTGGCCATTGGCGCCGGGCTTTCGGTGGCGTCCGAAGTGGTGGTGTTTCGTCGCTTTCGCCGGGCCAATCCGGCGACCATGATGATCGCCTCTTTCGCCCTGGGTTTCGTGATCCGTTACTTCCTGCTGATGCTGTTTTCCAGCCGGCCGAAAAGTATCTCGCTGCTGCCATCGCTCAGCCAACCTATTGAAATCCTTGGCGCACGCATCCCGCTTTTGCAACTGATCACCATAGCGGTGACCATAGCCGTGCTCTTTGGTCTGACGACGTTCCTGCGCCGCACCCGTTTCGGGCTGGAGATGCGGGCAGCGGCTGAAAACTTCACCATGGCGCGGATGCTGGGCGTGCGGGCCAACCGGGTGATCATGGGGGCCTTTGCGCTGTCGGGCGCGCTGGCTGCGGCGATTGCGTTGATCCTGGGGTCGCAGACCGGAACAGCGAATATCATGATGGGGGCGAGTGTGATGCTGATGGCCTTCATCGCCACGGTGATCGGCGGCATGGGCAGCCTTGCGGGCGCGGTGCTGGCCGGGTTCCTGCTGGGCGCGATTGCGACTGTGATGCAGGTCATCCTGCCGCCCGATGCCCGCGCTTTCCGCGATGCCTTTGTCTATGGCGCGGTGATTTTGGTGCTGATCTTCCGGCCACAGGGCCTGCTGTCGGCGCGCGGCACGAAGGAGCGCGTGTGATGTCCCTGTCTGTCGCCCGCCGCACTATCGCTACGCCGGTTCTTCTGACCCTGCTTCTGGTCGGGTTCGCGCTCGTCGCTGTCATGGCCGGGTCCAAACCCTTCAACCAGACGATCATCGACATCTTCTTGAAGGTGATATTCGTCGTCGGCCTGTGGGTCTTTGTCGGCAATTCCGGCGTGATCTCGTTTGGCCACATCGCCTTTGCCTGCCTTGGCGGTTATGTCGCCGCCTGGACCACGATCAAGCCGATGATGAAGGGCATGTCGATGCCCGGCCTGCCGGACTGGCTGATGCAGACCGAAATACCCTATTGGGCGGCGGCCCTCGTTGGCGCCGGATGGGCAGCCCTCTGGGCGCTGATGTTCGGGGCGGTTCTGATGCGGCTTTCCGGCATTGCCGCTTCCATCGCGACCTTTGCCATGCTGGCCATGGTGAACTCAATCTATTCCAACTGGGATAGCGTGACCGCCGCCACATCGTCCGTCGTGGGCATTCCCATCGTGCGCACGATCTGGCCCTATCTGATCGCCGCGATCCTGTCGGTCTTTGCGGCCTGGGCTTACGGCATCTCGCGCCACGGTCTTGCCTTGCGCGCCGCCCGTGACGAGCCGACGGCGGCGGCGGCCAGCGGGATCGACATACCCCGCGCCCGGCTGATCGCCTTTGTGATCTCGGGCGCGATCATGGGCATGGGCGGGGCGCTTTACGCCCATTCCATCGGCGTTGTGACCCCTGACACCTTCTATCTGGGCCTGACCTTCATCACGCTTTCGATGCTGGTGGTGGGGGGCATGGGCAGCCTGTCAGGCGCGGTTCTGGGCGTGCTGATCCTGTCCAGCCTGATCCAGATCCTGCGCTGGCTGGAGGCTGGCGTGCAGGTGGGCCAAACCACCTTTGCCCTGCCGGGGGGCGTGCAGGAAATCGCCCTCGGCGTCGTGATGATCCTGATCCTCATGTTCCGGCCCACCGGGATCATGAGCAACCGCGACCTTAGCCTGTCCACAAGGCCGGCTATGGAACCTCCGGGCCGGTCTGAAACCGGATCTGGCCCCAAGACCTGAAAAACCACCCAACAAGGAGAGACCCGATGAAAAGACTGATAACCGCTCTTGCCGCAACCACCTGCCTGACGGCCCCGGCACTGGCCGATGACGACAAGATCATCGTCGGCTTTGCCACCGCCGAAACCGGCTTCATGCAGGCCTATGACAAGCCCGCCCAAGACGCCGCCATGATCCGCATTTCCGAGATCAACGCGGCGGGCGGCCTCTTGGGCAAGCAGATCGAGGTGGTGAATGCCGACACCAAGACCGACCGCGCCGAGGGGGCCAAGGCTGGTCTGACGGTGATTGACGCGGGCGCCGACATGGTTGTCGTGTCCTGTGACTACGACTTCGGCTCACCGGCCGCCCTGGCCGCCGAAAGTGCTGGTCTGCCGTCGTTTTTCCTTTGCGCGGAATCGATCAAGGCTGGCATTCAGGGCGTTGGCCCCAATTCCTTCTCGGCCTCGGTTCTGGCGGCCGTGCAGGGCGCGACCATGGCCGAATGGTCCTACAACAAGAAAGAGGCGCGGACCTTCTACCGTCTTCTCGACACCTGGACCGAGTATAACAAGGGCATCTGCGACGGCTTTGACTGGATGCTGCCGAAGCTCGCGGACGCCAAACTGGTGGGCGAGGATACTTTCCTGAACGAAGACGCCTCCATCGCCGCCCAGATCACCCGCATCAAGGCCCTGCCGGAAGAGCCCGATGCGATCATGCTTTGCACCATGATGCCGGGCGCTGTGTCGGCCATCAAACAGATCCGGGCCGCCGGGATCAACTCGATGATCCTGAACGGGTCGGGCGTTGACGGCAGCTACTGGCTGTCGGCTGTGCCGGACCTGTCGAACTTCTTCGTGCCGGTCCAGGGCTCGATCTATGGCGATGACCCGAATGCCGATGTGACGGCCTTCAACGCCAAATACAAGGAAGTGACCGGCGGCGATCCCTCGACCCAGTATGTCTATCCGGGTTATGTGATGATCGACGTCTGGGCCAAGGCGGTGGAACGTGCGGGCACCACCGAAACCGCTGCTGTTGTGGCGGAGCTGGAGAAGATGAATGGCGAGCCGACGCTGTTTGGCCCGCGCACCTACACATCGGAAATTCACCATCAGAACCAGGCTCGTTACCTGATCGTCGAGACCAACGCGGGCAAGCCTGGCGTGGTGGATGAATGGACCATTTCAGAAGCCATCCCTGTCGCCGATCTGATGAAGTAAGCGCCGAGTGGCGAACGTTCGGCCCCCGCGAAAGTGGGGGCCGTTTTATGTGGGGCGGGCGCCGATGCGCAAAGCGATTGGCAGCGGAACCTCCATACTCTGGCGGACTTGCCCCCGCAGGCAATTCAGTCAGGTCGTTTCGGTTCATTCCGGTTGTTGCAGAACAGGGCGATTTTATTGCCTTGGGGATCGCGCAGATAGCCCACATAGAAATGTGCACCGTATTGGGCGCGAAAGCCGGGCGCCCCCTCGTTTCGCCCGCCAGCCGCAATTGCAGCCGCATGTAGTTTTCGCACCAGAAACTGGGTTTGCACCTTGAAAGCCACCATCGTGCCGTTGCCCGCCGATGCGGCCAGCCCGTCATAGGGTGATTTGACATAGAAGTCGGCCGTTTCATGCTGTTGATCAGAGCTGACAGGGATCGCGTAGCTCAACCCCTCGTCCGAAACGTCAAGATTGTAGCCGAGGTCCGGCAGGAAGGCCGAATAGAACCTTTCCGCCCGAGCGATGTCATCCACGCCGACCGTTACGTAGCCGATCATTATGTTCCTCTTTCTGCCGGATCAGACCACTTGGACACCGGATTCGCAAAACCTGGGGTCTTGATCCTTACCTGTGGTTCGACCCGACCGCATGTTTTCATGTCGCATCGTGCCGGGAAATCAGACCATAGGTCTCGGGTCGCCGGTCCCTCCAGGTGCCCCAGCTTTGCCGGTAGCTACGGATCGCATCGAGGTCGATTTTTGCGGTCAGATAGGTTTCATCCACCCGGTTTGCTTCGGCCAGCATCGCACCCGTATGGTCAGCGATGAAGGACGATCCGTAAAACGTCATCTCCAGGTTCGGCCCCTTTTCTAGCCCCACCCTGTTGGAGGCCACCACCGGTACCATATTGGCCGCGGCATGGCCCTGCATCGTACGTTGCCAGTGCCTCGCGCTGTCGAAATCGGGCTGCCCCGGTTCCGACCCGATCGCGGTTGGGAACAGCAGCACCTCGGCCCCCAGAATGGCCAGCGACCGCGCGGTTTCTGGAAACCACTGGTCCCAGCAGATACCGCAGCCAATCTTTGCAAACCGCGTGTCGAATACCTTGAAGCCGGTATCGCCGGGGGTGAAATAAAACTTCTCCTCATAGCCTGTCGCATGCGGGATATGGGTCTTGCGATAGTTGCCGATGATCGCCCCGTCAGCGTCGATCATCGCCAGGGAATTGAAGAACGTGTTGCCCGCCGCCTCGTAATAGCTGACTGGCAGCACCACCCCCAGCCGCTTGGCCAGGCCCGCGAAGTGTTGCACCGCGCGGTCGGCCTGCATCGGCTTGGCATACTGCTGAAAGCTTTGGTCCTTTTCGATGCAGAAATAGGGCGTCTGGAACAGTTCTTGCAGCAAGATGATCTCTGCCCCATCTTCTGCGGCCGCCGTCACCTGCTCTTCAGCCTTCTGGATATTGTCATCCAGGTCCCAGGAACAGGCCATCTGGGTTGCGGCCAGTGTCACGATTGCCACGTGTCTTCCTTTCAGTTCATCAGCTTGGTCCGGACCTTGTCGATCAAGGCCGTGGCCTTGGGCGAGCAGTCTCGGGCTTGTAGCGCTCAGCCTCACCCGCATAACCTTTGAAAACAACGGAAAAATCCGGCGATAACCGGAGCGGGAGAACGCTTTCTCTGGGGAAGGTGGCGGAGAGGGTGGGATTCGAACCCACGGTCGGCTTGCACCGACAACGGTTTTCGAGACCGCCGCATTCGACCACTCTGCCACCTCTCCGCATCAGGGGTCGTCGTGGGGGCGGGGTTTAGCTGGGCTTTGTCTGCAGCGCAACCTGAAAAACGTGCAAAGTCGTCCGGCAATCCTCTGCGCAAAGATGGCGGGCTCAGTTGGCTCGCTTGGCAGCGGGCGGCGGACGGGTTAGGCTGGGCGCAGGGCCGTGCAAAGGCTCGGTTCCGGCAGGCACAACATGACCCTTTCCCGATCGACCAAAGCCATTCTGGTGGCGCTCTGCGTCAGCGGTGCCAGCGTTGCGACCTTCGTTCCGGGGGGCGGGTCGATGGCGCAAGCCGCCGAAACCCCGGCGGCGGAGCTGGAGCGGATTTTGCTGATCCCCGACCTGCTTGAAATCATGCAAAAGGAAGGGGTCGCCTACGGCGAAGAGGTCGCGTCCGAGTTTTTCGAAGGCGAACCTGACAGCGACTGGTCGAGCGACGTGGCGCGCATCTATGATCCGGCCCGTATCGGCCCCGCCTTTCATCAGGCCTTCGAGGAGGAACTGGCAAGAACCGGCTCTGACCCCGCACCGATGATCGAATTTTTCCGGTCCGACCTTGGTCAGCGGATTCTGACGCTGGAACTGTCGGCGCGTTCCGCGATGATCGATGATGCGATCGAGGAGGAGGCCAAGGTCGCCATGGACCGGCTGGAGGAGGCGGGCGACCCGCGCCTGACCATGATCCGCGCCTATGTCGCCGCCAATCATCTGGTGGACATGAACGTCTCCAGCGCGCTGAATGCAAATCTGGCCTTCCTGACGGGCCTGTCGCAGGCGGGCGGCTTCCAGAGCCAGATGCCGGAGGATGAAATCCTCGCGCAGGTCTGGTCGCAGGAGGAGGAGGTGCGCGTCGAAACGGAGCGCTGGCTTTTGTCCTTTTCGCTGATGGCCTATTCGCCGCTGAGCGATCAGGACATGCAGACCTATATTGCCTTCTCCGAAACGCCGGCGGGCGTGGCCCTGAACCGGGCGCTTTATGCGGCCTATGACGGGATCTTCACCGATATTTCCCGCGAACTCGGCCTGTCCGCCGGGCGACGTATGGGTGGCACGAGCCTTTGACTGGCCGGGTATTTCCAGGATGAGCGGGGCGGTCCGGCGGCGGAAAGTCTTTTACCTTCCGGGGTTTGATCCATTCCCGCCTCGGCGCTACCGAGAGCTCTATCGCAGCGAAAGTGCCGCTCAGGCCGCGATTTCCGGTTATGCCGTGACCGTGGCGGCAGCAAAAGGCCAGTCGGGTTACGGCTGGCACGTGCAGGGCCGGATGGACGGCTGCAGTGTGGAAAGCGCGGTCGAGGTTCTGGTCTGGTCCGACATCGTTGAACGTTCGATGGATCTGGGCATTGTCGCGACCTATGTGCAGTTGGTACGCACTGCCTGGGCCTATCTGGGCTCGGGCGCGCTCTTCCGGCTCATGCGCCTGCGCAAGGGGCCGATGATCGCGGCGCTCTACCCGATTGCGCTGCTGGTCCTGGAGCTCTTGGTGGCTTTGGGGCTGGGGGCAGGGGTCTGGGCTTTGACGGGCCTGGTGCTGTCCGCCGACACCGGCGCGCTGGGCACCGTCTTGCGGCTGGCGGGCGCGCTGGTCGTCGTCCCGCTGGTGCTGGCCTGGTTCCGGCGGGTGGATAACCGGATATTCGCCTGGTATCTGATGCATGATTACGCCTTCACTGCGCAATATCACGGTGCCAACCCGCCGGAGCTTGAGGCGCGGATGGCTGAATTCGGCGATCATATTGCCACATCCTTTGCTGAGGATTGGGACGAGGTGCTGGTGGTCGGCCATTCGTCGGGCGCCCATCTGGCCATATCGATCCTCGCCGACCTGATCCGCGATCAGCGTGTGCCTGCCGAGCGGCCCGTACTGGGCTTCCTGTCGCTCGGTCAGGTGGTGCCAATGGTGTCCTATCTGCCAGGGGCGGACCGGCTTCGCGCCGATCTGGCCTTTCTGTCGGTGCAGGACCGGCTGACCTGGGTTGATGTGACCGCGCCGGGCGATGGGTGCGCTTTCGCGCTGTGTGACCCGGTCGCGGTGTCCGGGATGGCCGGGCCGGGCAAGCGCTGGCCGCTCGTCTTGTCGGCGGCCTTTACCCGGACGCTGTCGCCCGAACGCTGGCGCGCGCTGCGTTGGCGGTTTTTCCGGCTGCATTTCCAGTATCTGTGCGCCTTCGACCTGCCCGGTGACTATGATTATTTCCGCATCACCGCCGGGCCGCTGACCCTTGCCGATCGCTACCGGGGCCGTGCCCCATCGAAAAGCCGGATCGAAACCGCATACAACCGTTTTGGGCGCGCGCCATGATCCCGCCCAAACCCGCCGCGCGGGCCGAAAAGGTCTCGCTTTTCCGCTATCTCAGGCTCTTCCGGCAGGACATCTTGTCAGCGCAGCCCGCGCGGCTTTATCGGGCGCTGATGGCGGAATTTCGCACGCCCTTCTTCCGGTCCTACCTGTGCAATGATCCCGCATTGATTGACCGGATCTTGAAAGAGGAGCCCGCGAATTTCCCCAAATCCGAAAGGGTAGGCGAAGGGCTGATGCCGCTTCTGGGCCGGTCGGTCTTCGTGACCAACGGCGCGGAATGGGAAAGCCAGCGTCGGATCATCGACCCTGCTTTCGAGGGCGGCCGTTTGCGCGAAACCTATCCCGCGATGCTGGCCGCCGCGAATGCCGCCGTGGCGCGAATGCAGGGCAGGGGGAATGGCCCGCTCGAGGTTGAAGCCGAGATGAGCCATGCGGCGGCGGATGTGATCTTCCGCACGCTCTTTTCGATCCCGATTGATCATGCCGTGGCGGCGCGGGTCTTCGCGCGCTTTCGCGATTACCAGCGCGCACAACCGCTTTTGAATCTGGCGGCCTTCCTGCCCTTGCCACGATGGATGCCACGCTTCCACCGCCGGTCCGCGCGCCGTGCCGCCCGCGACATTCGCAGGCTGATGACCGACCTGACCGAAGAGCGCGCAACTGCAATTCACGCAGGGCGCGCGCCCGACGATCTGGCCACGAAGATCATGACAACCCCCGACCCGCAGACCGGGCGCTGTTTCAGCCCGGCGGAGATGGTCGATCAGGTGGCGATCTTCTTTCTGGCGGGGCATGAAACCTCTGCCTCAGCACTCGCCTGGGCGCTCTATCTGCTGGCGCTTTTCCCAGATGTGCAGACCCGCGCGCGGGCCGAGGCGCAGGCACTGCCCGAAAATCCCACCTTTTCCGATATTTCCCGGCTGGGCTTCCTCCGCGACATCTTCCGCGAAACGCTGCGGCTTTACCCGCCGGTTCCGATGATGGTGCGCGAAAACCGCTGCCCCGTGGAGTTTCGCGGGCGCGACATAGCGCCCGGCGCACAGATCGTCCTGTCGCCCTGGCATGTCCACCGTCATGAACGGTTCTGGGACCGGCCGGATCATTTCGACCCCGACCGCTGGCAAACCAGCCAGGGTCGCACAGCAGCGCGCGCCGCATGGTTTCCCTTCTCCTCCGGGCCGCGCGTCTGCCCCGGTGCGGGCTTTGCGATGATCGAGGGGCCACTGATTCTGGCGCTGCTTTTGCGGGAGTTCCGTTTTGCCACCGCGGGGCCGGAACCCGTTCCGGTTGCGCATCTGACCGTCAGATCGCGCTGTGGTATTTGGCTTTCGGTGACACCCGCTGAGTAATAGTTTTGTGACGTTACGTCACAACGAGCATCAGCCCGATGAACATATCCTCGCCACACTCCCGACAGGATTGGCAGCAATCTCAGCCGTATTGTTTGCATGTTTGAAGGCTTTTTTGATGAGTGAAAAGATGCACAACGGGTCAGGTATGGATCTGCGCGGCCTGCGCATCAGGATCGCAATTCCTGCGTGGAGGCTGATCGGACGCGGTAACCCTGCGCACGGGCAGGGGGTATCGCAACAGGAGATCCGGTCCTTGTTTCGCGATGAACTTCAGGATTTACGCACATGGCGGCGAGGGCGGAAACCGTCGCCGATCACAGGTCAGCGGACGCTCTGACCCCGGTTCTGCAATGCGCGCAGCACATAAAGGCGGATGGCGGTCGCAAGGCCGCTGTCCTGACCGCGTTCCGCATCAATCACGGCCGCCAGGGCATTGATCGGCATGTTCTTCTCGGTGGCTAGATCCCGGAAGGCGGTCCAGAATTCCGCCTCGAGCGACACGCTGGTCCGATGGCCGTTCAGGGTCAAAGATCGTTTGACGGGTCGGGTCATTCGGGTCCAGATCCCGGATCAAGCCTATGCCCGTCAAGCGCCGCGCGTGCCTTTTCCGCCTCGGTCTTTTCCAGCGCCTTCTGGCTCTTGGTCCGACCGAATTTCGCGGCATTCCCGTCAGCCGTCGTGCGCGCCGCGCTTCGGGCCTTGGCCTTGCGGGCGGTGCGAAGGTTGACGATCTCGGCCATCAGCCTTTCGGGCCGATCATGTCTTCGGGGCGGACCACGCGGTCGAAGGTTTCGCCATCGACCAGCCCCAGCCGAATGGCCTCTTCGCGCAGCGTCGTGCCGTTCTTGTGCGCGGTCTTGGCGACCTTGGTGGCATTGTCATAGCCGATGGTCGGTGCCAGCGCTGTCACCAGCATCAGGCTCTCTTTCATCAACTGGTCGATCCGCGCCACATTGGCCTGCGTGCCCACCACCATATTGTCCGTGAAAGACCCTGCCGCATCGCCCAGAAGCTGCATGCTTTGCAGGACATTGTAGGACATCATCGGGTTGTAGACGTTCAGTTCGAAATGCCCTTGGCTACCGGCAAAGCCCACGGCGGCGTCATTGCCCATCACATGCGCGCAGACCATGGTCAGCGCCTCGGCCTGGGTCGGGTTCACCTTGCCCGGCATGATCGACGATCCCGGTTCATTTTCCGGCAAGATCAGCTCGCCCAAGCCCGAACGCGGACCGGACCCCAGAAGCCTGAGGTCATTGGCGATCTTGAACAGGCTGGCCGCCACCGTCTTCAGCGCGCCCGAAAACATCACCATCGCATCATGCGCCGCCAGCGCTTCGAACTTGTTCGGTGCGGTGACGAAGGGCAGGCCAGTAATCTTGGCAATCTCGCCCGCCACGCGCTTGTCCCAACCCACGCGGGTGTTCAGCCCGGTGCCAACGGCGGTGCCGCCCTGTGCAAGCTCATAGATGTCAGGCAGGCAGGATTTCACCCGCGCGATGCCCTTTTCGACCTGCTTGGCATAACCGGAAAATTCCTGGCCCAGCGTCAGGGGGGTCGCGTCCTGGGTATGGGTGCGACCGATCTTGATGATGTCCTTGAACTCCTCGGACTTCGCCACCAGCGCCTTGTGCAGCTTCTCCAGGCCCGGCAGCAGCACATCGCGCGCCATCATGCCGATGGCCACATGCATCGCGGTCGGGAACGTGTCGTTCGACGACTGCCCCATGTTCACATGATCGTTCGGATGGACCGGCTTTTTCGATCCCTTCACGCCACCCAGCATTTCGATCGCGCGGTTCGAAATCACCTCGTTGGCGTTCATGTTCGATTGGGTGCCGGACCCGGTCTGCCAGACGACCAGCGGGAAGTTGTCGTCGAACTTGCCCTCGATCACTTCTTGCGCAGCAGCGGCGATGGTCTGGCCGAGCTTTTCGTCGATATCGCCCTGCGCGATATTCACCAGCGCACAGGCTTTCTTGATCACCCCCAGCGCCCGCACGATGGCGACGGGCTGTTTTTCCCAGCCGATCGGGAAGTTCTGGATCGACCGTTGGGTCTGCGCCCCCCAATATTTATCGGCGGGAACTTCCAGCGGGCCAAAGCTGTCGGTTTCGGTGCGGGTCAGGGTCATGGCGGCTCTCCGAACTTCTGTCGCCCCCTCTTATGGCGATGGCGCGCGGGAAATCAACGCGCATGCAAGGGGGTTAGCGCTGTCAGCCTGCGGTTTTCTGCCGGAAGTGATGCACGCGCGCAGGCGGCAGGTTGGCCCAGACATGGGCAACCTCTTCCACCGTCAGGCCAAGCTCTGCGATGATCTCGGGCGGGACGGAGGGTTTGGTCCCATAGGTGAACTGGATATAGG
>Ga0073904_10001323_pt1 | contig 18544 bp, 15 predicted proteins | sample KloWWTrecipitate_FD_66668 | JGI IMG/M metagenome (GOLD analysis project Ga0073904, IMG submission 66668) | Active sludge microbial communities from Klosterneuburg, Austria, studying microevolution and ecology of nitrifiers - Klosterneuburg... | ecosystem: Engineered > WWTP > Aerobic digester >... | reverse complement strand
TGCGGCGGGTGCGGATTGTACGACTCGGAGCGCCGAGGCACGACTCGGAGAGCCGGGGCACGACGTGGAGCGCCGGGGCACGACTTGGAGCGCCGGGGCACGACTTGGAGCGCCGGGGCTTCAGCCCCGGCGTCCCGCTTACCCCGACAGGAACATCTCGTACGCGGGATTATCCGCTTCGCGCGCGAAGTGGTAGCCGAGCCCGGCGAGGACGCGGTCGAAGTCCACGCCCTCTTCCGGCGGTACCTCGAAGCCGGCCAGCACGCGGCCGAAGTCGGCGCCGTGGTTTCTGTAGTGGAAGAGGCTGATGTTCCACCGCCCGCCGAGACGGTCGAGGAAGTCCATCAGCGCGCCAGGCCGCTCCGGAAACTCGAATCGATAGAGTCGCTCGTGCTGTACCTCGCGTGAGCGCCCGCCCACCATGTAGCGCACGTGGAGGGTCGCCAGGTCGTCGCGCGTCAGGTTCAGCGTCCGATGCCCGCGCTCGACGAGGTGCGCCGCCAGGTCGTCGGCCTCGCGGTGTGATTCGACGGCGACACCGACGAAGATGTGCGCCTCGCTGCGGCTGCTCAGCCGGTAGTTGAATTCGGTGACGACGCGGCGGCCGATGATGGCGCAGAACTCCCGGAACGCTCCCGGGCGCTCGGGAATCGTGACGCCGAACAGCGCCTCGCGTGCCTCGCCGATCTCGGCCCGCTCCGCGACGAACCGGAGGCGGTCGAAGTTCATGTTGGCGCCGCTCAGCACCGCCACCAGGTTCAGGCCGCGGGCGTCCGACCGCGCGGCCCAGGCGCGCAGGCCGGCCACCGACAGCGCGCCGGCCGGCTCCATCAGCGAGCGTGTATCGTCGAAGACGTCCTTGATGGCCGCGCAAATCTCGTCATTGGTGACGCGCACGATGTCGGTGACCGCGCGCTGCACCAGCGGGAAGGTGAGCGCTCCCACCTCGCGCACCGCCACGCCGTCGGCGAAGATGCCGACCTGGTCGAGCGCGACACGGCGTCCCGCTGCCAGCGATCTGTACATGGCGTCCGCGTCGAAGGGCTCCACGCCAATCACCCGGACATCCGGCCGGACGGCCTTCACGTAGCTGGCGATGCCGGCAATGAGCCCGCCGCCGCCGACGGGCACGAAGATGGCGTCCACCTGACTTCGCTGGTGGCCCAGGATCTCGAGCGCCACCGTGCCCTGTCCGGCAATGACGAGAGGATCGTCGAAGGCGTGCACGAAGACGCGTCCGGTTTCGCGCACCAGTTCGTCGCACCGCGTCTTCGCGTCGGCATAGGTGTCGCCGGCCAGATCGACCTCCGCGCCCAGTTCCCGCACCGCATCGACCTTGATGGCCGGCGTCGTGCGCGGCATGACGATGCGCGCGCTGAGATCCAGGCGACGCGCGGCGTACGCCACGCCCTGCGCGTGGTTACCGGCGCTGGCCGTGATGACGCCTCGCGCGCGCTCGGCGTCCGACAGATGGGCGATGCGGTTGTAGGCGCCGCGCAGCTTGAAGGTGAAGATGGGTTGCAGGTCTTCCCGCTTGAAGAAGACCCGGTGGCCGGTGCGTGCCGAGAGCCGCCGCGCCGGGTCGAGGGGCGTGGTGCGGGCGACGTCGTACACCCGGCTGGTCAGGATGAGACGCAGCAGGTTCATCAGCTCGACCGGCTGCGGCTCGTCCATGTCGTTCCCGCTCATATCAGCATCCTCCGCGCCGCGTCCCTGGCCTCGTCCGGCGTCGTTACCGCGCCATCGAGCTGCTGATCATAGACGGCCCTCAGGATTTCGCCCATCCGCGGCCCGGGGGCCTGACCCATCTCCAACAGGTGTCTGCCCAGAAGTATCGGCGCCGGCGGCCGGTGCTCCACACCCAGCGACCGTGCGCGCTCGATGAACCAGTCCATGGCGGAGCAGTCGAAGGCGCCCCCGCGCCCGTGACAGTCGGCCCGCGCGAAGCGGGTGAGCAGTTCGAGGTCCACGCGCTGCGCAAGCCGGCGGAAGGCGCCGTCCGTCACGGTGTCCTGCGCCTTGTGGAAGGCGCTGGGCCGGAGGTGCTCGGCCACCAGGCCCAGCACCTGTGCCCGCACGTCGAGGCCGTCGAGGGTCTGGGTGTTGAGGCGGTCCAGGATGCGCCCGGCTGGCGCCACGCCCGCGGCTTCGTGCCCGGGCGACCTGATCCGCCCCCCGACGTGAACCGTCGTCGCCGGTTTGCCCAGATCGTGGCACACGGCGCCCAGCATGATGACGGCCAGCGGCGCCCGGCCGAGGTCGGTGTTACGGCGCCGCGCTTGGTCCATCACCATCAGCGTGTGCGTCCAGACATCACCCTCGGGATGCCACTCCGGGTCTTGCGGGCAGTCGTAGAGTGGCACCATCTCGGGCAGGAGCTGTTCGACGACGCCGAGATCGCGCGCGAGCGCGAAGCCGATGGAGGGCCGGCCGGCCACCAGCAGGAGCTTCTCGAACTCGCCCCAGATGCGCTCGGCCGGCAGGTCGTCGAGCGGGATGGCACGGCAGAGGCGGGCGCTCTCGGTCTCGAGCGTCAGCTCGAACCGCGCGGCGAACTGAAGGGCCCGCAGCACGCGCAGCGAGTCGTCCGCAAACGTCCTCGGATCGACGACGCGCAACAGCCCGCGCGCGAGATCGCCACGTCCGCCGAAGGGGTCGAGGTACTCGTCGGTGAGGGGGTCCCAGGCCACGGCATTGATGGTGAAGTCGCGGCGGCGGGCCGCGTCTTCGAACGGCAGGTGTGGATCGCCCTCGACCGCGAAACCCTTGTGCCCGCGCCCGGTCTTCGACTCGCGCCGGGGGAGCGCAACGTCCACGGCGCCCAGCTTGAACACCGGGAAGGCCTGGCCGACTCTCTCCACGCGACCCAGTTCGGCCAGCACGCCGGGCAGCTGCACCTGCGAGATGCCGAAGACCTCGATATCGAGGTCCTTGGACGGCCGGCCCAGCAGGCGGTCGCGGACGAACCCGCCGACGACCAGCGCACGTCCGCCGCGTGCCCGCACGTGACGGGCGATGCGGCGGGCTTCGTCTTCGGAGGCGATGGGCACGATGTCACCGAAGTTGTGGCAAGCTTACCGGCACGGCATGACCAACGTCATCTGCATGGCCCCCTTGGACCCGCCGCCCGAGGACAACACCCTAGTGTATCTGCTCGGCCATCAGAGCCACGAGGCGGCGCCGGCCAGCCGGGAGGCCTTCCGGAACGATCCGGAGTGGAAGAAGGTCGCCGTGGATTCGCAGGTCTAATGGATCCGGCCATCCACCTGTTGAAGCGACTCGTCGCCATCGACTCGGTCAACCCCTCGCTCGTGTCGGGCGCCGCCGGCGAGACCGAGGTGGCGCGCGCGCTGGCCGAGTACATGCGCGACATGGGCCTCACCGTCCACATCCAGGAGGTGGCGCCCGGCCGTCCGAACGTGGTCGGGGTGCTGGACGGGCGCGCCCCTGGCCGTTCGCTGATGTTCTGCGGGCACATCGATACCGTGGGCGTGGCTGGCATGACCCGGCCGTTCGACCCGGTTGAACGGGACGGCCGCGTGTACGGTCGGGGATCGCAGGACATGAAGAGCGGCGTCGCCGCCATGGTGGACGCCGCGCGAATCATCACGGCGTCGGGCGGACTCGATCGTGGACAACTGATCCTCGCGTGTGTCGTGGACGAAGAGCACGCCAGCATCGGCGCCGAGGCGCTGGTCACCCGCTGGCGTGCCGACGGCGCCGTGGTGACCGAGCCCACGGACCTGGGCATTGCCGTGGCGCACAAGGGCTTCGAGTGGGTGGAAGTCGAGACCGAAGGGGTGGCGGCGCATGGCAGCCGGCCGCGCGACGGCCGCGATGCCATCCGTATGATGGGCCGGGTGCTCACCGCCCTCGATGCGCTCGACCAGGAGTTGCAGTCGCGGACCTCCCACCCGCTGCTGGGCACCGCGTCCCTGCACGCCTCGCTCATCCACGGTGGTCGCGAGCTGAGCTCGTACCCGGACCGCTGCCACCTCCAAATGGAGCGCCGCACGATTCCGGGCGAGCCGCCCGGCAGCGCCGCGCGCGAGGTCGCCACCATCCTCGAGCGGCTTGCGGCGGCGGACCCGGCGTTCGAGGCGGTGAGCCGGAGCGTGTTGGCGAGATCGTCCTATGAGATCGCCCCAGAGCACCCGCTCGTGCGAGCCATGCAGGGGGCGGTGATCTCCGCGCCAGCTCTTACGGGAATGAGCTTCTGGACGGACGCCTCGGTTCTGGGCGACGCCGGGATTCCGTCGCTGGTCTACGGCCCGACCGGCGCCGGACTGCACGGGGTGGAGGAGTGGGTGGAGGTGGCGAGCGTGCTCGCCTGTCGCGATACGCTCTCCAGGCTCGCCCGCCGGTGGACCTCAGGCGACTGACGATCGCGCGGTCGAACGATTCGGTCACCGGCTGATGGGTCAGGGCCAGTCGTGGCGAACCCGCGCTCAGGGCTCGCGGCCCTCACTGACGAGCCCTCGGAGCACGAACGCCACGTTGGCCGGCCGCTCGCCCAGACGACGCATGAAGTAGGGGAACCACTGCTGGCCGAAAGGGACGTACACCCGCACGAGGTAGCCCTCTTTCACCAGGGCGCGCTGCAGGTCGCGGCGGATGCCGTACAGCAACTGGAACTCGAAGCGGTCTTTCGAATAGCCCTTTTCCGCCGCGTACCCCTTGGTCTGGTCGATCATCGCGGGGTCGTGCGTGGCGATGGCGGGGAAGGAGCCGTGGTCGAGCAGTTCGCGCATCAACTCCACGAAGGCGGCGTCCACCTGCGCCTTCTCCTGAAACGCCACCGTCTTCGGTTCCTGGTAGGCGCCCTTGACGAGGCGCACCCGCGCGCCAAGACCGTTGAGGCGCGCCACGTCTTGCGGCGACCGGATCAGACACGACTGGATCACCGTGCCCACGTGATGGTGTTCCTGCTGCCACAGGGTCTCGAGCACCTGGAGCGTGCGGTCGACGTAGGGCGAGTTCTCCATGTCGATGCGCACGAAGAAGCCGTGCCGGTCGGCCGGTTCCAGGACCCGGCGCATGTTGTCCACGGCCGTCGCGCGGTCCACGTCGAGGCCCAGTTGGGTCAGTTTCAGCGAGATGTTGCGCTCCACGCCCGCGGCCACCACGGCCTCGATGAGCCGCACGTACGCCTGCGCCGCCGCCGCGGCCTGGTCGAAGCTGGTGACGCTTTCGCCCAGGTAGTCGAGCGTCAGCCGCAGGCCGCGCGCCGGCAGGTGGGCCACCGCCGCCAGAGCCTCGTCGACGGTTTCGCCGGCGATGAAGCGACGGGCGAACCCTCCAGGGCGCATGCCGTAACGCGACGCAAGCTTCCGCAGAAACTCGACTTGCGCCAGCGTGTGGAACAGTGCCTTGGATGTTGCCCCAATCATCAGGCCGCCCGGGAGTGGTCAGTGCGTGGCGCCGCCAGCGGCGAGCAGGTGCTGAACGCTGCGGCCGTAGTAACGAAGCACGGTGCGCTCGCGTACCCGGTAACGGCCCTGCTCCACGACAATGATGCCGCGGGCTTCGAGCGGTTCGGTGGCCTGTTGAAGGACGTCGGTCGCGGTGTGGACGGCGAGGTTGGCGCCGCCTGCCGCCAGCGTGTCGAGAATGGCCGTGATGCGCGACGACAGGTCGGAGGTGGCAATCGAGGGCCGCATGGCCGCGGCCAGCACCGCCGTGGGCACCACCTTGTAGAGCCGCCCAATCTCCTGCTGCACGAGGTGAGCTAGGTCGAGCACCGAGCGGCGCGATTCGCCGTCGTAGGGATCGAGGGCGATGGGACATCCGAAGGTGACGAACGCGCGGCTCCGGTAGCCGACCGCGTAACGCACCATCTCGGCCAACTCGCGGCTGAAGGCGCGCTGGGCGCGCTTCACGCGCTGCCGCGCCAGCACGCGGTCTTCGAGCACCAGGTCGTAGGACACGGCCACCGGGACGAGCGACATGCCCGGCACTCCCGCGCCCAGGCACGCGCTGAAGAGGCCCGTCTTCAGGTGCTTGAGTTCGCCGCTGTAGCTCCTGCCGCCCTCCGGGTAGAAGAACAGGTCGTGCCGGCCGAGCAGCGTGCCGACGTAGGCCTTGAGCGTGATGAGATACGCGGGGTCTTTGGTGTTGCGGCGGATGGGCAGCGCGCCAGTCACGTGCTTGTGGATGAGCCTCAGCGGTCCCCCGAAGAGGTTGATGCCGGCCGCGATGATGGGCGGGCGTACGCCCGCATCGTCGAGGACGAGGGGCTCGACGAGGTAGTCGATGTGGCTGCGGTGGTTCGAGGCCCACACCACGCGGCCGCGCGCGGTGGCCTCCTTGGCACGGTCGGTGTGCTCACCCACGCGTTCGATCTTGCGCAGGATGGGATAGAGCGGGTATTCGAGGGCCCGGTACAGCTCGTAGCGCTGGGTGGTGCGCAGCTCCTCCAGGTACTCGAGGATGCGGGCGCGCGCTTCGTCGCCCCGCTGGCCGTGGCTGCCCGCCAGGAAGCGGGTCACCTCGTTCCGGCTCAGAACCGCTGTGGTGATGTCGTCCATCTCTGGCGCGAAGGAATGATAGCCCGGGAGCCTGACCTCGTCATCCGAGCTCGATGGCGCGGCAGATGGCGTCGGCAAACGCGGTGGTGGTGGCCGTGCCGCCGAGATCCCGCGTCACGTGCCCGGAGGCGAGCACGCCTTTGAGCGCTGTCATGATGCGGGCGGCCTTGTCGTCCTCCTGCAGATGTTGCAGCATCAGGACGGCCGAGAGCAGCAGCGCCGTCGGGTTGGCGACGTCGCGGCCCGCGATGTCTGGCGCCGTGCCGTGCACGGCCTCGAACACGCCGACGCCGCCGGCGCCGAGGTTGGCCGAGGGCACCACGCCCAGTCCTCCCACCAGGCCCGCGCACAGATCGGACACGATGTCGCCGTAGAGGTTCGGCAGCAGCAGCACGTCCAGCCGTTCGGGGTGCATCACCAGGTGCATGCACGCGGCATCCACGATTACGTCGTCGAAGGCGATGTCGGCATGGCGGGCCGCGACCTCGCGGCACGTGTCGAGGAAGAGCCCGTCGCCGAGCTTCATGATGTTGGCCTTGTGCACGGCCGTCACCTTCCTGCGGCCGTGACGCCGGGCATACTCGAAGGCGAACACGGCGATGCGCTCCGAGGCCCTCGCGGTGATGATCTTCAGGCTCTCCACGACGCCGGGCACCACCACGTGCTCGAGACCTGCGTAGAGATCTTCGGTGTTCTCGCGGACGATGACCAGGTCCACGCCCGAGAAGCGGGAGGACACCGCCGGCAGGTTCGACACCGGGCGCAGGTTGGCATAGAGATCCAGCGCCTGCCGCAGGCCGACGTTGACGCTGGTGAAGCCCTTGCCGACCGGCGTGCCGATGGGGCCCTTGAGCGCGACCTTGTTGCGCGTGATCGAATCGAGCAGGGCCTGCGGCAGCGTGGTGCCGTGCTCGTCGACGGCGCCGGCCCCTGCCGAAAACGGCTCCCAGTCGGGCCGGAAGCCGGCGGCCGCCAGCACGCGGACCACGGCGTGGGCGACTTCGGGGCCGATGCCGTCACCGGGAATGAGGGTGATGGTCACTCGCGCGACTCCCAGAAGACGAGCAGCAGCGCGCCGAAAACCGTGGCGCCCAGCAGCAGGTTCGACAGGCCGTGCAGTTGATAGAACGACGTGCGGCGCGGGTCGGTGTCGGGCAGCGCGGCCACCGGGCCGCCGATGGCGCGCTGCATGGCCTCGACGCGCGGGCTGATCCCGAAGCCCGAGGCCAGGGCCAGCCCGAACATCACGGCGATGATGGTGGCGCGCACGCCGTAGGCCACCGGACGCGGGCCCAGCAGGCGCCGAATCGTCAGGGTGACGAGCATCACGGCCGCGGCCGTGTAGAGGACCGGATGCATCCGCGCCAGGACACCGCCGAAGATCTGGCCGGCCAGGACGCGACCCTCGGCGGGATTCCAAGCCTCCAGGACGGCGAAAATCTCGGGCGCTGCCACCAGACCGGCCACCGCCATCCCCCCCAGCCAGACACCCAGGGCCAGGATGTACAGGTAGCGCAGCACGAACATCCCGCCATTATAGGCCCGCCATCGCTCGTGCCTCGGCTGGCCCGAGCGTCCGCGAGACACGTTCCGGCGCCGCTCTGATAAACTTTGGTGTTTCCGCGCTCATTCCTGGGGGGTCTCCAGTTGTCTGTTGACGTGTCTCTGCTGCCCAATCTGAAGAACATCGCCACGCGCCTCCGCATCGAGTCCATCCGGGCCACGACCGCGGCCGGCAGTGGGCACCCGACCAGTTGCCAGTCCGCCGCGGATCTCACGGCGGCGCTCTTCTTCGCCGAGATGCGCTTCGACCCCGAGCATCCGCAGCACCCGCTGGCCGATCGGCTGGTGCTGTCGAAGGGCCACGCGGCGCCGCTGCTCTACGCGGCCTGGGCCGAGGTCGGGTTCATCCCGCGCGAACGACTCACGGACCTGCGCCAGATCACCTCGGATCTCGAAGGCCATCCCACGCCGCGCCTGCCGTTCGTGGACGTCGCCACCGGCTCGCTCGGTCAGGGCCTGGCGGCCGGCGTGGGTACGGCGCTCAACGCGCGCCGTATCGAGTCCGACTACCGGACCTACGTGCTGATGGGCGACGGCGAGACGGCGGAGGGATCGGTATGGGAGGCCGCGTCGGTCGCACACCACTTCGCCCTCGACGCGATCTGCGCGCTGGTGGACGTCAACGCGCTCGGCCAGAGCCAGGCGACCGAATTCGCCCATGACATGGAGGCCCACCGCCGGCGCTGGGATGCCTTCGGCTGGCACACGGTCGTCATCGACGGCCACGACATGGCGGCCGTGCTGGCCGCGCTGGCCGAGGCGCGCGCGACGAAGAGACGCCCCACCGTGATCCTGGCGCGTACGCTCAAGGGCAAGGGCGTGTCGAGTGTCGAGGGCAAGCTAGGCTGGCACGGCAGACCGTTCAAGCCCGAAGAGGCCGTGAAGGCGATTGCCGAGCTCGAGGTGCAGCTCGAGCCCGAAGTGGCGCCGACGCCGCCCGTGCCCAGGCCGCCGGCCCCACCGGCGGAACCCACGCCCGGGTCCATGCCCGCGCCGTCATACCGGCTCGGTGAACAGGTCGCCACGCGCGAGGCCTATGGCACGGCCATCGCCAAGCTCGCATCGGTGGACGCCCGAGTCGTGGCGCTCGATGCGGATGTCAAGAACTCCTCCTTCAGCGAGAAGTTCGAAGCCGCGCACGCGGACCGCTTCTACGAGTTCTTCATCGCCGAGCAGGCGATGATCGGCGCGGCCATGGGTCTGGCGGCGCGCGGCGCGGTGCCATTCCCCTCCACGTTCGCGACCTTCCTCACGCGAGCGGCCGACTTCATCCGCATGGCTGCCATCAGCGACGTCAACGTCAAGCTCGCCGGCTCCCACGCCGGCGTGTCGATTGGCGAGGACGGGCCGTCGCAGATGGCGCTCGAAGACTTCGCCATGACGACGGCCCAGCCCAACTTCACCGTGCTGTGCCCGGCCGACGCCGTGAGCACCGAGCGGCTCATCGGCGAGATGGCCCGCCATCACGGTCCGATGTACATGCGGACCTCCCGCCCGAAAACCCCCGTCATCTACGACAACGACGAGGCGTTTCCGATTGGTGGGCTCAAGGTGCTGCGTCAGAGCCCGCACGACACGGCCACCGTGATCGCCGCCGGTGTGACGCTGTTCGAGGCGCTCGAGGCGCATGACGTACTGAAGGCCGAAGGCGTGTCGATTCGCGTGATCGACCTGTACTGCATTCAGCCGGTCGATCGGCAGGCGCTGGTGGACGCTGGCCTCGACACCGGACGCCTCATCACCGTGGAGGATCACTACCTCGCCGGCGGTATCGGCGACGCCGTGTCGCGGGCGGTGGCCGAAGCCGGGCTCACGGTGACCCGCCTGGCCGTCGACGAGATTCCGCGCAGCGGCAAGCCCGACGAACTCATCGACAAGTACGGCATCTCCGCCCGCGCGATCGTCGAGGCGGTCCGACGCTGAGAGGACGCCCCCGCATGCCCGTCGTGCGCCTCACGTGCGGTGTCCTGATCCTTCTGCTCGCGATGCAGCCCGGCAGCCAGGCCCGGCAGCGCGCGCCGGGCGTGCAGGAGGCGGCCTGGGCGCCCGACGGCCGCCGCATCGCCGTCTCGTACCTGGATCGCATCTGGACCATGACCCCGGACGGTCGTCAGCCGCGGGCGCTCGCCGGCGTCGATTCCGGGGCGGTGGAGCGCGAGCCCGCCTGGTCGCCCGACGGCGCGCGGATCGCCTACGCCGCCAACAAGGGTGACGGCTTCGACATTGTCGTGGCCACGGTACGGACCGGAGCGGCGTCAGTGCTCTCCGCCATGCCGGGCGACGAGCGCTGGCCCTCGTGGACGCCGGACGGGCAACTGGTCTTCGCGCACCGAGAACCGCCGCCGGCCGGGCGCACCGCCGACGCAAGCCGGCAGTGGGACCTGTACCTGACCATCCCGGTCGCTGGCTCCGATACCTGGCAGACGCCCGTCAAGCTGACCGACACCCAGGACAGCGAATCGTTCCCGCGCGTGTCGCCGGACGGCAAACGCCTGGCCTTCGTCTCCGAACGCGACACCGAGGACGATGTGGACATCTGGTGGATGCCGATGCCCTCGTCCGGGGTGCGGGGGCCCGTGCTGCTCGGCGCGCGCGTCGCGCCGCCGGCCGACGCGGCCGGAGGGTCCATTCCCGCCGCCGCCCAGCCGCCGCGCACCACCCGAGTGGTGAGTGCCCGCGGCGCCGAGGGCTATCTCTCGTGGGCGCCCGACAGCCAGCGCCTGGCGTTCTACGCCGTCCGCGAGGGTACCGGGTCGGTGTGGGTGGCGGAGGTGGAGCCGGCCCGGCCCGAGGGCGGCGCCGCACCGGAACCGCGCGCCCGGCCGTCGGCGCCCGCCCAGCTCGTGTCGCGTCGGGGCGGCGCACCAGCGTGGTCGCCCGACGGGCAGACGCTGCTCGTGACCGGCCTCCCGGATCCGCAGCCGGTGTACAACGGCAACCCCCGGCGCAGCGAGGCCGAAGCGCCGCCCCTCTTCGCCCTCAATGCCGCCTTCCACCTGTGGCGCGTGCCCGCGCCGCAGCCCGTGGACGAGTCTGGCGGCGAGGTGGTGGCGGACCTTCCGCTGTCGCCCGCGATGCTCACCTCGGCGTTCGACCGCGTGTGGGTCACGCTGCGCGACCTCTACTACGCGAGCGGTGCCTCCCTGGTCGAGTGGACCAGGGCGCGAGACGCCTACCGGCCGCGCGCGGCCGCGGCGTCGAGCAACGCCGCCTTCGAGGCCATCGTGGACGAGATGGTGGCCCGCCAGCCGCTCATCAAGCCGGTCGTCACGTCCAGCGGCGCGGTGGTGGTGTCGGGACACCCGCTGGCCTCCGAAGCCGGTCGGCGCGCGTTCGAGCGGGGCGGCAACGTCGTGGACGCGATGATTGCGGTGTCCTTCGCCCTCGGTGTTGTCGAGCCCGAGGCGTCGGGCGTGGGCGGAGATGGATCGGCGGTGCTGTACCTGAAGGGGATGAAGCAGCCCACCGTCGTGGATTACAAGGACATGACGCCCATCCGCGCGACGCCCGACAACCCCGCCATCGTCGAGGACGGGCGGATCGTAGCCGACGGACCGGCGGCGGCGAACATTCCCGGTGTCGTGGCGGGCCTCGACTACCTCTATCGCCACTACGCCAGCGGCAACGTGAAGTGGGAGGACCTGGTGGCACCGGCGATCGCCCTGGCCGACGAGGGATTCATCCTCGACGAGTCGCTCCCCACGAGCCTAGCCGAAGGCCGCCGTTACCTGGCGAAGTGGCCCGAGGCGTCGAGAATTTACCTGCCGGACGGCAAGGTGCCGCGGCCCGGCGACCGCTTCGTCAACAGGGACTACGCCATCACGCTTCGCGCCATTCAGAAGGGCGGCGCCGACGCCTTCTACCGCGGCGATCTGGCGCGGCGGATTGCGGCCGACATGGAGGAGAACGGCGGCATCCTCACCTACGCCGATCTCGCGCAGTACCGGGCGATCGAGCGTGCGCCGGTGCGTGGGGAGTATCGCGGCCACGCGTTGTACGCCGCCGGCCCGCCGGTGTCGACGGGCATCCAACTGTTCGAGTCGCTGCAGGTGCTGGAGAACTACGCGCCGAAGCCGGGCGCGCGGCTCACGACCGACGCGGATTACTTCCACTACCTCATCGAGTCGTGGAAGGTGCGCGATCCCCTGCGACGCGTGGCCGATCCCGAGCGGTGGCCCGTGGACTTCCAGGTACACCTCACGAAGGCGCACGCCAGGACGCTGTTCGACAAGATCGATCCGCGGACGGCCTCCCGCTACGAGCGCCAGCCTCCCGACGATGACGCGGAGCCGCCGACGCCGCCCACCGTCATCCCGCGCATCTCGACCGGCACGACGGCGTTTGCCGTCGCCGACGCCGAGGGCAACATGATTGCGGTCACGCAGACGCTCAGCACGTGGGGCGGTACGTTCTACGTGTCCAAGGGCCTTGGCTTCCTCTACAACAACCACCTGCGCTCGAACCGGCTCACGGCGGGCGCGTACGGGAGCCTGCTGCCGCTGATGCGGTCGAGCACCGCCAGCGTCCCCACGCTGGTCTTCGAGAAGAAGGGTGCCGGGGAAGTGCCGAAGCTTGCCGTGGGCTGCGCCGGCAACGCCTGGATTCCCGTGTCGGTCTACAACATCATCACGGGTGTAATCGATGGCGGACTGGGCGCGCAGCAGGCCATCGAAGCCGCCCGCTTCCTGCCGGGGCGCGACCCGGCCGACCCGCTCGAGCGCAACGAGCGGGTCGAGATTGAAGATCGCTTCCCGCGCGCTCTCATCGACACCCTGCGTGAGCGCGGGCATCTGTTCCAGAAGATCGGCCGGAAAGGCGAGGTCCGTTACGGCTACGCCGCCGCCATCACGCTGGACGTTCCGAACGGCACCGTGGAAGGGGGCGCCGAGCCCCGCCGCTCGCACGCCGCGGTGGCGGCTGTGCGCGGATCGAGCAATACGGCGAAGCCCTGATCGGTCGCCAGTCATCAAACGTCAGGCACCCCAATCCCATGCCTCTCATCGAACCCGGCAAGAAGGCCCCGGCATTCACGCTCAAGGACCAGGCTGGCAGGACCCACTCCCTGTCGGACTACGCCGGCCGGCCCGTGGTGCTGTACTTCTATCCCAAGGACGACACTCCCGGCTGCACCAGGGAGGCCTGTGCCTTCCAGGAGCACCTACCCACCTTCGACAGGCGCAAAGCGGTGGTCCTGGGCATGAGCGTGCTCGACGAGAAGAGCAAGGCGAAGTTCGCCGACAAGTACTCCCTCACCTTTCCGCTCCTGGCCGATCCGGATCACGCGGTCATCGACAAGTACGGCGCGTGGCAGGAGAAGTCCATGTACGGCCGCAAGTACATGGGCGTGGCGCGCATCACCTATCTCATCGGCGTCGACGGCAAGGTCGTGCGCCGCTGGGATGACGTGAAGGTGGCCGTGCACGCCGACGAGGTGCTGGAGGCGGTGAACGGCCTCTAGGGGGCCGACCAGGTTCCGGCAGACGTTAGACGGCAGACACGTGGAGTCACCTGCAGGAGCCATCCTTCCGACCCGCCGCGACGAGTTGCGCCTGCACGTGCAGGGGATGGACTGTGCAGACGAGGCCTCGCTCATCCGGCACGTCCTGGACGTGCCCGGCATCCTCAACCTGAACTTCGATCTCGTCGGCCGGCGCGTGGACGTGTCGTTCGACCCGTCCGTGATTGCGGCCGGACACGTGCTCGCGCTGGTGGAGCGGACCGGGCTCGGGGTCCACACGCACGCGCGCGGAGAGGCGGTTCACGACGACCACGCGGCCGACGGCCGGGCGCGGGGGCACCGCCGGCGACTGCGGTGGTGGGCTGGCCTCAGTGCGCTGCTCATGCTCGCCGGCTGGCTCGCCGCCGCGTGGCAGGCCGACACCTGGGCCGAGGCCCTGTTCGGACACGCGGGCGTCGAGGCCGCTGGCGCCGGGCGCGCGTGGCTGGCCACCGCCGCCTATGGCGGCGCCATCACGCTGGGGCTCTGGCCCGTGCTGCCGCGCGCCGTCGCGTCACTGCGCCTGCTGCGCCTCGACATGCACGTGCTGGTCTGCGTGTCGGCGCTCGGAGCCGTCGTCGTGGGGCAGTGGGCCGAGGGCGCGGCCGTCGCGTGCCTCTTCGCGGTGGCCCACCTGATGGAAGGCTGGGCTATCGAGCGCGCGCGACTCGCGGTCAGCGACCTGGTGGGCCACGAACCCGGCTGGGGCGACGAAGGAGAGGTGAGCTCGGCGCGAGTGGAGCGCTGGATCGAACGCTTCGCCGCCGTGTATACGCCCATCGTGACGGCGAGCGCGCTGGCGCTGGTGGTGGTGCCGCCGCTCTTCGACGGCGAGTGGTCCACGTGGTTCTACCGCGGACTCATCTTCCTGGTGCTGGCGTGCCCGTGTGCGTTGGTCATCTCGACGCCGGTGACCGTCGTGGCAGCCCTCACGTCGGCGGCGCGGCGCGGCGTGCTGTTCAGGGGTGGGCTGGCCCTCGAACGCGCCGCGGGAGATGCCCCCGCGGCCCTGAGCCGCGGGGATGTGGTGCTGATGCCCGGGGCGCCGGGCGACGGCGCGGTTTTTGCCGCCGCGCACGCGCGCCGAGCGCTGGGCGTCATCCGCCAGAACGTCGGGCTGGCCCTGCTCACCAAAGGGGCCTTCCTGGTGTCGGCGGCGATGGGCGTCTCACCGCTCTGGCTGGCCGTGCTGGCCGACACGGGCGCGACCGTGGCAGTCACGCTGAACGGCTTGCGACTGCTGCGCCCACGCTGACAGGTTACGGCGGCCCGAAGGGCCTAAGCGCGCCGGCGCTCACCGCTCCTGTTGCTGCTGTTGCGGGCGTGGCCGCTGGCGCCGCTCCTGGATGCGCTCGGCACGCTCCTTCATGCGGGTCTCGGCCTGCGCTCGCAGTTCCTTGACCTTCGCCTGTTGTTCGGCGGTGAGCAGGCTGAGCACCTCCTGGTGCACGCGCGCTCTCAACACGGCGGCGTCGGCCTGGACGGCGGCCACTTCAGCGCTCTTCGCGCGGATGGCGGCCTCGTCCACCGTGTCGGCGGTAACCAGGGCTTCCATGCCCTGGTGGGCTGCCCGCAGCCGATCGCCGACCTCCTTGAGTTCCGCCTGGTGGGCCTGCGCGACGCCTCGCATCTGCTCGCGCTGCGGCTCGGTGAGGTTCAGTTCGCGCATGCCGCGGCCGAGGTCGCCCAGCAGCCCCATGGGGCCCGGACCCATCCCCGGTGCGCCCGGTCCGCCCGGGCCACCCGGTCCGCCTGGGCCCATCCGCCGCATGCCCGGCCGCGGGGGTGGGCCGTCCTGCGCCAGCAGCGGAGAAATGGCCAGCCCCGACAGAGCCAGAAGACCAGCGGCGGCCGAGATTCGAGTGGAGATATTCATGAGACTGCTCCTTTCGCGTTCCTGTCTCATGAGACGGGATTCTGATGGCGGGAGCATGGCTCTGATGTGAAAAATCTGTGGCACCGTGGTCCGCGCCGGGCGGGCATTCGTCGTATGTAGTACGAATCACGCACGCATCGAAGGGGCCTCGCCGCATCCATGCCACACGTTCTCATCGTCGAAGACGACGCCCACATCCGGGACCTGATCGTGCTGCACCTCGGACTCGAAGGGTTGCAGGCCACCGCCGTCGCCGATGGGCGCGAGGGCCTCGAGCGCGTGGCGACGACCTCGTTCGACCTCGTCGTACTCGACCTGATGCTGCCGGGCTTGGACGGCATCTCGATTTGCCGCGCGCTGCGCCGCTCGGGCCCCAACCAGGACGTGCCCGTGCTGATGCTCACCGCCCGCCGCGAAGAGAGCGACAAGGTGCTCGGTCTCGAGAGCGGGGCGGACGACTACCTCGTCAAGCCGTTCGGCATCCGCGAACTGGTGGCGCGCGTGCGCGCGCTGCTACGACGCCCGCGCGCCTCGCAGATTGCCGCGCCCGCGGCCGCGGGCGAGGTCAACGGTATTTCGCTGGAGCGCCCCATCCATGTGCACGGGATCGAGATCGATCCGGCGCGCCGGCGCGTCCGCGTGCGCGGGTCCGAGGTCGATCTCACGGCCCAGGAATTCCGGCTGTTGCACCTGATGGCCTCGCACCCCGGCATCGTCTTCAGCCGCGAGGCCCTGCTGAGCCGAGTGTGGCCCGATCACACTTATGTGACGCCGCGCAGCGTCGATACGCTCATCAAGCGCCTGCGCCGCCGGGTCGAGGAGGCCCCCGCCGACCCGAAGCTGGTGGTGACCGTCTGGGGCAGCGGGTACAAGTTCGCCGATGTCTGAACGCCGCTGGTACCGGAGCCTCTACTGGCGCATCGGGCTGGGCTTCATGGCCCTGCTCGCGCTGCTGCTCGTGGCGCAGGCCGCCTCGTTCGTGTGGCTGGCCGTACAGACCGAGGGCGGGCAGCCGGAGCGCGTGGGCCAGGACTTCGCGGAACTGGTGGCCACCGAGTTCGGCGCCGCGCTGGCGCGGGATGCCGCCTTGGACCTGCGGACGTACGCGAGCCGACGCCTGGGAGAGTTCCATCGTCCGGCGTTCGTAATCTTTCCGGACGGCACCGTCGTCGGCCCGCCGGGCGTGACCGTTCCGCCCGGCTTGGAACGCCTCGCCGACTTCCGCGGCCGCGGACCTCGCGGACGGGGCCTCCCGTTCGGGGACCTCGACGCCCGGCCGGGTGGCGCGCCGGGCGATCGGCCGTTTGTCCCCGGTGGCCCTGGCCGCCCAGGATCAGGCCCCTCGGCCCCGGGTGTCGGGCAGCCCGGCCAGCCCGAGGCGGGCAGGCCCGGCGTCTCCGCAGGTCAGCGCCCCGAACGGCGGCCGTCCCCTCGGGGTGGAGGCTTCTTCGGTCCGCCGCCCGGGGGCGGCCCGATGTTCCCGCGCCGTCGGATGGCCCTGGCGCCCATTCGCGCACAGGGACAAGTGGTGGCGATGGTGTTGGTGTCGCCGGTCGTGGATGCCGAGCGTGTGACCCAGGAACTGGGGCCCTGGATTGCTCTTGGCGCCGTACTGCTGCTCGTCGGTGGCACGGCGGTGGCGGCCTTGCTCGTGTTTCGTCCCGCGCAGGCACGGCTGAGGGCGCTCGAGTCGGCCGCGCGACGCCTTGGCGAGGGGGACCTTGCGGCGCGTGCGCCGGCCGTCGGCGGCGACGAGGTGGCCGCCGTCGCCCACGCATTCAACCAGATGGCCGACGACCTCACCGCACGTCAGGCTCAGCTCGCCCAGGCCGATCGGGCACGCCGGCAACTGCTGGCCGACGTCTCGCACGAGCTGATGACGCCGCTGACAGCCATTCGCGGCTACGCCGAGACGCTGGCACTGCCGCAGTTCGGACCGTCGGCCGCTGAGGGCCAACGCTACGTGCACATCATCCAGGAGGAAGTCGATCGCATCGACCGGCTGGTGGGCGACCTGCTCGACCTGGCGCGGTACGAGGCCTCGGGTGTGTCGCTGTCCGCCGAGGAGGTGCCGGTGTCGGAACTGTTCGATCGCGTGGTGGCGCGGCACGAGCAGGCGGCTCGCGACAAGCAGGTTGCCATCGAGGTGCGGTTGCCGGACGAAGAGATGTCGGTGGTGGCCGATCCGGGCCGGCTCGAACAGGCGCTGCAGAACCTCGCGTCGAACGCGCTGCGCCACACGCCCGCGGGTGGCCGTATCACGGTGTCGGCCGAGCAGCGGGACGGACGCACCTGGCTGCGGGTCACGGATACGGGCGCCGGGATCGCCGCCGAACACCTGCCGCACGTGTTCGATCGGTTCTACAAGGCCGACCCGGCCCGCTCCCAGACCGGCTCCGGGCTGGGCCTCTCTATCGTCAAGGCCATCGTGGAGCGGCACGGCGGCCGCGTCAGCGCGCGGAGCACGCCGGGCGCGGAGACCGTGTTCGAGATCGAGCTGCCAAGCCAAACGCGCTGAATCCCGATGAAGCCGGTGGCATTCGACGTGCCGACGGGCTGAGCTCCGGCCATCGCCGGGCATGCGATCGCCCCGGCGGTCCACGCGGCGAGCGCACAGGCGGACAGTTGCATGACGGCGGCTATCGTGACAGCTCGACGACGCCCACCGACGAACTCGAGCAGTCGATGAACAGGCTCGACCCGCTGAGCCGTGTCGGAGACACGGAGACGAGCAGGGACCACGTGCCGGCCCCTGGCGCTGACCCTGGCTCGGACGCACAGGCGGGCCGGCTGCTCGGGTCGAGGCCGATCGCGGCCTGCCCTGCGTTGACCGACCCGGTAAGCGTCCCGGAGTCGGTCCGGCCATCCGCATCGAAGTGCAGGCTCCAGGTCCCACTCAAGGCCGTGCCCGCGCCATTCAGGACCGGTCGCTCGTCGACGACCAGCAACAGACGCGCCGTACGAGCGGAGGTCTCACGGAGTGTGCCAGTCCACGTTCCAGAGAGCGTCGGTGTGACCGGTGTCGGAGCCGTAGGCGCGCCACCGGGGCCGCCCCCGCAGCCGATGGCCGACAAGATCGCG
>Ga0073904_10001319_pt1 | contig 18559 bp, 13 predicted proteins | sample KloWWTrecipitate_FD_66668 | JGI IMG/M metagenome (GOLD analysis project Ga0073904, IMG submission 66668) | Active sludge microbial communities from Klosterneuburg, Austria, studying microevolution and ecology of nitrifiers - Klosterneuburg... | ecosystem: Engineered > WWTP > Aerobic digester >... | reverse complement strand
GTCTCGGTCCTCTCGGGCGGCGAGCGCAACCGCCTGGCCCTCGCCAAGATGCTGCTCAAGGCGAGCAACCTGCTGCTCCTCGACGAGCCCACGAACCACCTCGACATCGACTCGAAGGACATCCTGCTCGAGGCCCTCGCCGCGTACACCGGGACCATCGTCTTCGTTTCGCACGACCGGCACTTCGTCGACCGGCTGGCCATGAAGGTCATCGACGTGGGCGACGGAAAGGCCGCCCTCTACCCGGGAGGGTACGAGGACTTCCTCGACTGGAAGAAGCGGATCGAGGCGGGCGAGATGGGAACGCCCATGCCGGCGAAGCCGAAGGCTCCAAGCCTCACCGAGGTGAAGACCGCGGTGGTGAAGGCGGTGGCCGTCGCACCGCCCGGACTGCCGCAGAAGCCGCCCCCGGCCCCCCTGCCCGAGAAGCGGTCGAACGCCGTGGCCGCGCCGCCGTCAAATCCCCTCGCCCCTCGCCTGCGCAAGCCCGAAGGGGACCCGAAGGCGGCCGCCGAAGCCGAGCGGCAGGCGCGCATCGCCGCCGACCGGGCGGAGAAGAAGCGGAAACAGCGTCTCGACGAGATCGAGAAGCGGATCGCGGAGAAGGAAGCGGCGGTTACGACCATCGAGAAGGAGATGGGAGCACCCGGCTTCTTCGACGACCGCGCGCGCGCCGAAAAAGCCGCGAAGGACCGCGAGTCCCTCATGTGGGAAGTGAACGACCTCATGAGCCAGTGGGAACTGATGCAGCAGGAGTCCGTTCCGGCGTCGTAGCGAGCTCCGGGCGGGCGCCGGGCCACGACGTCCAGGCGAGGGCCAGCCAGAGGAAGCGGAAATTCATCACGTCCGCGTTGACGCTGTTCACGAGCAGGCCCAGGACCGCAGCGAAGGCGGCCCGTCGCGACGGAGAGGCCGCGGATGGAGTCGAGCCGAGCCCACGCATCCAGGCGGCCCAGAGCAGGAGCCAGGAGACACCCCCCGCTACACCGGACTCGGCCAGGCGGCCGGCGGGGCTGCTATGCGGGACCAGGCCGCGATGGCGAATGGCGAGGCGGCCCTCTTGATAGGCGCGCTCTGACTCAAGAGTGAAGCGGCCGGGCCCCACGCCTGCCACGGGATGGTCGAGGAACGCCGACCAGGCCACACGCTTGAGGGCCGCGTAGTGCATCAACCGCACCTCCAGCCTGGTTCCCAGGAGGTTGATTGAGGCCGAGCCGACATCGCCGTCGGTGGGCGCATCCCTCGGAATTGGATCCACGACAGAAGCGAGATTGACGATCAGAACCACGGCGAGGGCGACGCTCCACCCGAGAACGCGGACACCGCGTGAGGGAATCCAGGCCCCCGCGAAGAACACCGCCGCCACGCAGAAACCGGCGACGCTGTGGGAAAAGGTCAGGAACTCCCCCGCGGCAATCAGTATGGCGATCCCAGTCCACCACGGCCGAAGGCCTCGAGATTCGGTGGCTCGCAGCGTCAGGGCAAGCACGAACGCGACGAGGAGGGCGTTCCCGAGCAACTCCGGCGCCTCGAACGCTCCCCTCAGTCGTCGCACCATGCCGAAGAGGGGCAACGGGTGGGCCAGACCGAGCGTCGATAGAGGCACGCCGGGAATCCTCACGAACACGACGCCGATCGAAGCCACGGTTACCAACGCGACCGAGATGACGAAGCCGGCCTGCAGTCGGCGCGTCAGAGAGGCATCCCGTGCGAGGTGGCGAAAGACCAGAAAGACAGACGCGACATACGATTGCTTGAGAAGCTCCTTGAGTCCGGTCAAGGGGTCGGGGGATGCGAGAGCCGTGAGGCAGGTGACCCCTAGGTAGGCGGCCAGCGGCCAATCCCCCCGGCTCCACCATCGAACGGCGGGTCCTGCACGCATGGCGGCAAGCGCGACGAATGGGAAGAGCACATCTCCCCACTGCGCATTCATCGGAAGGCCCGAACGGCCCACGGGAATCAGGGCCACGTAGAGCAGGGCGAGCCACGAGACGATCCCGGTCACGACCCCGCACGTTAGCCGGAGGGCGTTACAAAGCGAAGCGGCACGCGATCCTAAAGGTGAGATCGCCGGTCGGTGTGCGCGCGATGGTCGATAATCTCCGCCCATGCCCGAGTTGCCCGACTTGACCGCCTACGTCGAGGCGCTGGATCGATTCATCGGAGGACGGGCGATCGAGTCGATCCGCCAGGCGACCCCGTTCCTGGTGCGGACCTGGGATCCGCCCCTGTCCGCGGCGAGCGGACGGCGCGTGACCTCCGTCGAGCGGATCGCGAAGCGGATCGTCATCGGAGTCGAGGGCGACCTGTTCCTGGTCATCCACCTCATGATCGCGGGGCGCTTCCACTGGAAGAAGCGGGGCGCCGCGATCGCGAGGCGCACCGACCACCTCGCCCTGGACTTCGACCACGGTTCCCTCTTCCTCACCGAGGCCTCGACGAAGAAACGCGCGTCCCTGTATGTCGTGCAGGGCAGGGCAGCCCTGCGTGCTCACGATCCCGGGGGCGTCGAACCGCTGCTGGCCTCGCGGCCCGACTTCAAGGCGCGGCTGCTGGTCGAGAACCACACGGTCAAACGCTCGCTCACCGATCCGCGCCTGTTCGCCGGGATCGGGAACGCCTACTCCGACGAGATACTCCACCGCGCGAAGCTGTCGCCCCTGGTCTGGACCCGACGCCTCGATGACCACGAAATCTCCCGCCTCCATGACGCGACGGTTTCGACCCTGGGGGAGTGGTGCGAGCGTCTCCGCGCGCAATGGGGAGAGAGATTCCCGGAGAAGGTCACGGCCTTCCATCCCGACCTGGCCGTCCACGGCAAGGCGAAGCGGCCCTGCCCCGCGTGCGCCACCCCGGTTCAAAAGATCAAGTACGCGGACAACGAGTGCAACTACTGCCCGGCCTGCCAGACCGGGGGCAAACTCCTGGCCGACCGGGGGTTGTCGCGTCTGCTCAAGGACGACTGGCCGAAGTCGCGGGAGGAGATGGAGGAGTGGAAGACGGCGCGGCGCTCCCCTCCTTGACTCAAGGCCGCCCTCACGCCTACGCTTCTTTCATGGGTCTCAAAGGCATTCTCGAAAAGATGAAGCTCGTGGAGTCGGACGAGCCGGCGGCCGATACCTCGGTCGCCGCCATAAGGGCGGTACCCTCGTCCACCCCGGCCCGAAAGCCCGGGGCGACCTCCGCCCCCCCGCCCGCCATGAAGGACATCATCCAGCGCGTCCCGCCCGCGCGGATCGACGAGCAGTCCCTGCCCGGAAGCGACGAGGTCCCCGACTTCCCCGCCATCTACAAGGCCTCCGGGATCAAGGACCCCGCGCACGGCTTCACCGCCTACAAAGTGCTCGAGATCCTCTCCGCGCCCGACTTCGCCGCCCTCGACGCGAAGGCCAAGGCCGCGGCCCTCTCCGGTTTTCTGCGCATGAGTCCGTCCGGGCCGGTGGCGATCGAAGACGTGATCCAGGACGCGCTCGCCCGGGACAGCGCTCTTGACGGTTTCGAGGCCTTCCTCCGCCAGAAGCTCGATGCCCGGAACGCCGACCGCGAGAAGGAGAATGCGTCCCTTCAGGCCGCCATCGACGAGATGGCCCGGAAGAACAAGGAGAAGATGCAGGCGAACCTCGAGGCCATGGCGAAGGAACAGGAACGCTTCGCTTCCTGGCAGGCCAGGAAGCGCATCGAGGAGAACAAGCTCTTCGAGGCGGTGGGCCCGTTCGTCGAGAAGAACCCGGTTTCAGTGGGAAACTCGACCTCCGAAACCAAAGACGCGTAAGACCGCCCCCCAAAGACGCAAGAACTCGCGACACCAAGGAGACTCACCATGTTCGGTCGGCTCGGCAGAATGATCAAGTCGTGGATCGGTTTCTTCATCTCGTTCGGCGAGGACCCGGAGGTCATGCTCCAGGAGTCCATCGAGGAGATGCGCAACACCCTCCCCAAGCTGAACCAGATCCTCGTCACCACCCGGGCCACCGTGATCCGGCTCGAGCAGGAGAAGGACGACATGGAGAAGAAGGAGAAGCAGCTCATCGCCTCCATCCAGGCGGCCCTCAAGGAGGGCAGCCCGGAGGCGCGCCGGATCGCCGAAGACGACGCCTCGACCCTTCAGCAGCTCCGCCTCGAGTTGACCGCCTCCCGCGAGCAGCACATGGCCGCGTCCAACGCCTTCGAGAACGCGCAGCTCACCGTCGACGACATCAAGGCCAAGCTCAAGACCAAGATCGAGCAGGCCCGCCGCGCCATCCACGAGTCCAAGAAGGCGGAGGTCATGCGCGGCGCCGCGAACGCTCTGGCCGAGCTCGACACCTACGGCACCGCCGCCACCACCGAGAAGTACCTCGACGAGATCAAACAGAAGGTGGCGGAGAGCAAGGCGTCGGTGGAGATCGCCACCGGCGGCCTCGACGTCGACCGGATCAAGATGGAGCGCAAGGCGCGGTCCATCCAGGCCCAGGGCATACTCAACGAGTTCGAGGTGGAGATGGGCCTCAAGAAGCCCGACGCGGTCGCAGTGGCGGCGCCCTTCCCCGAATCGGCGCCGGCCCAGCAGCAGAAGACGCCGCAGGCTGGTTCGTAACTCCGCTCAGTGCTCGAGAAGTACCCTGTCCTCAAGCGAGCTGTCGCCAACCAGTACCAGGTGATCCTGCTGGCGGCCGCCTCGGCGCTCGCGGTCGCCACCATCTCGCCCCTGCCCTTCCTGGTGCTCTTGGGCGGCGAGTTCATGGTCATGCCCTTCATGTTCGAGCGGCTGAAGCGGCGGCTGGAGATCGAGAAGAAGTACGCGGCCCGGCAGAGCGAGAGCCTCTCGCAGAACGAGCGCTACGACCAGCTCCACCCCGACCAGAAGCTCCGCTACGACGGGCTCAAGAAGCTCTGCCGCCAGATCCAGGGGAACTACCAGGGCCTCACCACCGCGAGCCAGGGCATCCTCGCCGAGTACAACGACAAGTTCGAGGCCATCCTCGCCACCTGCCTGCGCCGGCTGTGGCTGGTGCGGAAGTACGACTCCATGATCCGCGCCTTCGACTCCGAGAAGGTGAAGGCGGAGACGGAGAAGCTCAAGGCGGCGATCGAGGCGCCGGGGGTGGCGCCCCGGGTGGCCGAGGCGTGGAAGCAGAACCTCGATATCAAGGAGAAGCTCCTCGCCGCGGTGGACCGCAACGTCGCCAATCGCGAGGCGCTGCTCGCCGAACTCGATTCCCTCGAGTCGCTGTTTCAACTGCTTCTGCAGAAGTCGCTCGCGGCCACCGACGCGCAGGCTTTCTCGCAGGAGATGGACGACCTGCTCTCGCAGGCCGATCAGGACGCGGCGAGTGTCCAGGAGATGGAGCAGCTCCTCGGTTCGATGCCCGAACTCGCGGGCGTTCCCTCGGTCTCGGATGAGGTCGGCAGGTCGCTGGTGGAGACGCCGGAGGAACTGCAGCCCCTGATCGGAAACCGGGTCAGCCGAAACGCTCAGCCCAACCGCCAGACGGAATCGTCCAGGCCCCCAAGACGAGGAGAGCGTTCCCGATGAGCAGCACCGCACCCACGAATTCCTTCATCGACACCCTGCCCGGATGGGCCGCCGAGCTGGTGCGCGCGGTGCGCGCGAAGCAGGCGAACACCTTCCTGATTCACGGAACGGTCGCGGACCTCGTGCCCGTCCGGTCGTCGAGCGGCCTGCGTTTCCTCTCCCTCGAGTCGTTCCTGCACCAGGAACTGTTCACCGGCTGGCCGGCCCTCATCACCTACAACCGGGCCGAGGGCCTGGGCTTCTCGTCACCCGACGCCCGCGGGCACTTCCAGGAAAAGATGCGGACCTACGACTCGGTCCACGGAACGACCTACGCGCAGAACCTCCCCCGCGACCCCGGGAACGCCTTCGCTCTGCTCGACTCGTACTTCCGCAGCTGCGCCATGGCCAGCCCGCCGCGGCCGGTGGTGATGATGCTGCCCTTCGCGGACACCGTGGTGCCCTCCGGCGACGCGTCGTATCGGACTCCCGAGGACCGCGCGGTGCTCGTGTACCTGCGCAAGTGGTCGCAGGACCCCTCCCTCCTCGCCAAGAACATCGTGGTCGTGCTGGTGACCGAGACCCTGGCCGAGATCGACCCCAAGATCCTGCGCGCCAACGCCGCGCGGGAGGTTGAGATCGTGCGCCCCGACCAGCGCGGGCGCATCGAGTATCTCGAGGCCGTCCGTCCCGCCGAGTGGTACGCGAAGATGAGCGAGCTGGAGCCCGCCCGCCTCGCCGAGCTCACCGCGGGCATGACCCGGGTCCAGCTCGGGCAGATCCTCGACGGCGCCGACGCGGGCGCGGTGAAGATCACGCGGGACGAGGTTCGCCGGATCAAGAAGGAAGTCATCGAAACCGAGGGCCTCGGGCTCCTCGAATACGTGGAGCCCAAGTACGACCTGTCGATGGTCGCGGGCATGCCCGCGGTGAAGGAGCGCCTGCGCCGAGCCGCCCGCGCCATCTCGCGGGGCAATCCGGCCGCCGTGCCCATGGGGTACCTCATCTGCGGGCCGGTGGGCAGCGCCAAGACGTTCCTGGTCGAATGCTTCTCGAACGAGATCGGATTCCCCTGCGTCAAGCTCAAGAACTTCCGGTCGATGTGGGTGGGATCGACGGAGGCGAACCTCGAGCGCATCCTCAAGATCCTCGCCTCTCTCACGCCGGTAGGCGTCATCATCGACGAGGCCGACGCCGCCCTCGGCAACCGCGACGCGGGCGGCGACTCGGGGACGCAGAACCGCGTCTTCGCGCAGATCGCCGCGTTCATGGGCGACACCCGGAACCGCGGGAAGATCCTCTGGTTCCTCATCACCTGCCGCCCCGACCTGCTTCCCATCGACCTGAAGCGCCAGGGCCGCGCCGAGGAGCATGTGCCCCTGTTCTATCCCGAGACGCCGGCGGAGTACGACGAGATCTATCGCGTGATGCTCAAGAAGCTCGGGATCAAGACCTCGGTCACGGACGTGTCCGCGGTGGCGAACGAGAAGGCGCTCATGGGCCTGTCCGGTTCGGACCTCGAGGCGGTGCTGGTGCGGGCGACGCTCGAGGCCGAGGCCGAGGGAGTGTCGGAGGTGTCTCACCTCCATCTCACCAGGGTGTTCGCCGACTTCATTCCCCCCAACAACTCGCGCGAACGGGAGATGCAGATCCTCTGCGCGGTGCTCGAGTCGACCAGCCGCGAACTCTTGCCTGAGAAATATCGCGACATGGACCGCGGCGAGATCCAGGGACGCATCCAGGAAATCAAGATCGAACTCCGGCTGGCTTGATGAAGAAGCGCGCACTCGGCACGAGCAACCTGGAGGTGTCGGCTCTGGGCCTCGGCTGCATGGGGATGAACTTCTCCTACGGCGCGCCCCAGGACAGACACGCGATGATCTCGCTGCTGCGCGCGGCCGTGGACCGGGGCATCACCTTCTTCGACACCGCGGAGGTCTACGGCCCGTTCACGAACGAGGAACTCGTGGGCGAAGCGCTCTCGCCGGTTCGCGACCAGGTGGTGATCGCCACCAAGTTCGGGTTCAGGCTCAAGCCGGGCCAGGCCGTGGCCTGGCAGGGTCTCGACAGCCGGCCCGCGCACATCAAGGAGGTGGCGGAGGCCTCGCTCAAGCGGCTCGGGATCGATGCGATCGACCTCTTTTACCAGCACCGGGTCGATCCGGAGGTGCCCATCGAGGACGTGGCCGGGGCGGTGAAGGAGCTCATCCACGCGGGCAAGGTGAAGCACTTCGGTCTCTCCGAAGCGGGTGTTTCCACCATCCGGCGAGCACACGCGGTTCAGCCCGTGACCGCGCTGCAGAGCGAATACTCGCTGTGGTGGAGGAAGCCCGAGGCGGAGATTCTCCCGACCCTCGAAGAGCTGGGAATCGGATTCGTGCCCTACAGCCCGCTCGGGAGGGGGTTCCTCACCGGGAAGATGAACGAGAGCACCCGGTTCGTAAGCGGCGACTTCCGGGCCGCGCTCCCCCGCTTCCAGCCGGAGGCCATGAAGGCGAATCAGTCCTTCGTGGATCTCCTGGGAGGCATCGCCAGCCGGAAGAACGCGACGGCCGCTCAGCTGGCGCTCGCCTGGCTGCTCGCCCGGAAGCCCTGGATCGTGCCCATTCCGGGCACCACGAGGTTGTCTCGCCTCGACGAGAACATCGGGGCGGTGTCGATCGACCTCTCTTCAGCAGATCTCGAACAGATCGACCTCGCCGCCGCGAAGGTCCCGGTGTCGGGCGAGCGATACCCCGAGCACCTGGAGAGCCTGACCGGACGCTAGTTCACCTTCCGGCAGGCCGGGGTGATCCCGGTCACTACGCCCGGGACGGGGCCTAGGGGCCGCAGGCGGCAGACCCCTATCCTTTGCGGGTCATGAAATCTGCCTCCCGCCGGCAAGGGCGCTCTGAACTGGCCCTGGCCTTCCTGGTCCTCGCGCTTCCCGCCTTCATCTCGACGCCCCCGGCCTCGGCCGCCGACGCCCCCCTCGCCGGCTCCCCCTTCTTCTTTCAGACCACCGGAGCGGGAGCTGGGCTGACCATCGGCGACTGGTACACCAACGCCACCGGGGGCAACGGATACCACTACTACACCATCAACGTTCCGTGTCCCGGCCCGACCGCTATCCCGATCCACGTGGACATTTTCAGCCCCGAACTCCACGGCGCACCCGGCGCCACCATCGACGAACTCCGCGACGGCGCCGGGGCGGTATCCACCAACGTCGCGGTCGCCTCCAACACCCGGTTCGAGATCTATGCCGCGGGCACCGCCGTACCGCCCCCACCCCCTTACACCGTTCCCGCCCCGGGAGCGATCGGGAGTCTTCAGCAGACCACCTACACCCCGGTCACAACCAACGACGCGTGGGTCCGCTTCTACACCATCCCCGCCGGATCGGCCTGCGGGTCGTATGTCCTCCGCGCCGAGACCGTGGGCGCCACCGCGAACGACGATAACTCGTGGCGGCTCCGGGTCAGCGGCGACAACGACGGGAACGCCGCCACCGTCCCTCCCACGAACCTCGATCCGGGAATCACCATCGGGCAGATCTACGGTTCGATGCAGCAGAACTCGGGCGCCCCCGCCTGCATCTCGACCTACGAGCTGCTCGGCGCCGGCGCGGCCACCTTCAACAACTTCGACATGGACGGCAACACCACGGTCACCTACTTCCCTCCGAGGAACGGCGGCCCGATCGCGGGAACCGTCTCGGTCGATTCCTCCTGGAACGTGGGCACGGGCTCGGGTCCGGCCCCGCGCGACGGCAACCTGGTCAACGTGGCCGCGAATCAGACCGGGTACTGGCGCATCGAGACGTGTCTCAGCAGCGGCAACGGGTTCATTCAGGAGGGCGGCACGCCGTTTCCCGGCCTGTTCTCCCTTCCTCTCTCCATGAGCCTGGCCAAGGACGATGGGGTCACCACCGCGCAAATGGGCGGGTATCTCCAGTACACCCTGACCTTCACCAATACCTCGGTGCCGACGAGCGGTATCGCCCAGGGGGTCACCATCGTCGATACCATCCCCACGAATACGACTTTCTACAGCGCCTCGGTGAGCGCCCCCGCGACCGGAACCTGCTCGTTCGCCTCGGGCGCGGTGACCTGCTCCGTCAATGGCGCCTTCGGGCCCGGCCAGGGCGGCACGGTCATCGTCAACGTTCAGGTGAACGATCCCGCCGCGGGCACGACCGTGGTCAACAACGCGAGCCTCGACTACCAGGACCTCTCTGGCGCGGAGTATCCACGGCAGACGGCGAGCGACACGGACCAGCTTCCGAGCCTGAAGCTCGTGAAGACATCCGTCAATCCGGGCGACACCGGCGACGGGCCGCAGGTCAACGATGTCATCACCTACACCCTGACCGTGAGCAATCCGACCGCGGTCGCGCAAACCTCCGTGGTGGTGAACGACGTGGTGCCCGCGGGCACCACCTACGTCGCGAACAGCACGCTGGCCACCGGCTTCTCGGTCAGCAAGAACTTCGCCGACGACTTCAACCCGAACGGGTATTCCGGTTCGGACGGCACCCACCCCTGGACCGGCGACTGGATCGAGCTCAACGAGGTCGATGGCTTCAGCGCGGGCACCACATCGGTTCAGGGAGGCGCCCTGCGGGTCGGCTCCCAAGATGACCCGCTCGGCGAGGGTACGTACCGGATGGCCAACCTCGCCATCGTCGGGGGAACATCCTGCGCCGCCACCCTGGCCTTCAACGTCCGGGAGAACGGCCTGGACGCCCTCGAGGCCGTCAACGTCTCGATTTCGAGCACCGGCTTCGCGGGTCCGTACACGACGCTCGAAATCTTCACCACGACCCTCGGCGGCACCTTTGTGCCGCGTTCCTACAACGTGACCGCGCATATCGCGTCCAACACCGTGATCCGATTCTTCAGCAACGGTCTCCTCGAAAACAACGAGTACCTCGAGGTGGATGACGTGTCGCTCACGAACACCTGCACCGGCCCGAAGGACAACATCGCGGGCGGCGTGAACGCCGATCTTCTGAGCGGTGTTCCCCCCACCCTGGTCCAGGCCGGCGACAACCTCTCCCTCGCCCCCGGGGCCACCATGACCGTGACGTTCCAGGTCACGGTCGACGTGGCCGGCCCCATCCTCAACATCGCGACCGCCACCAGCGCCGAGGACCCCCACCCCGCGGAGGGATCGGTCCGCGACGTCGCTCTCACTCGCGCTTCGATCGCCGGCCTTCGGGTCGGCGCGGGCCGGGTCGAATTCGCCACCGCCTGGCAGCACGGCACCGCCGGGTTCAATCTCTACGCCGCGAGTTCGGGACTCCGGCGCGCCGACAAGGTCCGAATCAACCGCGCCTTCATCAAGTCGCCGCGGCCCGAGTCGATGACTCCGATCCTCTACCGCATCGAGACGGACACCACCGCTGCCTTCCTCTGGATCGAGGAAGTGGAACTCGGCTCGGAGGCCGGGCGGATGATGGGCCCGTTTTCCGCGGATGACGAGAACCTGCGCCGCCAGTTCGAACGGATCGAAGTTCGCGTCTCCAGCCAGCTCGCCGAGGAGCGGGGCGACTCCCGTTCCCTGCGCGCGCCGCGAACGCCGCGGGTTCGGTCGCTCCTCGGCCCAAGGCGGGGCCCGATGCGCGCCGCCGGCGCCGGGGTCAAGGTGGAGATCGCGCAGGCCGGCCTGATTCAGCTCTCGTGGACCGACCTCGTGAGCCTCGGACTGCCTCCTCGATTCACGCGGGATCCCGGCCGTCTGCAGGTCACGACCGCGGGCGTGCGCGTGCCCTTCACCTCGAACCCGAATGGCCTCTCGTTCATCGCGCGCGATCTTTCGACCGACCACACCGCCAACAACGTCTACGTCGTCACCTGGAATGGCGTGCCGGTCCTGCGCGCGCCCCTCGGCCCGTCCGCGCCGCCGCCCGCGCCCGGCTTCGAGCGGATCGAGAAGAACGGCTTTTACTACCAGGCGGCGCCGCTGGACCACGACCCCTGGTACTGGGACGTGATCTCCGGGGGAGACCCCTGGCCCGCGTCCTGGGATCCCACCCAGGGCGACTTCGATCTGCCGGGCTACCAGGCCCGGAGCGGCAGCGTGCCCGTGAAGATCGGCCTGCTCGGCCGAACCGAGAACGAGCACCACGTGGAGGCGCGCATCAACGGGATCCTGGTCGGCAGCGTCGACTTCAACGGTATGGCCGCGACCTTCCTGACCGGCTCGATCGACGCATCGTCTCTGTTGCCCATGCGAAACCAGCTGACCCTCGCTTACTCATCGCCGGGAAATCCGGCCGGCAGCTATGTGTTCCTGAGCCATCTCGACCTGGGTGTGACCCTGCCGCCTCCGACCGGCGAGATCCTGCGGATCTCATCCTATGACCCCACCCTCCCCCGCCTGGCCCGGACCGACTACCTCATCGTCACCCACCCCGACTTCGAGGCCCAGGCCGAGAAGATCGCCGCCCTGAAGAACCGGGCGGGACGATCCGCCGCGGTGGTGGATGTCGAGCGCGCGTATGACCGGTTCACCGCGGGCATTCCCGACGCCTCGGCGGTGCAGGCGCTGATCGCCGAGGTTCGAAGCGCTTCCTCGGTCCTGCTCGTCGGCGATGACACCGACGACCCCGCCGACAACTACCGCCAGGGAGAGCGCGTCCTGATTCCCTCCGCCATCGGCCACGACACCTATACCGGGCGCGTGGCGTCCGAGAACCTCTACGCCGACCGCGACCGCGACGGCGCGCCGGACCTCTCCATCGGGCGCCTGCCCGTCCGCACCACGGCGGAGGCCGAGGCGATGGTCCAGAAGATCGAGAACGCGGAGAGCCTCCTCGCCCGAAACCTCGGGCGCCATGTGATTGCCGTCGACAACCAGGGGATGAACGACTTCGCTTTCCGGAGCGCCGGCCGCGGGATCGAGGGGCTGCTGAGCGGGTCGATCACCTTCGCGGACATCTCGCTCGGGGCCGCGGGCGCGCGCGACAGCCTTCTCGCCGGGCTGGCGGTGGGCGCTCTGACCACCACCTTCGTGGGCCACGGCGCGCCCGATCACTGGGCCGATGAAGTGATCTTCGGTTCCGACGACGCCGCCTCCCTGGCTCACACCGATCAGGCCACGCTGCTCCTCACCTGGTCCTGCCTGTCCTCGGATTATCGCTACCTCGGCGGGCCCGCGCTCAGCGAGGCCATGGTCCTGACTCCCATGGGCGGCGCGGTGGCAGGCTTCGGCCCCACCGGAATCTCCCTCCCGACCCTGCAGCGCGAGTTGTATCTGCGCCTTTATCCCAAACTGCTCGCCGGGCAGACGCTCGGCGAATCGGTGCGGGAGGCCAAGGCCGAGTTCCTCGCCGCCCATCCGGGCGAGCGGGAATTCCTCCATGGCTGGGTCCTGCTCGGCGATCCCGACGTGCGCCTGCCGCGTTAGTCGGCGCGCCCGAGCGGCGACCCATCAATCACGGGCCGTCATCCCCTCGATCTCCGCCCCTCGTACGCGGCCCGCCAGGTAGGGCCATAGTACGGGTGCGCCAGGGCGATCCTCCAGCACCGCTCGGCGTGAAGGGCCGACCAGCCGCGGTAGTAGAGCTTCGCCCCCGCGAGGCACAGGTCGAAAACCGGGGTGTTGAAGAAGAGCCTCTTCAGAAGGGACTGACGCAGCAGGTTCTCCACCAGGGAGACCGCGTTGTGTTTCGCGGGGAGGAACCGAACCCGGCTCTCCACCGGATCCAGGCCCCGGATCTCGATGCGGTTCAGATCATTCGTGCCCACTCCCCGCTCCACGCAGGTCGCGAGGTGCCGGATCTGCGCGGGATCGAGGCCCATGCACAGGGCCTGGACGGTATCGAGGGCGACCGGGTCGCCGGAACAAAGCACGCGCTCGGCGATCCGCGGCGAGCCCGATTTCGGCCCGTTGCCTTCGAGTCCGATGGTCCCGTCCATGACCGCAAAGGCGGGACGGATGACCGCGTTGAGATCGGCGATGGCCTCGTCGAGGACGAGGTGCCACTCGTGGCGGGTCTTGGGCAGGCAACCCCACTGGTTCTTCAACGACCCGGTGAGACCCGTTTTGGCGTGGGTCTTCATCACCGGCACGGTGAGGAGGACGGTGTCCCTCAGGATCTGGGGCACGTCGATTCTCTTCAGGACCACATTCCGAGGGGCATCGATCGGCACGGAGCCGATGCTCCCCATGTTGACCCACTGGGCCCCGGTGCGCCGGCAGACCTCGTCCATCAGGCTCATCCGGCACGCCTTCTCGATGTCCTCGAGAACCTGATCGCACTCCACCAGGTAGATCCGGCCCACGTGATCGCGGATGGCATCGATCAGGGTGGCTACGAAGAAGGGGGACGTGATGGACCCGGGTATGAACATGTCCCAGCCCAGGTTGACCTTGAGCGAAACGTCGGCCCCCCGCGGCACGAACCTCGTCCATTCGGCCGCCTCCAGGGCGCGCCGCATTCCTCCGGGCAGATCGGCGGGAACCGCCTCTACGGCCACGATCGAGCCAGGTGAAGTCATGATCTGAAGCCCCGCGCCGCCGCCGCTTCGCCCGGGGGAAGGCCGTGCGAGCGCAGGATGACGTCGGCGGTCTCGAGGCCGGACAGGAGGGCGGTGCCGGTGGAGACAACGGAGGGGAAGGTCCGGTAGTTTCCCGCGAAGTAGACGTTCGCGAGAGTCGACGAGCGCGGAGGCGGATTGCGGTAACCGCGGTTGAAAACCGGCGAGTACATGGGCACCCGGGCGACGTTCGTCCAGTGGGGATCGAGATCAAACCCGAAGATGGCGCGGAAGTCCTCGAGATAGGCCGCGATCAGCTCGTCATCCGACTTCGCGAAGAACGGCCGGGACCGGCTGTTGAGGTGGGTCACGAAGTTCACGCAGGAGTCGCCGGGAGCGCCGATGCTGGGATTCAGGGAGTTCAGCAGGAACACGCCGCAGGCCGCGCGGTCGAGGGACGCCAGGTTCATCCAGTAGAAATCGGGCGACACCTTCTTCCTTGACGCCGCGATCACGGAAACGAGGGCGGTGTAGCGGATGGAAGCGAGTTGCTCGGTCTGGTCCTCGGGAACCATGCCCATGTACACCTCGGTCGGGATCGAGCTCACCACCAGGTCCGCTTCGATCCTTTCGCCATCAGCGAGATCCACGGACTGGATCCGGCCGTTCGCGCGGGAGAGACCGGCGACCGCCGTCCTGGTCCGGATCGTGACTCCGGCTTCCGCGACCAGACGGGTCACCCCTTCACACAGGATCTTCGTCCAGTTGGCGCCGGGAATGTAGCCAAGGGGCGCCGAACCCTCTCGATGATGCAGGCGCGCGCCCAGCCAGGCCCCGCTCACCTCTTCACAGGGCAGCTCGAACTTGAGGCGGGTCAGCGGTTCGAAAAGAGCCTGACGCACCCCGGGCGAGGACCACGAGTCGAGGAGTTCGACCGCGCTCCGGTCCTGCCAGTCCGACCAGTCGCTCTTGCCGAAGGCCCGCGCCATCATCAGGACGAAACGGGCCTTGTCCGCGAACGACATGGGAAAAGCCAGGAAGTCGAGTGGGTTCGCGAGATTGAAGAGGCGGTCCCGAATCCGGAACAGCATGCGGATCCGCCGCCAGGAAACGTTCGGAAGGGCCCCGATCCGGTCCAGGAAGTAGAGGAGAGTACGGTCCCGATGCAGGATGTGGTGGTAGCCGAGCGGATAGAAGTGTCCGTCGCGCTCGAAGCTGCCCGCGAGGCCGCCCAGGGCCGGTCCCCGCTCGATCACGGTGACGTCGAAGTCGTTCGCCCGGGCCAGGCCCCAGGCCACGGAGGCTCCGGAAAGCCCGCCGCCGAGGACGACAACGCGTGGACGAGGACCCGGGCTGCTCAAGGAGCCCAGGATCTTACCGTCTGAGCGTCAGGAAGCCTTGGAGAAGGTCAGGGTCGCGGTGTGCTTGTCACCGTTGCTCAGGACCACGAGGATCTGGAAGCTCGATCCGGCCGACGACTGCGGCGGGACCTTGAAGGTCGCCACCGTGGCGGAGGACTTCGGATCCACTTTCTTCGCGAGGAGGTCCGTGGGGAGAACGCCCTCCGCTCCGGTGACCGTGACGGAGGACAGCTTGATGTTCTTGCCCCCGATGTTCGTGAGCTTGATCTGGGCGTCGAACGGTTCGCCCGCGGGAACGCTCTGGGGAACTCCCTCGACGCCGAAGGTCCCATCGAAGCGGGCGCCCACCAGTCGGAACTGGATGTCGAAGCCGGGAGGCCCTTTCCGCTTCTTGGCCGGATCGCCCTGCCAGCGGCTCATCCTCGCGGTCAACATGGGACGATCGGCGCTCGCCTGCTCGGCCCGGGCCACGGGCACCGCGGCGGCGGCGATCGACACAAGAGCCAGCGTCGCGACCAGACGCCGCGGCCAGCGACCCAACAAACGCAGTCCGTTCATATTTCCTCCCGGGTGAATGAAAAGACCATACCACCGCTCCCGTGCCCCGGGGGGAGCCCCCCGCCTAGGACGGCGCGTACAGGAGATCGAGCAGCTGCCGCTCGACCGCGCGGAATTCGGAGGAGGACTTGACCGAGATCTCGCGGTTCGTGAACACGGGGACGTTCACTCGATGCAGGATCCGCGCGGGCCGCGCCGAGAGCACGTAGACGGTGTCGGCGAGGTACACCGCCTCCGACACGTCGTGGGTGATGAAGATGGTGGTGTTGTCCTCGGTGCGCGCGATGTCGAGGAGCAGGCCCTGCATGCCCCACCGGGTCTGGGGATCGAGGGCGCCGAACGGCTCGTCCATCAAGACCAGGCGCGGTTGATTGATGAGGGTTCGAGCGAGAGCGACCCGCTGCTTCATCCCGCCCGAGAGGTCCTTCGGGTACCGGTTCGCGAAATCGGCGAGGCCGACCGCCTTGAGGTACTTGTCCGCCCGCTCGGTCCGTTCCTTCGGCGCGACCCCGCGCAGGCGCAGGCCGTACTCCACGTTCTCGCGCACGGTCAGCCAGCCGAACGAGGTGTAGGCCTGGAACACCATCCCGCGATCGCGGCCCACGCCGGTGACCAGTTCGCCGTCGACGTGGACGGTGCCCTTGGTGGGAGGGAGCAGCCCGGCCACGGCCTTGAGGATGGTCGACTTGCCACAACCCGAGGGACCGAGGAAGACCACGATCTCCCCCACTCCGGGGCGATCTTCGATCTCGAAGGACACGTCGCGCACCGCCTCGGTGTTGTGCCCGTCGCGGCCGATGTAGGTGACGCACACCCCGGAAAGCCGCAGCTTCGGCGACTTCGCCTTGAGTTCGGGCCGATAGGTTGCCTGGGCCGTGCCTTCGCCGACCGTGACCGCGATCGTTCCCGGTTCGCCCGCCTGGGGCGCGGCCGAGGGCTTGGCGGGATCCTTCGAGGTCATGACGCCTTCTCCTTCCAGCGGAAGGCGATGTTCCAGAAGAGACGGATCGCCGAGTCGGTGATGAGGCCGATCCCGCCGATCACGAACAGGCCGGCGAACGACCACGACGCCTTCTGATGGGTGCGCGCGAGTTCGACCATGTAGCCGAGGCCGTGCTCCGGGTTCACCGCCTCGGCGAGGATCACGTACGTCCAGGAGATCGCGTTCATGACCCGGAACGAGTCGCAGATCTCGGGGAGCGCCGCCGGCACCAGGACGGTCCGGATCACCTGGAACTTCGAAGCGCCGAGGGTGAGTGCGGTCTGCACGAGCTCCTCGGGGACGGCCCGGATCGCGGTGACCACGACCGGGAGCAGATAGACGAAGACTCCAAGAAAGAGGAACGCGATCTTCTGCTTTTCATAGATCCCGAACCACAGGATGAGCAGCGGAATGAACGCGGAGATGGGCATGTAGCGAAGCGGCGAGACCACGGGCTCGAACAGGCGGTTGATTGCCTCGAACGATCCCATCAGGACGCCGAGCGGCACCGCGATCGCGGAGGCCAGCAGGAAGGCGATGCCGATGCGCCGGGACGAAATCAGGATCGCGCCCCACAGGTCGTGCTCGATGAACAGTTGCAGGATCCCGCGCAGGACCTCGGTGGGCGAGGGCAGGAAGTCCGGCGGCGCGAAGCCGCCGTAGGTCAGGCCGCACCAGGCGCCGAAGAGCACGATGGGCGACACCAGTCCCAGGGCGAACGATGCGCCCTGGGAGATGTTCGTCCGAAGGCCGAGGATTTCCTTAGCCATGTGGATTGAGGGGCCGAAGGAGTCCCGGCCTACTGAGCCAGGACCACCTTGATCTCGGTGCGGCGGTTGAGCTGGCGCCCGGCCTCGGTGTCGTTGCTCGCCACCGGCTGCGACGAACCGCGGCCGATGGTCTGGAAGCGGCTCGCCTCGATGTTCGGGAAGTTCTGCAGGATGTACTTCTTCACCGCCAGGGCGCGGCGTTCCGAGAGGGTCATGTTCGCGGAGGCGGCGCCGGTCGAATCCGTGTTCCCTTCAACCCGGAGGTAGGTGGCGCCGAAGGACGTCATGGTGTCTCCGAGGGCGTCGAGGACGAAGAACGAGCCGGGCATGATCTGGTCGGAGCCGGGGGTGAAGTGGATGTCGATCTGCTTGTTGATGATGGCGCGGTCCTGGGAGGAGGGCGCTTTGGCCGCGACCTTGGCCTCTTCGACCTTCTCGCCCGGATAGGCGGGAGCGAGCGCCGCGATGAAGCGGGTGTCGGCCCAGTCCTTGGCGTTCACCGCCTTGGTCACGAGGCCCTTCTTCCGCCAGATCACGAAGGCGGTGTCGAAGAGTGTCTCGTAGTGGGCGCGGCCGCCGGTGAGGCCGTAGAACTGGGCGTTGTCGGCGAAGGCGGTGAGCTTGAGGCCGGAGAGCATCCCCGACACCGTCTCGTTGTCGAGCTTGAGCGCCTTCCCCACCACCGCGTAGGAGCTCGCGGGATCCTTGCGCATCATCTCGATGCCCTCGAACCAGCCGTGGACGAAGTCGCGCACGGTCTCGGGCGCGGAGTCGATGATGTCCTGCCGGGCGATCAGGGTGTCCGCGATGATGTTGGTGGCCGCGGTGGTCGAGACGAGGACGTGGGCCTCGCTCTCCCGCGCGGTGACCGCGCCCGAAAGATCCGGCTCCCAGGTCACGGCGGCGTCGACCTGCTTCGCCTTGAACAT
>Ga0073904_10001318_pt1 | contig 18570 bp, 11 predicted proteins | sample KloWWTrecipitate_FD_66668 | JGI IMG/M metagenome (GOLD analysis project Ga0073904, IMG submission 66668) | Active sludge microbial communities from Klosterneuburg, Austria, studying microevolution and ecology of nitrifiers - Klosterneuburg... | ecosystem: Engineered > WWTP > Aerobic digester >... | reverse complement strand
GACGCCGTGGCGCAAGACCCGCGCCGCCCATCCGAGCGGGTGCGCAACGCTGCGTGTGCGCATGCCCAGCTGTTGCACGATCAAACTGCGGCCATGCTGCCAGCAAAGAATGGCGCTGCTGCCAGGCCTGCTGCCAACCAACCGCAATGGACGTTATCGCTGGTCGCCAGCCTGGCCGTAGTGGGCCTGGCAGGTTTGATGTATTTGCAAATCGACCGCAGCACGCAGCAAGACCGCGAAATTGCCATGGGCGCTGCTGCCCCTAGCCCCACCAACCCAGCTACGGCAGTTGCCACCCACCAGGAAAAGTCGGCCAACCCGGTAGTCCCACCCCCGAAGGTCGCGACGCAAACGGGCGCCAGCAAGGCAACAGAGCAATTCGCTGACGCCAGCGCCCGGGTGGACGCCAAGCGAGAAGTCAGAGCCGAATCTTCGGGGCGCATGGCCCAATCGAATCGGTCCACCGCGTTGACACCTGCCACACCCCCTGTGATGGCGGCACCGCCTGCATATTCAGCGCCTGCGCCAGCACCTTCGCCAGCACCTGCGCCAGCACCTGCGACGGCAAAGGATGTAGCCCCCACCGCAATACCGCTTTTGGATGCCGCGCGTACCGGGAACACAACAGCCCTGCAGGAACTGCTGGCACAAGGCGCACCTATTAACGCCCGAGACGACAACGGCAACACCGCGCTGATGCTCGCCGTGCGCTACCGGCATGCCACCACCGTACGCAAACTGTTGGACTTGGGCGCCGATACCGGATTGCGCAACCACGAGGGGTTGACGGCACTGCAAATTGCCCAGCAGATGGGTTTTGCGGACATCGCAGAAACCTTGCTACGATAAATCTTCGCGTATCGGCCACTCTCAACAGAAAGCAGGCACCATGGCATCCGGCAAAATTTTGGTAGCCCAGGGCGGCGGCCCCACCGCCGTCATCAACCAATCCCTGGTGGGTGTGGCGCTGGAGGCGCGGCGATTTAAGGGCATTGAGCATGTGTACGGCGCCCGCCACGGCGTGCGCGGTATCGTCAATGAAGACTTTGTGCACCTCACCCAGGAGACCAGCCACAACCTGGAACTGGTGGCCCGTACGCCGTCCAGCGCACTGGGCTCCACCCGGGACAAACCCGATGCAGCATACTGCCTTGAGATCTTCAAGGTGCTGCAGGCGCATGAGATCGAGCACTTCTTCTACATCGGCGGCAATGACTCCAGCGACACCGTTCGCATTGTCAGCGCCGAGGCAAAAAAGGCCAACTACCCACTGTGCTGCATCCACATTCCCAAGACCATCGACAACGATCTGGTGGGCAACGACCACACGCCGGGCTTTCCATCAGCCGCACGGTATGTAGCGCAGGCATTTGCCGGCGTTAATCTGGACAATGCCGCCCTGCCCGGCGTGTACCTAGCGGTGGTCATGGGGCGTCACGCCGGATTTCTCACTGCCGCCTCGGCGCTGGGCAAGAAGTTTCCCGACGACGGCCCGCACCTGATCTACGTACCCGAGCGCACCTTCGATCTGGCGCAGTTCCTGGCCGACGTGAAGGCCACCTATGCCCGCCTGGGGCGCTGCGTCATCGCCGTGTCCGAAGGCATCCACGACGCCTCGGGTACGCCCATTGCCGCCCAACTGGCCAAAGACCTGGAGCAAGACGCACACGGCAACTTGCAACTCAGTGGCAGCGGCGCACTGGCCGACTTGCTGTGTGAGGAGATCAAGAGCAAGCTGGGCATCAAGCGGGTGCGCGGTGACACGCTCGGCTACATCCAACGTTCGTTCATTGGTTGCGTCTCCGATGTGGACCAGCGCGAGGCGCGTGAAGTGGGCGAAAAAGCCGTGCAATTTGCGATGTGGGGCCAGCGCGATGGCTCGGTGGCCATCAAGCGCACGGGCTTTTACTCGGTGGATTACGAACTGCTGCCACTTGACGCGGTGGCCGGCAAGACACGGGTGATGGAAGACGCCTTCATCACCCCTAGCGGCACAGACGTAACCGACGCCTTTCGCCTATACCTGCGCCCCCTGCTGGGCTCGGGCATGCCCGACGCCTTTCGCCTGCGCACCAACCCGGTGACCAAGGTGCTGCGTCCGGAATAATCATTGTTGAACAAATCTGACTCTAGCCCTCGTGAAATCTACGTAGCTAGCTATTAAATTAATAGTAACCTGAGATTGCTAAGCAGTCAGTTGCAGGTCGTTGTCCACCATGATCTTGTCGAGGGCGCGACCCACAATGGCGTCGGAATCGAGCACGCGCATGCGCCCAAGGCGCAGCATGGCGGCCACCTCGCGCTCGGAGCGCACAAACGCATCAAAGCCGTCCCGGTTGGTAAACAAGAGCCGCGTACGCATGGGGCTGACCCAGCTCAGGCGGCAGCGCACCTGCGCACCGACCTCCAGGGTGGCCTCAAACCACATACCGCGCTCAAACGCCTGCGCCTGGGCATCGAAAGTGTCAATGGCGGAAAACTGACGGGCGGCCCGGCGCTCGTCGAGCTGCTGCAAGGCGACCTTGCCATCACGCTCTTCCAGCGCCGCTGAACCGGTATCCAGAGGCACCGATTGGGATCCGCCCTGGGTCAACCGGATAGCCATGGTGTGCGTGGAAATGAGCCGGCGGGTAAAGAGGGCGCGCGGCCTGCCGTTCCAATCGATGCTGTCAAGCCCCACGTTGAGCTGGCGCACCATGTCCGGCAGGATGGCCACCAGCTCCCGGCGCTCCTCCGATGTGGTCTTGGGCTGCACCGACCAGATCAAGCGCTCCATGGTGGTCACGGCCTGGGGATGGCTTTCTGCCCGATGGGCTTCATCCATCCAGGCACGGGCCAATACCTCGCGCCACTGGTCGGTCAAAAACGGCAGCAGAAAAGCTGCCAGCGGCTGCTCCTGTGACAGCGCCTCCATGCGCTCGTGGATCAGCTCGTCCGCCAGCGACAGCGCGTGCTCCCAGGTTTCGCCCTTGTGCTCTTCCTGGGCCACGGGCTCCACACGGGACTGGGCTTGCTGTTCGGTTTCGAACAAAAACTCGGTGAACTCGCGCAGCAGATTGACAAACAGCGAGAGGTCGTCTTCAAACTCGGTCAGCACGCGCTGCACCGTGTGCTCAATGCGCTGGTAAAGCGGATCGTTCTCGCCCTTCTCAGGCGCCCATGCCACCGAAGCACCAGCCAGCGTGTCCACCAGGCGGCGCGCCGGGTGTTGGTCAGAGAGGAAAAAGTCGCGGTCGATCATGGCCGCCTTGAGCACCGGAATTTGCAACCGGCCGATGATGACTTTCATCTGCATCGGAATGGCCTGATCGGCGAACACAAAGTCAAATACTTCGGCCAGCGCGTCCACCGTGCCACGGTCCAGCTCGGGGGCATGGCGGATCTCGTCACGCTCGCGCATCTGGCGCAGCACGTTGTGTTCGCCCAAGTCCTGGCCTTCGACCCACTGGGGCGATGCCTGCGCGCTGGCACCAGCCTGCAAATTGCCCAGGTAGCCCATGAGCGCCGGGCTGGCGGCCTCAAACACGGGGCGGGTGTGGATTTCACTGTCGCCCGAATCCGCATCGGCATCTGCACCCAACGATACCCGGCGATCCGAGCTCAGGCCCAGGCGCTGCAGAAACTGGCGGGCCTGGGCAGCCACGGTGCGGCCCACAGGTGCCAGGGCGCTCCAAGCCGAGCGCGCGGCCTCGCCCATGGGCGCAAAACCCGAACGCCCACTTGGGGCGGCACTGCCTGCGTCCAATGCTGCGGGCTGCGACGCCGTGGAAGGCGCCTGGCTGCCACTGGCTTGCGGCGCACCGCTCAGAGGCATGTGGCTGCTGGTACTGGGCTTGATACGCAGTGCGCGCTCAGCCGGAACACCGGCCTTGACCAGGGTGGCGTTCAATTCGGCGTAAAGAGGCTCCAGATCCAGCCAGGACGCAGGATCCAACGACTCCACCAGGTCCTGCGTGGCTTGCGCGTCCAGTTCGCACAGTTCCCAAGCCGATACAAACGCGCGTAGCAACACCACAGGCTGGAAGGGGTTGTCGTGAATCGAGCAGCTTTCCCGACCGAACAACACGCTCAGGCGCTGGTTCAAGGGCTCCAGCACAGCTTCATAACGGGCACCAAAGCGCTGGGCAATACGGTCCAGCAACAGCACACGCTCCACCTCGCCCACGTCAATCAGGCTCAGACTCAGGCCACGCAGGGCCTCGTCGGCGACCGAGGGACTCACAGGGCGCACCAATTGCGGCAAGATGGTGGACAGTTCGTCGGCCATCTCGTTGGCCAGAGACTTTTGCAAGGCACTGTTGAATCGCGTGCCATAACGCCCCAACAAGGCGTGTGCCGAGCGCAGGTTCTGACCCACACCCAGGCCCGGCTTGGCGTCAATCAACTCCATCAGGTGGGCGCGCACCATGTCCAGCAGGCGCGCATCGTTCTTGCCAAAGTAGGCAAGCGTTTGCGCGATCAGCGTGCGGGCAAGCCCCACAGTCTGGTTGGGATGCCCATGGGTCGCAGATTGACCGCTGGAATGGGAATGCGCGGTTATCACAGTGGAGCCAGTCAGGATTCGAATCACGCCTCGGGGAAGCGCATGAAGAAGGTGCAAAAGGAAGTAGTCTACCTGCCTACGATTGTGGTGGATTTACCTCGATGGTCCACTACCTGCAGTGACGGCAAGCGTTGAATCACGGCAAAAAGACTCCAAGAAATGTAATGAAATGTAAACACAGGGCTTACCCCATCAAAACGCATCCTGGAACTTAGGTCAGCAGGCGTGAGGGCTTGGGTACGTGTGCAATCAAAAACTCCATCTGGTCCGCCAGAATTCGGCGGTTGCGCAGAATAAAGTCTTCCCACAGGCTGGGCACGTAGGGGGTGTAAATCAAGGGCATGTTGGCCTGCTCCGGTGTGCGGTGGCTTTTGCGGTGGTTGCAGGGCCTGCACGCCGTCACCACATTCATCCAGGTGTCCACGCCTTTTTGCGCAAACGGGATGATGTGCTCACGCGTGAGGTCATGCTCATGAAAGCGGTCACCGCAGTAGGCGCACACATAACGGTCCCGTTCAAACAGTTTTCCGTTGGTCAGGCCGGGGCGCAGTCTGAAAGGGTTAATCTTGGGGACACCGCGGGTGCCAATGATGCTGTTGACACGGATGATGGACTGCAATCCTGTGACCGCGTTGTGCCCCCCGTGAAACACGGCTACCTCGCCACCGGATTCCCAGCGGACCTCGTCCGACGCGTAGTGAATCACCGCCTGCTCCAGCGAGATCCACGATTGCGGCAGCCCTTGGGCCGACAGCTTCAAGACTTTCAAAACACGCCCTCCTGAAACATTGCGGGACAGACCGCAGTTACGCGAAGCGAACCAGCTCTGTCCCCAACACTTCAAGTCTGCAAAACAGGCTGTAGCAGCGTGGAAGGTAAAGCTGCCCACGCTGCTGCGTCACAATATACCCTCTTTCCGTGTCCAATTGACCCTGGGCGCCTTCCTCCCTTGCGCAGCCTGCTATCAAAAAGATAACACACTCATGAAGGTTTTTCGCGGCTTCCACCATCCGGGCATAGCCCCGGCCTGCGCCCTGACGATTGGCAATTTCGACGGCGTGCACCGTGGTCACCAAGCCATGCTGTCACTGCTGCGCGGCGAGGCCCAACAACGGGGCGTGCCCAGCTGTGTGCTAACTTTTGAGCCCCATCCACGGGACTACTTTGCAAAAAAATTCCAGAAACCCGACCTGGCACCCGCGCGGGTCGGCACGCTGCGCGACAAGCTCGACGACCTGGCCAACTGCGGTGTGGGCCAGGCCGTGGTGCTGCCGTTTGACGCGCGCCTGGCATCACAATCTCCGCAGACCTTTGTTGACACCGTGCTGGTGCACGGCCTGGGCGCCCGCTATGTACTGGTAGGCGACGATTTCCGCTTTGGTGCCCAGAGAGCCGGAGACTACGCCTTTCTGGATGCCGCCGGCGTCACCCAGGGGTTTGACGTAGCCCGCATGAACAGCTACGAAGTGCACGGCCTGCGCGTCTCCAGTTCCGCCGTCCGCGAGGCCCTGGGCCAGGGCCGCATGCAGGATGCGGCGCGCCTGTTGGGGCGACCTTATTGCATATCCGGCCATGTGGTGCATGGGCGCAAACTGGGCCGCACCCTGGGCTTTAAAACCCTGAACCTGCGTTTTGCCCACTGGAAGCCCGCTGCCAGTGGCATTTTTGCGGTGCTGGTGCACGGTCTGTCTGCCCAACCGATTCAGGGTGTGGCCAACCTGGGCGTGCGTCCTTCGCTGGACCCGCATGACGTGAATGGCGGGCGGGTTCTGCTGGAGACCCATTGCCTGGACTGGCCGGCCGAACTAGGACCAGAGGGTGCCTACGGTAAAATCATCCGTGTGGAACTCCTGCACAAACTACATGATGAGCTGAAGTACGACGGCCTGGACGCCCTGACAAAGGGTATTCAACAGGACTGCATCGAGGCGCGCGCCTGGTTTACCGCCCGAATTTGACAGGGCCGACCATCCGGTCGCTGACGCACCTTGCCCCGCGTTCTGTCTGCTAGCCCAAATACCGCTCTGCCAAAGCTGGTGCACCCACAAGCACCGGCACGGCCCCCAAGATTTCCTGGATGGAACCGCCATGACCGATACCGTTGATTACCGCAGCACCCTGAATTTGCCCGACACCCCATTCCCCATGCGAGGCGACCTGCCCAAGCGCGAGCCGGCCTGGGTCAAGGAATGGAACGAAGAAGGTTTGTACCGCCGCCTGCGGGATGCCCGCCAAGGCGCGCCGCTGTTTGTGCTGCACGATGGCCCGCCCTACGCCAACGGCAAGCTGCACATCGGCCACGCGCTGAACAAAGTCCTGAAGGACATGATCGTCAAAAGCAAGCAACTCGCTGGGTTCGATGCGCAATACATCCCCGGGTGGGACTGCCACGGCTTGCCCATCGAGAACGCCATCGAGAAATTGCATGGCCGCAACCTCTCGCGTGACGACATGCAGGCCAAGAGCCGCGCTTATGCCACCGAGCAAATTGACCAGCAGCGCGAAGACTTCAAGCGCCTGGGCGTTTTGGGTGACTGGGAACGCCCCTACCGCACCATGGACCCGGCCAACGAGGCCGGCCAACTGCGAGCCTTCAAACGCGTGATCGAACGGGGGTTTGTCTACCGCGGCTTGAAGCCGGTGTATTGGTGCTTTGATTGCGGCTCGTCCCTGGCAGAATTCGAGATCGAATACGCCGACAAGAAGAGCGACACACTGGACGTGGCGTTTGAGGCCAACGACCCCGCCGCGCTGGCCACAGCTTTTGGCCTGAAAGAACTACCCGGTGGCGCAGCGTCCGCCAAAAAGGCCTTTGTGGTGATCTGGACCACCACTGCCTGGACCATCCCCGCCAACCAGGCTTTGAACGCCCACCCCGAACTGGACTACGCTCTGGTGGATACCCCGCGCGGCGTGCTGCTGCTGGGTGCGAGTCTTGTCGACAAATGCCTGGAGCGCTTTCAGCTCGAAGGCACGGTCATTGCCACCGCCAAGGGTGAGGCCTTGCGTGGCCTCGTGTTTCGCCACCCGCTCTATGACGTGGATGCAACGCAGAACGAATTCGGCTACAAGCGCCTCGCGCCCCTGTACCTGGCCGACTATGTGAGCGACAGCGACGGTACCGGCATCGTGCACTCATCACCGGCTTACGGCGTGGATGACTTTAACTCTTGCGTAGCCCACGGCTTGGCCTATACCGACATCCTGAACCCCGTCCAAGGCAACGGCAGCTATACCGAAGAGCTGCCCCTGTTTGGCGGCCTGAACATCTGGAAAGCCTGCCCTGTGGTGATCGAGGCCCTGCGCGAGGCTGGCCGCCTGATGGCCACGCAACCCATCCAGCACAGCTACCCACACTGCTGGCGCCACAAGACGCCGGTAATCTACCGCGCCGCCGCCCAGTGGTTCATCCGCATGGATGCCGGTGAGGGTGTTTTCACCAAGGACAAGGCGCCCAAGACTCTGCGCGCGCTGGCACTGGACGCGATTGAGGAAACCAATTTCTACCCAGAAAACGGCAAAACCCGCCTGCGCGACATGATCGCCAACCGACCCGACTGGTGCATCAGCCGCCAACGCAGCTGGGGCGTTCCTGTGCCCTTCTTTATGCACAAAGACAGTGGCGTGTTGCACCCCAACACCATGGCCATCCTGGATCAGGCGGCTGACATTGTGGAGAAGGGCGGCATCGAGGCCTGGAGTCGTGTAACAACGCAAGACATCCTCGGTGCAGCAGACGCAGAGCACTACACCAAGAGCACCGACATTCTGGAGGTGTGGTTTGACTCCGGCTCTACCTTCCAGCACGTGCTGCGCGGCAGCCACAAAGATGCCTATAACCGCCCACCGTTCCATACCGAAGGGCCCGAAGCTGACCTTTACCTCGAAGGCCACGACCAGCACCGGGGCTGGTTCCACAGCTCACTCTTGCTGGGCTGCGCCCTGTATGACCGCGCGCCCTACAAGGGCCTGTTGACGCACGGTTTTGCTACCGACGGCCAGGGCCGCAAGATGAGCAAGAGCCTGGGCAACACGGTTGACCCACAAACCGTGACCAGCAAAATGGGCGCAGAAATCGTGCGGCTGTGGGTGGCCTCCACCGACTATTCGGGTGACCTCAATATCGACGAAAAAATCCTGGCCCGCGTGGTGGATACCTACCGCCGCGTGCGCAACACGCTCAAATTCTTGCTGGCCAATGTCAGCGACTTTGACCCGGCCAAAGATGCAGTGCCGATGGATCAGATGCTGGAGATCGACCGCTACGCCCTGTCACGCCTGGCGCAGTTACAGACCGATATCCTGGCGCACTACAAGGTGTACGAGTTTCACCCGGTGGTCTCCAAGCTGCAGGTGTATTGCAGCGAAGACCTGGGCGCGTTCTACCTGGACATCCTCAAAGACCGCCTCTACACCACGGCCGCCAGCAGTTTGGCGCGGCGCTCGGCCCAAACGGCGCTTTGGCAAATCACCCAGGCCATGCTGCGCTGGATGGCGCCGTTTTTGAGCTTTACCGCCGAAGAAGCGTGGGCCGTGCTGGGCGCTGCGGGTAAAACACCCACCGCCACCCGCGAGTCCATCTTCCTGGATAGCTACCTGAACCTGGCCGAGCCGGACGTGGATCTGTTGGCCAAATGGAGCCGCATCCGCGAGATCCGAGAAGCGGTCAACAAGGACATCGAAACCGTGCGCGCTGAAGGCAAGGTGGGATCAAGCCTGCAAGCCACGGTGCAACTCACGGTCGCGCCCGAAGACTACGCCAACCTGTCCAGCCTGGGCGATGACCTGAAGTATGTGTTCATTACATCCGCTATTGAGTTGATAGCTGGTGACGTATTTTCTGCAAGGGTTAGCGCCTCAAATGCCGTGAAATGTGAACGTTGTTGGCACTACCGCGACGATGTCGGCCACGATGCCGCCCACCCCACCCTGTGTGGACGTTGCACCAGCAACCTGTACGGTGTCGGTGAAACCAGGGCGTTTGCATAATGGCCGCGCGTGGCGGCAAGGGTACATTCGGCACGAAGGGCGGCACCAACACCGGCCTGTTGCAGTGGCTGGGCCTGGCGTTCATCATTTTGCTGGTGGACCAGTTCACCAAGGTGCTGATCATCGGCTACTACCACCTGGGTGACAGCACCTCTGTAACCAGCTTTTTCAATGTAGTGCGGATTCACAACAGCGGTGCAGCCTTCTCGTTTCTGGCCAGTGCATCGGGCTGGCAGCGCTGGTTCTTCACTGCGGTTGGCGTGATTGCGGCGGGCATCATCATCTGGATGCTGCGCGCCCACCCGGGGCAGAAGCTGTTTGGATTTGCCATGGCCAGCATTTTGGGTGGTGCCATTGGCAACGTGCTGGACCGGGTGCTGTATGGCTACGTAGTGGATTTTCTGGACTTCCACTGGAGCTGGCTGGCGCCGGTGTTTGCGGGTGGCCACTTTCCTGCGTTCAACGTGGCCGACAGCGCCATTACCGTCGGCGCAACCTTGCTGATAATTGATGAACTGATACGGGTGCGCCGATCCGGTTAGTATGTCGCCACTAAAAAGTGGAGACAAATCACCATGCATTTCCTATTTCCGCGCGGCCTGCAGCGGGCTGTGCTTGCGTTCGCGTGTGTCAGCGCCTTGATGACGGGCTGTAGCAGCGACAAAAAAATCACCGACGCAGTCGCCCCATCACCGCTGGCTGCCAGCGTCAACACCCCCGCCCCTCCCAGCCTGGATGGCATTGCCCTGGCCCCGCCCAACGCGCGTGCTGTGGCTGTTTCCAGTGCCCCAACGGCCTGGGGCGGTGAACGAACCGACGCGCAGGCCACTTTGTCTGACCGCGTGGTGCAGTACGACATTGCAGCCACGCTGGACCCAATCAAGCACACCATCGCTGGCAATGAAAAGCTGACCTGGCGCAATCGCAGCAACGTGCCCGTCCGATCAATCTATGTGCACCTGTACCTCAATGCCTTTGAGGGCTCGGGCAGCACGTTCTACACCGAGCGCAAGACGCGTGGCTTTACCTTTCGTTCGGATGTGGAAACCGAAGACGGTGACTGGGGCCACATTGAGCTGAAGTCCGTGAGCCAGGGTGGCGCTGCAGTGCCCTGGTACTTTGTGCACCCGGACGAAGGCCCCGACACCGACCACACCGTAGTGCGCATGGACCTGCCCACCGCCGTGGCACCTGGCAAAAGCACCACACTGGACATTGGTTTTTTTAACCAGTTGCCCCGTGTCGTCGCGCGCACTGGCTATTTCGGCACATTCCACCTTGTCGGTCAATGGTTCCCCAAGATTGCGGTTTTGGAACTGCCGGGCGAGCGTGGCGCGACACAGCCACGCTGGAACGCGCACGAAATGCACCTGCACAGCGAGTTTTATGCCGACTTTGGTAGCTACGACGTCAAAATCACGGTACCCAAGGGTTACACCGTGGGAGCCACTGGCGAAGAAACCAGCCCGGCCACCGAGAAGGATGGCCAAATCACCCACCGTTTTGTGCAGAACGATGTGCACGACTTCGCCTGGACCGCCGACAACCGCACTGCGCCCGTTGTCGAAGGCACCTACAACGGCGCGGGCAGCCCAGTCGTCACCGTCAAGGTGTTGTTCCCACCCGAATATGCTGATAACGCCCAACCCGCTCTCAAGGCCGCCATCGACAGCCTGGCCTACTTCTCGCAAACGCTCGGCCCCTACCCCTACAAAACCTTGACCGTGGTCATTCCGCCCTTCAATGCGGGTGAGGCCGGTGGCATGGAGTACCCAACGTTCATCACGGCGGACAGCGTTAAGGATTTGAAGCCCGATACCACAGGCAGCTACCTCCTGGATTTCGTGACCATCCATGAATTCGGTCATGGCTATTTTTACGGCATTCTTGCATCCAACGAGTTTGAAGAGCCCATGCTGGACGAAGGCCTGAACCAGTACTGGGATCTGCGCATGCTGCGCGAACGGGGCCAGGCGATCCACCCCATCCCGTTGGCCTTGCGAAAGCTGGGCATGGATCTCAAGCTGGATGTGTTTTCCATTGAACGTGCCGGTGCCGATATCCGCGAACCGTCCGACGCTGTGGGCAACAACTCGTGGGACCGTTACTCATCCCGCGGCTACAGCTCGGTGTATTCGCGCACCGCCACGACCATGCACGACCTCGAAGAGCGCCTGGGCAAGGACGTGACCGAAAAAGCATTCAAGGCCTACTACAAGCGCTGGAAGTTCCGCCACCCCAGCATTGCCGATTTGCGCGACGTGTTGATTGAGGTTTCCGGCAAGCGTGATGTGGTGGAGACCGTGTTTGCACAACAGGTTTACAACGCCACACGCGTGGACGACCGTATCGAAAAATTCACCAGCATCGAAGAATTGCCCCAAGCCGGTACCGCCAATGTGAACGGCAGTTGGGTCGAAGAGACCGAAAAGCAGGTCAAAAAACGCATCAGCGCCTTGCGCAAGGAATTCAAAAAGGCCCACCCGGATGCCGCCAAGGACAGTGGTCCCTTCGCCTACCGCACCACGGTTAACCTGCGCCGCCGTGGCGCACCCATGCCGCAAGAACTGGTGGTGAAATTTGCCGACGGCTCTACTGAAACCGTGCCATGGGACAACACCAGCCGCTGGGAACGATTCAGCTGGGTCAAGCCAGTCAAGGCCATCTCGGCCGAACTCGACGGCAAGCGCCAGAATTTTCTGGATTTCAGCAAGATTGATGACAGCAGCACCATCGAGGCAGACCGCAGTGCCTCCACGCGCTGGAGTACCCAGATTGCCGCTTTGGCCCAACTGATTCTCTCCCTGGTGGTGACACTATGACTATGACTGCAAACACCCACGCCGCACGCCTGCCTGTAACGCGCCAGGCCCTGCAGTGGCGCCTGATGGTTCTTTGGATGGTCGCCCTGCTGCTGCCTACTTTGATGCTGATCATTCCACTGTGGCGCGGTCTGGCTGCCGCGCTGGACCACAGCCTCTATGCATCGCAATGGGCACACCAACTCGACGCCATCGTCATAGCCGATGTACTCAATAGCCTGGGCGACAGCGGGTTTGCAATTGGACAGGCCGGCGTCACGGCTCTGCTGCTGACCCTGCTGCTGTCGCCGTTTCTGAGCGGCACCGTGATCACAGCCGCCCGTGCCAGCACCCGACCCGGTTTTGCCGAACTGATACAGGGTGGCGTACGGGAGTACGGTCGCCTGCTGCGTATGCTGCTCTGGTCTGCCCTGCCCCTCGGTGTGGCCGCGGGTCTGGGCGCCTTGGGCATGCACTGGGCGAAGGATTTCGGCGAAAAGGCGATTCTGGAATCGGACGTGCAGATGGTCGGGCGTATTGCACTGGCCGTCATGATCGTGCTGCTGCTGCTGGCGCACCTGACGGTGGATGCGGGCCGGGCCCAATTTGCACTGTTCCGCAACCGCACCTCGGCTATCAAGGCCTGGTGGAACGGCCTCAAGACGCTGCGCCAACACTTCTGGCGCATGCTGGGCAGCTATGTCTTGCTGAGCGCAGTGGGCCTGGGTCTGGCGCTGGTAATCACCGCCTTGCGTGTGGCCTTGCCACAGCTCGGTGTCGGCTGGACATTGATCGGTTTGGCACTGGCTGAACTGGCCGTCGCGACCGTGGTCTGGATGAAGATTGCACGCCTGCTGGCGCTGATACAGCAATCACGCCACTGAGGCGCAACCGTCCGTGGGCTTAGAAATGAAAGCCCATGGACAGCACTTGCTCGGACATCCAGATCGACTGGTCTGCTGAACCCTGGTATACCGGCACACCGCGCAGCGCGCCGTAGGCCACTTTTTGCGTCAGTTCAAGGTAAAGGGTTTTGTAGAACCGATAGCGCACACCGACTTCGACACCGGCCGTCCAGCCGTTGACTTGCCACCAGTCATTACTGGCAAAGCAGCACACGTTGTCATTCTTGGGGCCTACCTCCACGGTGCGACCCAGGATAGTGTTCTCAGCGTGCGGCAGCAAAATTCCGGCGCCGGCGCGGCTGATCAACTGCAGATCACCCGCCTGCTGCTCGGGGCCTGCCAGGTGGTGCAGCCACACGGCATTGACCATGATGTGGTTCAAGCCGTTGTGCAGCGCGTAATTGAAATTCTGCGGGTCCAGCACCATGTTGCCGTTGGAGGGCTGGTTGTTGATGGTTCCGCTCACCGCAGCAGTTTGGTTGATGTTGGTGTTGTACTTGCTGTGGTCCAGAGAGAATTCAACCGCAAAAGTCTTCTGCGGGTTCAGGTACTTGCCCACTCGCACGTTTTCCTGGGGGTTGGTGAAATCCAGCTGGAACACCGAGCGCAACGAATCGGATACGCTGGAGGGAAAATCACTAGCGGTGACCTGCTTCACCGTAAAGTCGTTGCCCAGACCGGGCTGCGACACATGAATATCGGACGGCGCGTAGGCTTGGCGGCTGTAGCCCCACGATGCATACCAGTTGCCATCTTCACGCAGGGCGCGATCCACCTTTTCACTGGCGGAAGCAGTCGCCGGCGCGCCTCCGGCAGACTGGGCAAAGCCGTTGGGTATCAAAAACAGGCTGGCGGCGCACAGCGCTACAGAACGCAGGGTGGAAACGGCAATGGTGATCATAAGTGGGCAATTTTACCCGCCACCCCGAAACGCAACCTCACAGCGTGAGGATCGTACAGCCAGTTGTTTGACGTGCCTCAAGGGCAATGTGCGCCTTTTGTACGTCTTCGAGCGCAAAACGCTGCGCAATGTGAATCTTGACCTGGCCACTGGCCACCACCGCAAACAGATCGTCGGCCATGGCCTGCGTACTCTCACGCGTGGCAATGTGGGTGAACAACGTTTGGCGGGTCACATAAATCGAACCCTTGGTGCCCAATATGCCCGGCGAAAACGGCGCCACCGGCCCGGATGCATTACCAAAGCTGGCCATCAATCCGAACGGTACCAGGCAGTCCAGTGACTGATCCCAGGTGTCCTTGCCAACTGAGTCGTACACCACCTTCACGCCCAAGCCGCCTGTCAGTTCCTTGACCCGCACAGCAAAATCTTCCACTTCATAATTGATAGCGGCATACGCACCATTGGCGAGGGCTAGAGCACATTTTTCTTGTGAACCGGCGGTGCCAATCAAGCGCAAACCCATGGCCTTGGCCCACTGGCAGGCAATCAGGCCAACACCCCCGGCAGCGGCGTGAAACAGCACAAAGTCGCCCGGTTGCAGGCCGCCCTGGGGCAGGGTTTTCTTCAGCAGGTACTGGGCCGTGAGGCCTTTGAGCATCATGGCCGCGCCGGTGTCGAAATCGATTGCCTCGGGCAGCTTGCAGACAGTTTTGGCCGGCATAACCCGCACGTCGCAATAGCTGCCAGGCGGCTGGCTGGCGTAGGCGGCGCGATCGCCAGGTTGCAGGTGGCTAACGCCCTCTCCCACCGCTTCGACGACGCCCGACGCCTCCATACCCAGTTGCAGCGGCATCGGGCTGGGGTAAAGGCCGCTGCGCTGGTACACATCAATGAAATTCAGGCCCACTGCCTTGTGGCGAATACGGATTTCTCCGGGACCGGGGTCGCCCACGCTGACCGTTACCAGCTTGAGCTGCTCGGGGCCGCCATGTTGATCGATGCGAATGGCGCGGGACTGAATGGAATGCACGGTGCTCTCCGTTGGGTTGGTTGTAGTGGATGACGTGTGCCATGTTGCCACGAAATGCCCCCAGACGCGCCCCAGTGGCTATTGGCCTTGTACAGTTGCAGCATGACCCAAAAACTGACGTCCACCGCCGCCACGCTGCTCATCATTCCGCCCATGCTATGGGCAGGTAATGCAGTGCTGGGTCGCGTCGTCAGTCCCGTGATTTCACCCATGACACTGAATTTGCTGCGCTGGGTTTTTGCGTTTGTGGTGCTGCTGCCGATGGCCGGCGGGGTGCTACGCCGCGGCAGTCCCATCTGGCAACAATGGCGGTACTTTGGATTTATGGCCCTGCTCAGCACCAGCGGATACAACGCCTTGCTGTACCTGGCACTGACCACCTCCACGCCTATTAATGTCACGCTGGTAGGCGCCAGCACGCCAGTTTGGATGTTGCTATTCGGGCGCTTCTTCTTTCGTCAGTCCATCACCGGCCGGCAGGTCGTGGGTGCGGCCCTGTCCATTGTCGGGGTGGTGTTGGTGCTGTGCCGGGGCCAATGGGAATTGCTGCTGGGGCTGCACCTGGTGGCGGGAGACCTGTATGTACTGCTGGCCAGCATGGGTTGGGCCTACTACAGCTGGATGTTGGCCCACCCGACGCCAGAGTCAGCAACCCTGCGCGCCGATTGGGCTGCATTTTTGATGGGCCAGGTGGTGTTTGGCGTGGCATGGTCGCTACTATTTGCCGGCATGGAATGGACGCTGACCGATGCCCGGCTGCAATGGAGCTGGTCGCTGGCCGCTGCCTTGGCGTTCATCGCCGTTGGGCCCGCCGTGATTGCCTACCGCTCCTGGGGTGCGGGCGTAACCCGTGCCGGTGCGGCCGTGGCTGGTTTCTTCTACAACCTCACGCCCCTGTTTACGGCACTGCTGTCGTTAGCCTTTCTGGGTGAGCCGCCGCACCTGTTCCACGCGCTGGCTTTTGTGCTCATCGTTTCGGGCATCTTGCTCTCGTCGCGCCGCTAGATGTGGCCCCCACGCTCCCCCGCTAGGCGTGGGTCGCTGCCCCCCGAAGGGGGCCGCGTTTCACCTTGGGGCGGCCCGGCGGTGAAACTGGCACTACTCTCGCCGCCGGCCTCCAGCATGGCCTCCAGCGCTGCCACAGGCGCCGGGCGAGCCAACAAATAGCCCTGGTACAGTGTGCAACCGTGCTGGGCCAGCAGGTCTCTCTGCTCGATAGTTTCCACGCCCTCGGCGATCACCTCCAAACCCAGGTTGCGTGCCATGCCCACTATGGTTTGCACGATCAGACCATCGCTATGGCGCACACCCAGATTGCGCACAAAGGACTGGTCAATCTTGAGCTGATCCAGGGGCAGGCGTGTGAGGTAGGCCAGGGATGAATACCCGGTACCAAAATCGTCCACCGAGAAACGCACCCCACTGGTCTTGAGCAGGCTCATCTTGGTAATGCATTCGTCCACGTTATCCAGCATCAGGGTTTCGGTCAACTCCAGCTTGAGACGATGCGACGGTGCGCCGGACTCCAACAACGCGTTGTGCACCTGCTGCACAAAATCGTTCTGACGAAACTGGCGTGCGCTAACGTTGACGGCCAGATCCAGCTCCGCCAGGCGTGGGTCGCTGCGCCAGGCGGCCAGTTGTCGGCAGGCCGTCTGCAGCACCCACTGCCCCAGCGGCACAATGAGTTCACTTTCTTCAGCCACGGCGATGAAAACGGCGGGCGACACCATGCCGCGCTGGGACTGGTTCCAGCGCAACAGGGCCTCGGCGCCTACCATGCGCCCATCCAGCGTGAATTGGGGCTGGTAGTGCAGTTGGAATTCGCTGCGTTCCAGTGCCGCACGCAAATCCACTTCGAGCTGTGCCCGCTCATTGATGGCGGTCTGCATCTGGGGGTCAAAGAAGCACAAAGCATTGCCATGGCGGGCCTTAACCTGGTACATGGCGATGTCGGCCTGTTTGAGCAATTCGGCTGCACTCTGGGTTTGCTGGCCAAAAAGGGTGGCGCCCAGACTGCAGGTGGCGCGGTAGGGCTTTTCATCCAGCGCGTAGGGCTGGTTCAGGGCTTGCAAAATCTTGTCACCAATATGCTGTGCCAGTTGGGCAGCGTGCTCCTTGTGTTCGGACAGGTCCAACAGCATGACCACGAATTCATCGCCCCCCAGGCGGGCAACAGTGTCAGCGTCTCGCACGCAAGCCTTCAAGCGCTGTGCCACTTGCCGCAATAGCCGGTCCCCCACCTCGTGTCCCAGGGTGTCATTCACCACCTTGAAATGGTCCAGGTCCAGAAACAGCAAAGCTCCGATGAGGTTGGTGCGTGCGGACACAACCGTTGCCTGGGTCAGGCGGTCCAGCAGCAGGCGCCGATTGGGCAGCCCGGTGAGGGTGTCGTAAAAAGCCAGGGTCTCAATCTCGGCACTGGCACGGCGCAGTTCAGTCACGTCGTGGTAGATGATCACCACGCCGCCATCGGGAGTAGAACGTTCTGTGATCTGGATATGGTCACCGGTCGGCAGTATTTGCTCATGCGGTTCCGCCACATCCAATTCCATACGCTGTTCCACCCACCGCGCCTGTTCAGCAGCACTGCGGCCTTCCAATTGATGGCTGGCTGAGCGCTCCAGCATCAAACGAAACGGCATCAGGGGCGTGATTGCACCCTGCAGCCAGGGGTGGATTTCTTCCAGACGCCTGTTCCACTTCACCACGCGCCTTTTCGCATCCAGCACCAAAAATCCGCTCTCCATGGACTCCAGGGCTTGGTCCAGCGTAGCCTTGGCCTGCCCTATAGCCTGCCGCGCCGTTGTAATGCGATCCAGGTACACCATGAAAAAACCACTCGCCAACAGGAGCAGCACACCCAATACCATCGCCGCACCAGCCACTGCATTGCGCTCAACGCGCCAATCAACCAGAGCCGATTCGATGGGAATGCTGGCACTGATCCAGAGATTTTGGTAAATGATGGGACGCGTCACTACCAATGCCGGAACCTGGCTCAGGCGTGCGGATAACTCCTTGGTTTCAGCGGCTGGCGCAGCGTCACCCAAAGCCGGCGTCAGCATCTGCTCGGTGCGGACTTCTTGCGACGGAAATCCGAACAGCAATAGTCCGTTGCCGCGTTCCAGAGTTACTTCCAGATTTGCAATGTCAGTGCCCTGCATCAACACCGAAGCCAGCATGGCAGTAGGCACCTCGGCCACGGCCAGCACGCGCGAACCATCAGCCATGCGGATATAGCGCCCGAAGTACAGCACTTGCTCCGACGTGGAAAAGCTTACGGTTGGTGCACTGATCACCAGGGTCGACATCGGTTGGGCCAGCACGTCCTCAACAAAGCCTTTTGGCAGTTCAAGTTGTAGGCCATCACCCACAAATTCGGACGACGCAAATAC
>Ga0073904_10001317_pt1 | contig 18575 bp, 13 predicted proteins | sample KloWWTrecipitate_FD_66668 | JGI IMG/M metagenome (GOLD analysis project Ga0073904, IMG submission 66668) | Active sludge microbial communities from Klosterneuburg, Austria, studying microevolution and ecology of nitrifiers - Klosterneuburg... | ecosystem: Engineered > WWTP > Aerobic digester >... | reverse complement strand
GCCACGATCTTCAACGTGTTCTCGAGCACCTATTCGAAGGTACACGATCCCCTGTTCAAGCTGATCCACATCGAAGCGAACCTCGAGGCTCGCACCGCAACGGTCGAGGTCGAGGGTTTGTTCGAGGCACGCGTCGAGCCGATCAGGAATCCGGTCACGGGCCAGAGCGTGCGTGCGCAGATCGTGCTGCCGGCCGGCTTCGAATATGAACGCGCGGACGCTGCGAGCGGCAACGTGAAGACGAAGCCGGGGGCGAGCATCCCGCTCAGTTGGGACTCGCGGCATGCGCATTTCGCACGTATCGACATGACGGGCGCCGGGGTCGTGCACAGCCGCGCGGCCTGATCGGGCCTGGGCGCGTGCCCGCCCGCTCGACCCTGATCACACTCGCGGCGCTCGCCGCGCTGATTGCGCTGGCCTGGGCGTATCTTGTCACCGCCCCGATGCCAATGCCCGCGACGAGCGGCGGCCTGCGCACGGGCCACTACGCGGCTTACACCTTCGCGATGTGGTTCGTGATGATGGTGGGGATGATGACGCCGTCGGTCACACCAGCCGTGCTGCTGTTCGATCGCATCAATCGGCCAGGGCACCCCGACTCTCCCTACACGCGCACCGCCTGCTTCGTCGCGGGCTACCTCGCGGTGTGGCTCGCGTTCTCGGTCATTGCAACCTGGCTGCAGATCGAGCTGATCGCCGCCGGCTGGATCGATGCGATGGGCGTGAGCGCGCACCCGCTCGGCACGGCCGCCGTTCTCTTTGCCGTCGGGGTCTACCAATGGCTGCCGGCAAAGGCTGCCTGCCTCGAGCACTGCCGTGCGCCGGCCGAATTTCTCGTCGCCGCGCACCGCCCCGGCGCGCGTGGCGCGTTCAGGATGGGCTTGCACCACGGCCTCTACTGCCTCGGCTGTTGCTGGCTCCTGATGGGGCTCCTCTTCGTTGGAGGGGTCATGAATCTCGTCTGGGTCGCCGCGATTTCGGCGCTCGTCATCGCCGAGAAGCTCCTCGCACACGGCCAATGGCTGCACAGGTTCATCGGCGCGTTGGCTTTCCTGGCCGCAATTGCGGCCGCCCTGCGCCCGACTCTACCGACCTTGCCGTCGCACTAAAACCTGCAAACAGCTCAGCTAGAAATTCAAGCGGAACGTCGCCCCATACAGCCTCGGATCACCCAGGAACGCGCCGATGCTGCCGCTCTGCAGCGGCGCATCGAACCCGACCTGGATGTACTCCTCGTTCGTGACGTTCTTGCCCCACAGCTCGAACGCCCACGAGTCGCTCTGCGAGCCGATGCCGATGCGCGCATCGAACAGCGCGTACGCGTCCTGCATCTTGAGCGGATTGAGATCGGAGCCGGTGTTGTAGTCGGACATGTACTTCGCACCGACATGCGCGCGCCACTTCAGGCGCGCGCTGATCGGGTGCTCGAAAGTCGCCGCGACGCCGCCCGCCCACTTCGGTGCGAACGACAGGGTATTGCCAGGCAGCCGCGCGGAGGCGCCGACCGCGGCGGCATTGAAGTTGCCGTATCCGGTCTCTGCATAGGTGAGGCCACCCTGCAGCGTCAGGCCTTCGAAAGGCGCATACCAGAGGAAATCGAGGTCAAAGCCCTGCGAGGTCACTTCCGGAATGGAGGCGACGATGAACTGCAGCCCGTTGTAGGTGTTGAGCTGAAACCCCTTGTACTTCTGGTAGAACACCGCGCCGTTCAGGGCGAGGCGGTTGTCGAGCCAGGCGGACTTCACGCCGATCTCGAACGAATCGACCGTTTCGGAGCCGAAAGCCGTGTCGGCATCGGCAATTGCGGCCGTCACCGGGCCGCCGATGCGCTCGCGATCGAGGTTGAAGCCGCCTGCCTTGTAGCCGCGCGCGTACGACGCATAGGACATCACGTCGTCCGTGAAGTGATAGATCAGCTTCGCGGTGCCACTCCACTCACCCTCGTCGATCGACTGGCGAGTCGTTGCATCGTTGAACGCGGGATCCGAGAAAGTGGCGCAACCGAGACCGTAGAAGCCCGGCAGCGCAGCGGCAGGCAGCGCCGCCGAGATGAGCGCAAAGCGCGCGCGGGCCGTGGCGCAACCCACGCCTGCAGGCGAGGCGGCGGTGCCGAGGTTGGTGTAGTGCGAACCGAGTTCCTTCTCCTCGTTCGTGTAGCGCAGGCCGAAGCCGAGGTCGAACTTGTCCGTGAGCGCGAAGGTGTTGTTGGTGAAGAGCGCCCAGCTCGTCGAGGTCTGTCCGTAGGTGTCGTATGAACCGTTGCCGCTTGCAAACGACGCACCCGGCCCGCGACCCAGCAGAGTCGGAACGAGCGCAGGCGACATGCCCGCCGAGAGCGCGAGTCCGTAGTACAGCTCGAACTGGCTGTCGTACCGCAACGAGTTGATCGAATCGAGGTCTTCATCGGAGTAGAAGCCCCCGACCAGCCACTTGAGACGGCCTCGCTCGCCCGCGACGCGCAGCTCCTGTGTGAGCGTTTCAAAGGTATTCGCATAACTCTTCGAGTCGCGGTACAGGATCGCCGCGCCGGTGAAGTCGGCGTCCTGACCGAGTTCCGCCTCCCAATGGCGCCACGCCGTGACCGAAGTCAGCGTCGCGCCGCCGGCGAGGTCCCAGTCGACTTGTGCGGAGGCGCCACGGTCGCGGATGTCCTGCAGGGTATTGCGATTGGCGTAGGCACGTCGCGCGAAGGGCCTGGCGGGAATGGCGATGCCGCCGCCCGATATCGCGCTCACGATGGCCGCGCTCGGCCCATCCACGTACTGCACGCCGAGGCAGCAGAATTCGTTGCGCTCCGACCAGTCGGCGATCAGGCGCACACTGAGGTCGTCGTTCGGCTTCCACAGGAGCTGGCCCCGTGCGGTGTTCACGTCGCGGTTGACGTCCTCCTGCGCGCTGCGCGGCGCGCGCGCGTTCACATCGAGCCAGCCGTCGTGCTGACGATAGCCGTAGAAGATGCGCCCCGCGAGCTGCTCGCCCACGAGCGGGCCGGTCAGTGAAAGGGAGCCCTCCGCGATGCCGCGATTGCCGCCGATTGCTTCGAGCGCGCCGCCGAAATCGAACTGCGGCCCGACGGTGCGCACGTTGATCACACCGGCCGAGGTGTTCTTGCCGAAGAGGGTGCCCTGCGGGCCTTTCAACACTTCGATGCGCTCGAGCTCGCCGAGATCGCCAAACCCCACGCCGTTGCGGGGGCGATAGACCTCGTCGATCACGATGCCGACCGACGACTCGAGGCCGATGTTGTCACCGACCGTACCGACGCCGCGGATGCGCGCGGTCGTGCTCGTCTCGTTCGCGGTCGACGTGACCGTGAGGCCTGGCGTCAGGAACGTGAGATCCTTGATGTCGCGCACGCCCGTGTCCTGCAGCAACTGGCGCGAGATTGCCGTGACGACGATCGGCACATCCTGGACGTTCTCTGCGCGTTTCTGCGCCGTGACGACCACCTCGTCGAGGGTGCGCCCCTGTGCCGCGGCATCGCCACCCGGCGTCAGGGCTGCCAGCACGCACGCCATGGACGCACCAAGAAACTCTCGCATTGAACGCATACCAGTCCGGGCCTTTCGTGGTCTTGTCAGTCGAAGAGGTGCTTGCCGACCGACTCGAGATGATGGTCGCTGTCGCCGAAGGCGATCTCGAACATTGTCAGTCGCTTGAAATAATGGCTGACCGCGAGCTCGTCAGTCACGCCGATCCCGCCGTGCAATTGCACGGCTTGCTGCCCGACGAAGCGCGCGGCTTCTCCCACCCGCACTTTGGCGGCTGAAACGAGCCGGGCACGCTCACCCGGATCGGGCTGCCCGACGCCGTGCGCAGCGAGGAGCGCCATGGAGCGCGCGGTCTCGGTCTCGAGCAGCATGTCGGCCATCCGGTGCTGCAACACCTGGAAGCTGCCGATCGGCACGCCGAACTGCTTGCGGGTCTTGAGGTACTGACCCGTCATTTCGAGCAGTACGCTCATCGCGCCGACCGCGTCGGCGCAGAGCGCCGCGATCGCGGCGTCAATCGTGGCAGCCAGGTGAGGGGCGGCTCCACCTTCCTCACCGAGGAGCGCTCCCGGGCCGACACGCACGCCATCAAAGCGCACCTCGGCCGCGCGGCGCGCGTCGTACATCGGATAATCGCGCACCGTGATGCCGGGTGCCACGCGTTCGGCGAGGAAGAGTGACAGCCCCTTCGCAGTGCGAGCCGACACGATCAACTGGTCCGCGCCCGCGCCGTTCAGCACGTAGGTTTTCGCGCCGGAGATGACCCAGCCTCCCTCGTCGCGACGGGCCTCGCTCGAAACGGCGTCGAGTGCATAGCGCGCGCCCGGTTCGTAGTGCGCGAGCGCGAGCTGCCGCTCGCCGGCGCCGACCGCAGGCAAAATGGCAGCGCATTGATCGGCACTACCGGCGCGCGCGATCACGCCGGCGCCCATCAGCACGGTCGGGAGCCAGGGCTCGAGCAGCAACGCGCGCCCCGCCTCTTCCATCACGACGTACGCATCCATCGCCCCGCCGCCGAGACCGCCGTGCGCCTCGGGCAACGTGAGCGCGAGCACGCCGAGTTCCGCAAGCTGGCGCCAGGTGGCAGCACTCCAGCCCCGCGCGCTCGCCGCGATTTCGCGTCGCCGCTCGAAAGAGTAGTCGGCGGCGAGCATCCGCCTCAGGCTGTCGCGGAACTGTTGCTGCTCGCTGGAGAAAGTCAGCACGCTCAGAACCCGAGCAGGTGGCGCGTGATGATGTTGCGCTGGATCTCGTTCGATCCGGCATAAATCGACGCCTTCCTGAAATTCAGATAGCGACCCGTCGCCGCCTGCGGGTACGGCGCAGCCTCGTGACCGAGCGCGTGCATCGTCGCTTCAGTGAGCGCCTGCTGCAGCTCGCTGCCCATGATCTTGAGCATCGACGCCTCGGGGCCCGGCGCGTGACGCTGCTCCTCGAGCGCGAGCACCCGCAGGTTCATCACCTCAAGCGCCATCAGGTCGATCTCGAGTCGCGCGATCCGGTCGCGAAAACGCGTGTCGGCTGCGAGCGGACGGCCTTCGTTGCCGGGCTGACGCCGCGCGAGCGCCTTCAGCTCGGCGAGCCAGCGGCGGCAGTACCCGACGCCAGCGTTGCCGGTGCGCTCGTGGCCAAGAAGATACTTCGCGTACGTCCAGCCCTTGTTCTCTTCGCCGACCCGGTTTGCGATCGGCACCTCGACGTCTTCGAACCAGACTTCGTTGATCTCGTGTTCACCGTCGAGCATGATGATCGGGCGCACGCTCACGCCCTTCGCCTGCATGTCGATCAGCAGGAACGAGATGCCTTCCTGCGGGCGGCCTTCGGTCGCCGTGCGCACGAGACAGAAGATCCAGTCGGCGTGCTGCGCGAGCGTGGTCCAGGTCTTCTGCCCGTTGACGAGATAGTGCTCGCCGCGTCGCTCTGCGCGCGTCCTGAGCGAGGCAAGATCGGAGCCTGCGCCCGGCTCCGAATACCCTTGGCACCACCAGTCCTCGCCCGACAGGATCCGCGGCAGGAAGCGCTGCTGCTGGGCGGCGCTGCCGAACTTCATGATGACCGGCCCCACCATGCGGATACCGAAGGGCAGGATGCCGGGTGCGCCGGCCAGTGCGCACTCTTCCTCGAAAATGTGCTGGCGCACCGCGCTCCATTCGCAGCCGCCGAAGGCACGCGGCCAGTTCGGCGCGATCCAGCCGCGCTCGTGCAGGATGCGATGCCAGGCGAGATAATCCGCCTTCCCGAGCGCTTCGCCCGCGACCACCTTGTGGCGCAGTTCCAACGGCAGCTTCGAGCGCACGAACTCGCGCACTTCCGTGCGAAAAGCCGCTTCCTCCGGTGCGAACCCCCATTCCATGTCTTGCGGACGCGACGCCCCCGTGCCAATCGTCCCGGTAGGGTAGAAGCCACCAGCCGGTTCGGCAATTACATTGATCAAAAATCTGGCGAAGGCGTGGGGCAGACGATAGGCTGGCGGGTTTCCGGCCGGGATGTCTTGCGAGGAGCAGGTACGCATGAGCGCGACGAGTTACGAGAAGCGCGGCAAGGTCGCCGTGATCACGATGATGAGCCCGCCGGTCAACGGGCTTGGGGCCGCGCTGCGCGCGGGGTTGATCAAGGCTCTCGACAAGGCACTCGGCTCGCCAGGCGTGAAGGCGATCGTGCTCACGGGCAGCGGCAGCGGCTTCTCTGCCGGCGCGGATATCCGCGAGTTCAACTCTCCGAAGGCGGCCGCCCCGCCGACGTTGCACACGCTGATCGCTGCCTTCGAGGCGAGCCCGAAGCCGGTGGTCGCGGCCATCCATGGCACCTGCATGGGCGGCGGCCTCGAGCTCGCGCTTGGCTGCCACTATCGTGTCACGAAGCCCGACGCGCAGATTGCCCTGCCTGAAGTGAAGATCGGCCTCATTCCCGGCGCAGGCGGCACCCAGCGCCTGCCACGCGCGCTCGGCCTCGAGGCCGCGCTCAACATGATCGTTTCGGGCAACGTCGTTCCCGCGCAGAAGCTCGCCGGCACGCCGCTCTTTGATGAAGTGGCCGAGGGGGAGCTGCTCCCGACTGCCGTGATGTTTGCCGAGCGACTCATCAGGGAGAAGCGACCGCCGAAGCGCGTGCGCGACCTGAAAGTTCAGCACGCGAACCCGGAAGGCTTCCTGATGTTCGCGCGCAATACGGTCAAGGCCGTGGCCGGCCCCTTCCCTGCACCCGTCAAATGCGTGGAAGCGGTGACCGCGGCGGCCAGCCAGCCGTTCGCTGAGGGGCTTGCGACCGAACAGCGTCTTTTTCACGAGATTCTGCTGTCACCGCAATCACGGGCGCTGCGCCACATCTTCTTCGGCGAGCGCGCGGCAGCCAAGATTCCCGATGTCCCGGAGACGACTCTGCCACGACCGATCGCGAAAGCCGCCGTGATCGGCGCCGGCACCATGGGCGGCGGCATCACGATGAACTTCGTGAACGCTGGCATCCCGGTCACCCTGCTCGAGATGAAGCAGGAGGCGCTTGATCGTGGCCTTGCGACCATCCGTGGCAACTACGGCGGCGCCGTGAAAAAGGGCCGCATGACCGAGGCCGATGTCGAAGCACGCATGCAGCTCATCACGCCGGCACTCGATTACGCGGCCATCGCGCAGGCGGACATCGTGATCGAGGCGGTGTTCGAGGACATGGAGGTCAAGAAGAGCGTCTTCGGGAAACTCGATACCGTCATGAAGCCCGGCGCGATCCTCGCAACGAACACCTCCACGCTCGACGTCGACCGCATCGCCGGCTTCACGCAGCGGCCGGGCGATGTGATCGGCACCCATTTCTTCAGCCCCGCAAATGTCATGCGGCTCCTCGAGGTCGTGCGCGGCGCGAAGACCGCGCCCGATGTGCTCGCGACCGTGATGAAGCTCGGCAAGAGGATGAAGAAGATCGCGGTCGTCTCGGGCGTCTGCGATGGCTTCATCGGCAACCGCATGCTCGAGCAACTCGGCCGCCAGATGCTGTTCCTGCTCGAGGAGGGCGCGCTGCCGAAGCAGGTCGACGCCGCCATGGAGAAATTCGGCTTCGCGATGGGACCATTCCGCGTGGCCGATCTCGCCGGCAACGACATCGGCTGGGCGATCAGGAAGCGCCGCTATGTGGAAAAGCCGCTGATGATCTACTCGCGCCTCGCCGACCGGCTGTGCGAGCAGGGGCGATTCGGGCAGAAAACGGGCGCGGGCTGGTACGACTACAAGGCGGGCGATCGCACCGCGCATCCTTCGACAGTGGTCGAGCAGATGGTCGTCGGGTATTCGCAGGAGATCGGCGTGAAGCGCCGCGTGGTGAGCGAGGAAGAGATCGTCGATCGCATCGTCTTCGCGCTCGTCAACGAGGGTGCGAAGATCCTCGAAGAGGGCATCGCGCTGCGCGCCTCCGACATCGACATGGTGTACCTCAACGGCTACGGCTTTCCCGCGCATCGCGGCGGGCCCATGCTGTATGCGGATACGGTCGGCCTCGATGTGGTCGTGCGGCGCATGAAGCAGTTCGCGCGCAACCGCCACGGCGACCCGGCCGCCTGGGCGCCGGCGCGCTCGCTCGTGAAGCTCGCGGCCGCGGGCAAGACCTTCAGCTGATTCCGGGGACACACATGACTGATGCCGTTATCGTTTCCATTGCCCGCACGCCGCTCGCGAAGTCCTGGCGCGGCGCCTTCAACATCACCCACGGCGCAACCCTCGCGGGTCATGTCGTCCAGCAAGCCATCGCGCGCGCCGGAGTCGATCCGGTCGAAGTGGAAGATGTGCTGCTCGGCTGCGCCTACCCGGAAGGCGCCGATGGCCTCAACATCGCCCGCCAGGCGGCGCTGCGCGCCGGCTGCCCGGTCACGACGGGCGGCGCGACGGTCAACCGCTTCTGCTCATCGGGCCTGCAGACCATCGCGATGGCGGCCGGGCGGGTGATCCTGGAAAAAACGCCGGTGGTCGTCGCGGGCGGTGTCGAGTCGATCTCCTGCGTGCAGAACGAGCTCAACCGGCACATGCTGCACGAGCCCTGGCTCATGGCGCACAAACCCGACATCTACCTGCCGATGCTGCAGACCGCGGAAAACGTCGCGAAGCGCTACGGCATTTCGCGCGAGCGCCAGGACGAATACGGCGCGCGGAGTCAGCAGCGTGCCGCGGCCGCGCAGGCGGCCGGGCGTTTCGACGCCGAGATCGCGCCCATCACCGTGACCGCGGCCTGGGCGGACCCGAAGACGCAGGCGACAGGCACGCGCGAAGTCACCGTCGCGAAGGACGAAGGCATCCGCGCCGACACGACCGTCGCGGGCATCGCGAAGATCAAGCCCGCCATCCCCGGCGGCGTGATCGCGGCGGGTAATGCGAGCCAGTTCTCGGACGGCGCCGCGGCCTGCGTCGTGATGGATGCGAAGCTCGCGGAGCGGCGCGGCATCACGCCGCTCGGTGTGTTCCGCGGCTTCACGATCGCGGGTTGCGAGCCCGACGAGATGGGCATCGGACCGGTGTTCGCGGTGCCGCGCCTGCTCGAGCGTGCGGGCCTCTCGGTCGATGATATCGGCCTGTGGGAGCTGAACGAGGCGTTTGCGGTACAGGTCATCTACTGCCGCGACAAGCTCGGGATCCCGGACGAGCGGCTGAACGTCAACGGTGGCGCGATCGCGGTCGGCCACCCTTATGGCGTCTCGGGCACGCGGCTCGCCGGGCACGCGCTGATCGAGGGCAAGCGGCGCGGCGTGAAGTACGTCGTCACGACGATGTGCATCGGCGGTGGCATGGGTGCGGCGGGCCTCTTCGAGGTCGTGTAGCGGGCTCGCGCTATACTGCCGGCACCTTTGCAAAGGCTGGCGACAGAACCCGCGCGATGTACCTGTCGTTCTTCGGACTCAACGAGAAGCCATTCTCGATCACGCCCGACCCGCGCTACCTCTATCTGAGCGAGCGGCATGCGGAGGCCTTGGCGCACCTGCTCTACGGGGTCAGTGAAGCGGGCGGCTTCGTGCAGCTCACGGGCGAGGTGGGCACCGGCAAGACGACGATCGTGCGCTCGCTGCTCGGCCAGATACCGAAAAATGCCGAGGTTGCGCTGATCCTGAACCCGCGCATGACGGCACCGGAGTTCATGCTGACGATCTGCGAGGAACTCGGCATCGGCCTGCCCGACCACGCGGTCTCGAGCCTCAAGGATCTCGTCGATATCCTGAACCACTACCTCCTGCGCGCGCACGCCGATGGACGACGCGTCGTGCTGCTCGTCGACGAAGCGCAGAACCTCGCGCCCGCGGTGCTCGAGCAGGTGCGGCTCCTCACGAACCTCGAGACGCCGACCGACAAGCTGCTGCAGATCATCCTGATCGGCCAGCCCGAACTGCGCGAGATGCTCGCGCGCCCCGAGCTGCGCCAGCTCGCGCAGCGGATCACCGGCCGCTATCACCTCGATCCGCTGTCCTCGCCGGAGACGGCCGCGTACGCGCGGCACCGCCTGCGCGTCGCGGGCGCGACCTCCGACATCCTGACGAATGGCGCGCTCACCGAACTGTATCGCCAGTCGGGCGGCATTCCGCGACTCATCAACGTGATCGCGGACCGTGCGCTGCTGGGTGCGTACACACAGGATCGACACAAGGTCACCGCAGCGATCATCCGCAGCTCCGCGGGCGAAGTGTTCGACCGACGCATCACACCGCGCTGGTTGCCGTGGGCCGCAGGCCTCGGCGGCGCAGCCGTAATGGTGCTCGCCATGCTGGCGCTGTGGCAGTCCGGTGCGCTCCAGCGTGATGCGCTCGCAACGCCCCAGGCCCATGACCCGGACACCGTTACGGCGCAGGGCGTCGCTCGAGCAGCCGCCCCGGACCGGACCGCCGCGGCGGCGGCAGCGGCCCCCCTGCCTGCACCGACCCCGCCGGCACACGAATCGCTTGTCACACTGCTGGCGCAGCATGCCGCCGCCACGACCACTGACGCGGCGTTCTCGCGCCTGCTGGCACGCTGGGGCGCGGCCTACGCGGCCGGCGCGGGCGACGGTTGCGCGCAGGCCGAGCGGGCAGGACTGCAGTGCGTCGCGCAACGCGGCTCGTATGCGCAGCTGCGCCTCTACAACCGCCCGGCGATGCTGACGCTGGGTGACGATCAGGGCGGCACTCACCAGGTCGTGCTCGTCGCGCTCGGCGATGACGATGCGCGGCTCGATCTCGGCGGCGTGGAGTACACGGTCCGCATCGCAGACCTCGCGCGCTACTGGTTCGGCGATTTCGTACTCTTGTGGAGGCCCGTCGCGGTGCCGGTCAAGCCGCTCTCACCGGGCATGTCGGGCGAGGAGGTCCTCCGGCTGCGACAGCATCTCGAGCGACTCGCGGGCGTCAAGGACACCGGGGCGGAGGCCGATCGCTATGATGCGTCGCTGGTGCAGCTCGTCGAAAGCTTCCAGCGTCAACGGCGCCTCGACGTCGACGGCATCGCCGGCTGGCAGACTCAACTTGCACTCGACAACGCCGCACCCGCCGAAGGCACGCCGCTTCTCGTCGCGGGTGCAGAGGGGAGCTGAGCGATATGTCGTTCATCCTCGATGCACTGAAGAAGTCCGACAGCGAGCGGCAGCAGCAGGCAGGGCCGGCGCGCTTCGAAGTCCGCCGCGCAGCGCCGCGCAGCGGCTTGCCACTGTGGGCGATCGCGCTCGGCGCGCTGCTGCTCGTGAACATCGTGGCGCTCGGCTGGTTCGTGACCCGCTCCCGCACACCCGCGGCGGCACCCTCGCCAACTGCGGTCGTACCGGCACCGCCCGCCAGCGCCCCGACTGCAACCGCACCACCTCTGGTCACCGCACCACCTCTGGTCACCGCAGCGGTTCTGCCGCCGCAGCACTCGCTCCCGCCAGCGCCCGCCGCGGACGAAGCGGAGAACCCCGCCGACTACGAAGAGGCGCTGCCGGAGGGGAGCGCGGCGGCACCACGCCTGCCCGCCGCCGAGCCGGAACGCGACTTCGCACCCACGATCGAGAAGCTGCCAGCCTCGCTCAGCAGCCAGCTCCCGCAGCTGCACCTCGACATGCTCGTGTACGCGACGCGCGCGGCGGACCGCTTCGTACTCGTCAATATGAAGCGCCTGCGCGAAGGCGAATCCACGCACGATGGTGTCCGCGTCGAGGCGATCACGCCGACAGGTGTCGTGATGAGCTTTCGCGGCACGCGGTTCCTGCTTGAGCGCGATTGAAACGCAGTTCCGCTGCACGGGCGGCGCATCTCCCGATGGCGCATCCCTCGCCGGCGCAACCCTCGACGGCGCAACCCTCGCCGATGCGCTGCGCGCCGGCATCTACCGGCTCTTCGCACACACCGACCACCTGAACAGGATCAACGTGTTTCCGGTGCCAGACGGCGACACCGGTACGAATCTCGCGATGACGATGTCGGCGGTGCTGGGCTCACTCGACGGGTTGCGCACGGCCCATGCCGGCGAGCTCCTGGTGCGCGTCGCCGACGCCGCGATCGACGGCGCGCGGGGCAATTCCGGCGCGATCCTCGCGCAGTTCCTGCACGGCGTCGCCGACTCGCTCGAAGAGCGCGCCATGATCGGCGTCGCCGAGTTCGCGGCCGCGACGGAGACCGGCGCCCGCTATGCACGCGACGCGGTCATCGAGCCGCGCGAGGGCACGCTGCTGACGGTCTTCGCGGCCTTCGCCGCGAAGTTGCAGCAGCTCGCAGCAGAAGGCGCGGCGACCGATTTTCGACGCCTGTTTGCCGCTGCGCTGCCGGCGGCGCGCGTGGCGCTCGATCGCACACGCACGATGCTCGACGTGCTGCGCAGCGCGAACGTGGTCGATGCCGGTGCGGCTGGCTTCGTGTTGCTTGTCGAGGGCATGAGTGCGTACTTTGCGACGGGCGAGCTCGGCGAAGTCCACTCACCGCCTCACGAGACTGACGAGCCGATGTCGGTCGGTGGCAGTGAGGGCGAGCACCGCTACTGTACGGAATGCATCGTGAACGGCGCGGGAATCGATCCGCGCCGGCTGCGCGAGTCGCTGGCCCCGCTCGGCTCGAGCCTCGTGATCGCGGGTACGCGCCGCAAGGCCCGCATCCACGTGCATACGAATGAGCCCGCGCAGGTATTCGATGCCGCTGCGCGCTTCGGCACGCTCGCAGCACAGAAGGCCGATGACATGCACCGCCAGACGCTTGCAGCGCATCACACGCGGGCGGTCACCGCAATCGTCACCGACTCCGCGGCGGACATTCCGGAGGAAGCACTCGAGCGTCTCGATGTGCACGTCGTACCGGTGCGTGTGCATTTCGGTTCGCGCAGCTATCTCGACAAGGTATCGCTCTCACCGCAGGAGTTCTACCGCGAGCTTGCGACGAGCGGCGTGTACCCGCAGACCTCGCAACCTCCGCCCGGCGATTTTCGCCGCATGTACGGATTTCTCGCCTCGCACTATCAGCACATCGTGTCGATCACGCTGACGGCGCGCGTGAGCGGCACTTACGCTGCCGCGAAGGGCGCCGCCGGGCGCGTTGCGGGCGACAAGGTACGCGTCCTCGACAGCCGCAACGTGTCGCTCGGGCAGGGGCTACTGACGATGTATGCCGCGGAGTGTGCGCTCGCCGGCTACGATGGCGCACGCGTGGCCGCGGCCGTGGAAGCGATGCGCGCGAAGACCCGTACGTGGGGCCTGCTCGCAGGGCTCGATTACGCGGTGCGCGGCGGGCGCGTACCTGCCTTCGTGCGCACGCTCTCGCGGCTGCTGCGCTGCTCGCCGGTGCTGACGAACCTGGCGGACGGTCGCATCGCCCCGGGCGGTGCAATTTTCGGCCGCCGCGACCTCACGGTGCGCTTCGCGCACTTTGTCACACGCCGGCTTCGAGCGGACACGACCTACCGGATCGCGGTCGGGCACGCCGACGCCGAAGTGGAGGGTGGTCGACTGCTCGAAGCGCTGCGGGCCGGGATACCGCAACTCGATTCGGGCTACCTCACCCCACTCGGCACCGCTCTCGGCGTGCACGGCGGACCGGGCATGCTCGTGGTCGGCACTCAGGAATACACGCCGCCCGCGTGAGCGCGCCTACTTGAGAACGAACGTGAGCTTCAGGCGCACGCGGTATTCGACCACTTTGTCGTTCTTCACGAGCACTTCCTGATCGGCCACCCAGGCCGACTGGATGCCTTTCAGGGTCTTCGTCGCGCGCTTCACGCCGCTCGTGATCGCGTCGTCGAAGCTCTTCGTGGAGCTCGAGATGATCTCGCTGACCTTGGCGACACTCATGTTGTTCTCCTTGCCGTGAATCCTGCATCGTAACCCAGCGACTCGATGCCCGCACGGTCGAGCCGCCACACGGTCCAGTCGTCCATCGGGCGTGCGCCGAGACTGCGATAGAAGCGCTGGGCATCGCTGTTCCAGTCGAGCACGGACCATTCCATGCGCCCGCAGCCCCGCTGCGCCGCATGGCGCGCGAGTTCGACGAGGAGGGCGCGCCCGATGCCGCCGCCACGCGCCTCGGGCAGCACGTAGAGGTCCTCGAGGTACAACCCCTGGCGGGCGAGAAAAGTGGAGAAGCTGAAGAAATAGAGCGCGAAGCCAAGTGCCCGGCCTGCGCGCTCCGCGATGAGCGCATGCACGACCGGCTGCGCAGCGCCGAGCTCGGCCGCGAGCTGTGATTCGGTGGCGATCACCTCATGCGCAAGTTTCTCGTATGCCGCGAGGCCCCGGATCAGCGAGAGCATCAGCGGCGCGTCGGTGGCGAGCGCCGGGCGAATCCTGAGCGCGCTCATTCCGCGATGTACCAGCGATCACCCTGGCGTTCGAGCACGAAGCGCTCGAAAGGCAGGCCGCGACCGGTCGTGTCGTAGGTTGCACGATTGCCACCGCGATCGAATGCCGGCGCCGAATCCTGCACGATGTGCAGCGCCGCGATCAGTGTCTCGCGCAGCGAGTCGCTCCGTTCGCAACTCCTGACAAGCGTCGCGAGCGCCTTCGCCGAGGTCTCACGGCGGAAGGTCGGGCTCATGTACTGCCCGTAGTAGTCATCGCAGCGACCCTCGAGCAGCGCGCCCGCGGCGTCGACCAGTAGTGACTTTATCCCGGGTGTATTGGTGGCGGGCGCGGCGCCCGGAGGCGGCAGGAAGCGTACGGGCACAAGGCCGGCGCTCGCCTCGCGGCCGTCGAGCAGGTCTTCAACCTGCGCCTCGATTTCGCCCGGGATTGCCGCCTTCCATTCCTTGCCCCAGGGCAGCAACGTCACGAGTGTCACGACGCGCGTCTTGCCGCGGCCTTCGGGCTGCTCGCCGCGAACAACCACCTGCACGAGCTTGTCACCGTCGCGCACCGCCTCGAGGCCGTGCACTTTGGCGAAGAGACGCCCCGGGTAGCGCAACCTGGTACCGAGCGCCGCAAAGAAGTTGACGTCGGTGAGGCGCTCGATGTCGCCCGGATTCGAAGCCTCGCCGAAGAGTCGCTCGCGCACGGTGTGATCATCGACCGCCGCATCAGCCCGCAGGCGCGCGGCAATCGCTGTGCGCAGGCGGTGCAGATCATCGGGATGCAACGTCTGCGCAACCGCCAGCGGACTGCCTGACGCCACCGCCGCAAGAAACTCCTGCGCCGCGCGCTCCTGCGCGCCGCTCACGCCCGCAGACGCTTCCGCATACAGGCACAGGGCGCAGACCGCCAGAAGAGCCACCGGCAAACGGGGGAAAACAACCATCGGGCGATGATAGCTGCCAGCGCGGAATGTGACACAGTTCGCGATTTCAGGCGTCGCACGCGCGCGACGGTCGGGGAATCCCCGGGAAGGACCACGGTCACAGTAAATTGCGATAAACCCCTGTAAATCCGCTCCATTACAACGGAGCACGCCGTGGCGGAGCGCCCTGCACAACGATTCCGGGACGAGCCGGCCGTTTTCCGGTCCGGCTTTGCCTCAGCAGCGCCGCGCCCAGGCCTGCTCGCTCTCACACGGGATGCAGCGCTCGTCGATGCCCTGCGTTCCGTGGTTGACGCAGACCATCCCTTCGCGGTCGTGGCCTCCGACACCGTACTCACCCAACATCTTCTCGCGAGCCAGACGCGTGCGGCACTGATCGACAGCGCAGCTTGCACTCAACCGATCGCGCTGCTGACCGGGAATCTCAAGGCACAGTTCCCCGATCTCGTGCTCGTCGTGGCGGGCAACGCGGCCGATCAAGGCGCGCTCGCCTCCCAGATCACCGACGGTCGCGTCTATCGCTTCCTGCACAAACCTGTCTCGGCGCAGCGCGTAAAGCTGTTCGTGGAATCGGCCTTCCGCCGCAGCGACGAAGTACCTCCAACCCTTGCACCCGCACCGGCGCCGCTGCGGGTGCGCAGTGCCGTCGCTCCCCGCACGCCACTGGTCGCGGGCAGCCTCGCTCTGGCCATCGTTGCAGCCGTTGCGATCGGGTGGCTGGTCCGCGATGACCCGGCGCCGCCCGCTGCAGGGCAGACGACGCCGGCCACCGCCGCGCAAGCAACCCCGAGTCCGGCGCCATCCGGTCTCGACCCCGCATTTCAGGCAACGCTTGAACGAGCGGACGCCGCGCTTGCCCGCGGCGCCCTCGTCGCGCCTCCTGGTGAATCTGCGGTGGATCTCTACCGGCAGGTGCTCGCGAAATCGCCCGATAGCGCACGCGCTGCAACAGGCCTGGACAACGTGGTCGACCGTCTGCTCGGCGGCGCGGAGAAGGCCATTGTGGCGGAGCAGCTCGATGAGGCGTCCCGCCTCGTCGACACCGCGCGTGCTGTGCGCCCCGGCCATCCGCGCGTCGCCTTCCTCACGACGCAGATCGGCAAGGAGCGCGAGCGGCGGCTGCTTGCGGCCGCGCGCCAGGCCGCGGCGAGCGGCAATCTCGAACGGGCCATCGCGGTGCTCGAGAGCGGATCGGCCAGCGGATCGGAGCTGCTCGGCGCCGCGAAGCGCGAACTGCAGCAGCAGGAACTCGCCAGTCGGGCCGATGCCCTTCTCGCCCTCGCCGAGGCACGGGTGAAGTCCGGTGCACTGCTCGAACCCGCGCAGGACAATGCGCGCTTCTATCTCGAGTCGGCGCGCGCGCTCGTGCCGCAGCAAGCGGGCTTGCCCGCGGCCGAGCGGGCGCTCCAGGCGGCGCTCCTCGGTGCGGCGGGCAGTGCCATTGCCGCGGGCGAGGTCGCCACGGCCGAACGCTGGATTGAGGCGGGCGAAGAGATCGGTGTAGCCCGTGCGGATCTCGCGAACCTGCGGCGCGAACTGCAGAGCGCGCAGATCGAGCACAAGTCCGAGGCACTCAGCGCGCTCGGGCGACAGTTTGACACCCGGTTGCGCCAGAACGGGCTCGTGGAGCCGGTGGCGGACAGTGCCCGCGCCATTTATCTGCAGATGCGCGCCGCCGATCCGCAGCACCCGACCACCCTCGCCGCACGTGATGCCCTCGGCAAGGCAATGCTCGCCGAATCGCGTGCTGCCCTCGCGCGCGCAGACGTGCCCGGTGCTGAGAGGTGGGTCGCCGAGGCCGACGCGCTTGACATCCCGGGACTCGATGTGACGAATGCGAAGCGCGACATCGCGACACAGCAGGCGCGCGCAAGCCGCGCCACGAGCATCGTCCCCGTGAGCCAGCTGACGCGGCTGCGCTTGGTCGAGCCGCGCTATCCGACAGACGCGCGCGCGGCCGGTCAGACCGGATGGGTGGATCTCGAGTTCACGGTGACACCGACGGGTACGGTCAGTGACGTACGGGTCGTCGGCGCCTCAACCGCCGGAGTGTTCGATCGCGCCGCATCCGACGCGCTCGAACGCTGGCGCTTCAAGCCGGTCGAACGAAACGGCGTAGCCGTGCCTCAGCGGGCGAAGCTGCGCATCCGGTTCGATCTGGAATGAGCGCTGCGCGCCGCATGCCCCACCGGCTCCTGATCATCGATGATGACGCGCGCTACGGCGCGTGGCTTACCGCCCACGTCGGCGCGGTGCTGCCGGATGCGAACGTCGAGTTCGTCGGCATCCCGGAATTCGAGCGACGCCGCAGCAAGGTGCATTTTCGCGACTTCGACGTCTTGCTGCTCGCGATGAATTTCGGGGCGAGCCCCGAGGATGCGGCGGCGGACGGGCTCGACTGGCTGCGACGACTGCGCGATCAGACAGAGCTGCCGCCCATCATTGCCATCGCCGCAGGCGGCAACGAGCTCACGGCCGTGAGGGCCATCCGTCTCGGCGCCACCGATTACCTGCCGAAGCAGCTGCTCACGCCGGCACGGCTCGGCACCTCGATCAAGGTCGCGTTGCGCCTCGTCGAGCGCCGTCGCAGCAACGAGCGCACGCGCAAGGCAGCGGCTCCGCCGCCGACGCGGATGCCAGCGCTCGCCGCAGCGACTGCGGCGCGGGCGCGCCTGCCGCGCAACCTGATCCCCCGCTACGCGATCCTCGACGTGCTCGGCGAATCGGACCGCGCCGTCGTCTATCTCGCGACGAGTTTCGAGCTCGATGCGCTGGTCGCGCTCAAGGTCACGCGCGCCGGGCACGATGAAGTGCCGCCGCAGGACGACGGCGAAGCGGCGGTACGCGCGGCCAGACAGCCCTTCGCGCGTGAGTACGAGGTGCTCTCGTCGATTCACGATCCGTCGATCATCGACCTCTACGACTACGGCGTTCACGACGGTCTCGAGTACCTCGCGATGGAGTACTTCCCGCGCGGTGACCTGAAGGCGCGGATGCAGCGCCCGCTGGCGGCGGAGGAAGCACTCGACTACGTGCGCCGGATCGCGCGCGCCCTCGGGGTCGTGCATGCGACCGGGCTCGTGCATCGCGACCTGAAGCCACCCAACGTGATGCTGCGCGTGAACGACGAAATCGTGCTGATCGATTTCGGGCTCGCGCGCGCCATGAATGGAGCGTCAGCCGCGACGCACACCGGCGTGCTGCGCGGTTCGCCCTATTACATGAGCCCCGAGCAGGCGCAGGGTGCGACACTCGACGCACGCAGTGATCTCTACAGCCTCGGCGTGGTGCTGCACGAAATGCTGAGCGGCCGCAAGCCCTTCATGGGCGACACCGCGATCGAAGTCCTGCAGGCCCACGTGTCCTCACCCGTGCCGCCGCTGCCCGCCGAACATGCGGCG
>Ga0073904_10001316_pt1 | contig 18592 bp, 21 predicted proteins | sample KloWWTrecipitate_FD_66668 | JGI IMG/M metagenome (GOLD analysis project Ga0073904, IMG submission 66668) | Active sludge microbial communities from Klosterneuburg, Austria, studying microevolution and ecology of nitrifiers - Klosterneuburg... | ecosystem: Engineered > WWTP > Aerobic digester >... | reverse complement strand
ACTCGTCAGAAGGAACTGATTGCGCCACCCAAGAGCAAGAAGAAGTAGTCAGTTCCATCGACTTATTAACTGGTTGCTTTCTTACTTCAAGCGCCAGTCCATCCGCCAATAGACACGCGTTTAACTCAAGGAGTTTCGCTCTTTAAGGCAGGGTTGCCGGTCACCGATGTCGCACATCGCACCGGCCGTAGCGTTATTGCGTAGCGCCGCAGCCACCGACCAACTCAGACCAGCGCGTCTGTAGTTGCGCGATCCTCATATGGGTTTGACGATGACTTCGGTCATAACGCCGTATTCGTCGCGCTGAATGGTGAAGCGATAAGAGGCCGGCTTCGCAGGTGGCGCGCTGAGTCCATCTCGGCCGTCGCGGCCATTTATTCCAGGGTCGCCCGTCGGTCCGCGCTCGCCGTCTTTGCCGTCGACACCATCCCGACCGTCTGTTCCGTCTTTCCCGTCGCGCGGCGCTTCAAGAAAATCGGACAACTGCCTGGATACCTCGAGCAATTCATCAAGTCCGTCGTCATTCATTGGCATGGTCTCCGTTGAGTTGCTTCAAGCGCATGTGCTCGCAATAGACCCGCCAGTCAGCCTCATTGACGGGTTCGTTGAATGGCCAGCCGGAAGACTTTTGCACGACGGCTTCGGCCGGCATGCTCTTCTCTCGCCTCGCCAGCGCGGCAGCGGCGCGCGTGAGTTCCTCGACCACGGCCTTTAACCGCGCCTTCTGGGCAGGGTCTGCAGCGGTACCGAATGGGTCGGGTTGTGAATCACGCTTCGCCAGCGCGGCCAGGCTGTAGTTTTGAACCTGCATTAGCGGGCTATCGCCACCATCGACGGGCGGAAGATCCTCGCGGGCACGGGCTTCGTTTGGCGATAGCCATCCGCCTCCGACAGCCTTACCCAGCGCATCGAATCTGCCGGCGCTGTCCATGCGCAACAGGTCGTGCAGATCGAACTCGATACGCTGGCCGATCGGCAGGCCGAGACCATGATCGAGACACTGCTCGAGCGATTCGATTAGGCCCTGCAGGCACCCGGAGTAGTAGCTGCTTTCGAGCGCCTCGACATTCGTCATGTTTGGCGGCGGCCCGGCGTTGATCTTGAACAGCGGCACCCGGAACGCACGCGCGACATCCTCGACTGTCCAGCGCAGTTGTTCAATCATCTGCGCGTCGGATGCCGGGATCGTCATCGGCTTGTAGTCGAGACCATCACCGAGCACCAACAGTTTGCCGATGTTGGAGCCAGCGAAATTGCGTTCGAAGTCCTGCTTTAGCCTGATCGCGGTCTCGTCTGAAATCGTCTCCGGTGCGGTCAACATGCCGCTGGGTCGGCTCATGTTCTGAAAGAACGTCGCGCTATTGGTTTGGATCCTGTTGCCCTGCGTCGCACTGAGTGCGCATGCCGTGAGTGGTGACACACCGACCAGCGGATGCCAGAGCGTCATGCCGCGGTCGTGAATGACTTCGCTGGCCGGGACCACCATGCCTTCAGGGATGCGCGACAGGTCATCACCACCGACCGAGTAATACACGTCGCCCTGCGGCGTGACCATGGGTGTCACCCGACGCGGGTCGACCATGAACAGCGCGACAACTTCGCCCCGGGCGTTACGGGATTTCAGCGCGTAGGCGTTGCCGTGCAGAAGTTTGGATGTGACCCAGCGCTCGAGGAATTGCAGGCGGGTGGAGAAATGATTCGGCCGGCGCAGAAGTTCAACAGGCGGAGTTGCCGCGCGGAGCTCAGTCCACACGCCGCTGCGGCCGTCGCGCTGCATGTGTTTTGGAGCAAGTTTCGAAACGTCCTGAGCGATGCAGGCCACGCATGCGAACACGGCCGAGAAGCTGGTAATCGAGCCGATGGCGTCGACCGAAATTCCGCGCTGCCAGTCGCCGCTGTTTGCTTCTCTGAGCCAGCCACCCATCGACGAGCGCACCGGCACTGCGCCAGCGTTTTTGAAGATGCCCGCAAGTCCGCGGTTCAGCACCACCGCAAGTGAATCATTCGCCACGGGTCAACCCTTTCGCGAGTGCGCAGCCGAAAAACAGCGGCGGGATCGATCCGATCAGCAGCGTGGCGCCGGGGCCCAACAGCAGGTAGACGCCCCACAACAGCAGCGAGAACCCGAGCCCCATCGAGAACACAGCTAGCGCGGCAGGCGATCGAACCATCGACCAGGCCGAAATCAGTAGGGCGAACTTGGGTGTGTCCATAGTTCAGCGCGGCTTGTTCAGGTAGACCGCACCGCCACTCTTCGCCGGTCCCAGCTTGACCGGCCGTACCGGCCGCGCCTCGGGTGGCGGATCCAGGTCGACAACTGGTATTCCGACGCTTCGGCCGAGTCCTGCCGCCTTGCTTGTGGCGCCGGCAAACTGCAACAACGCGTCCGCCAAGTTTTGCGCCGAAATGCGGTTCAGCTCGACTTTGACGATCTTCGATCCGCCGCCGCTGATCGATGCGATTGATAGCTGCAAGTCGCCGCTTAAGTGGATGACTGTTCTGTACTTCACGGAGCCTCCTGATTCGATGGCCGCGGTTTTATCTGGGCCACGCTGGAGCGCAAGAGTCGCGCACGTTTGGGGGCAGTCAGAAGGGTTTAACTACTGCTGAAACCTGCCAAATAGTCGAGCCCCGAAGTTTTTTGCCTGACCGCAGGATGTACTGGCCAATCACGAGACCATCGGCCCTGTGCAACAGCTTGCCCAGGCGCTTGGCGTGATCGATGCCCGTGTCGCCGATCTTGAGCAAGTCGGCTGCAGCACTGTTCGGCGCATGCGTTCGAAGGTGCGAAACCAGTTCGGCAGCCGATGCAGTTCTAGGCACGCCAGTCGACATCGACGGAAACGCGGCGCTGATGATTTCCTCGAGCGCCTGGCGTTCCTCGTCGCTGATCGAGTCGGCCGGCTTCGGCGCCTGCAGCGCGGCGGCGATCTGCGCGGGCAGTGCTTCAAGTTGTCGCGATAGCTGCCGGTTACTTGCGATCAACTCGGCCACCTGCGCGGCCGTAGGCGGCATGTCCTGCGTCCGATCGGATGGCAGGGTGCCGAAGGGGTTTGATTTCTGCATCGTCACAGCGTGAAGCACTGATAGCGTTTCTCGGTGCTGGCACCTGCGTCGCGCTTCGCAATCGCCATCGCCATGACCAGCGACACCATGCCGTCTATGCGGCCGGTCGACTTCGTTTTGTCCAGCTTCCTGTTGCCGGCCGGGTCGCGGGTGACGGCAGCATTCGCAGCGCACATCGACAGCACCGGGTGACTGCCGTGCGCGATGCGCGAATTCAGCAGTTCGCCCTCGAGCGCCTCGACTGCCGGACTCATCGACTGGAAGCCTTGCCCGAAGGCTTGCAGCTTGTCTGCGAACGCATCCGGGGCGCCCTGGCGCTTCAGGGATGCCCGGAACACATCGAAGCGCCAGCGGTCGAATGCGACAGCCTGCAGATCGAACTCACTCGCCATCGACAGCAGTTCGGCCGCTATCACGTCGTAATCGATCGTGGCGCCCGGTGTCGTGTGCAGATACCCTTCTCTGGCCCACTCGACGTAGGCGGCATGATCTCGCCGGGCACGATCGCCGAGACCCACAGCCGGTGTCCAGAAATGCGGCACGACTTGCCACACATCGCCGATCCGGTACACGAGAACCAAGGCGGTCAGGTCGGACACGGCCGACAGATCGAGACCAGCCCAGACCTTCGTTTTTCGATTGAACGGCAGCGGCTCGGCGCCATTGGCCAGCCACAGCGACCGTGATGCAAAAGGCGCGACGGCTTGCACCCGCTGATTCAAAACCAGGTTTCTGAACATCGGCTCGCGCGACGGCACGCGCTTTGCCTCTTCGGCCATGGTGCGGATGTGGTCGACATCGAGGATCGTGCCGAGCGCTGGGTTCGCTGCCGCCCATGCCGATTCATCCAAGAGATCGCAATCGGCCGGCGCTTCATACACATGGCAGACCGTGTGCGGGTCTGCGCTGCGGCGCGCGTCATCGATCATCAGCGACATGAAATCGCCATCGTTCGCGGCCTGAGTCGAGATCACGAACTCGATCGGCTGCGCATGCGCGCCCTGGCCGGAGTGCAGCGCATCGAACAGGCTGCAGTGCGGGCCGATGACCTGGCCAGCTTCATCGAAAACGAAGGCGGCCGGCGACGTGCCCATGGCGGTCGATGCCTCAGCCGACAGCGCCCGGAAGCGAACGCCGGTCAGGGTGCACAGCATTTCGCGCTGGCTGTCGCGCAGCACCATGTGTTCGGACAGGTCGGGGTGCAGGCGGATCATTTTCGCCATCAACTGAAAAACCACCGACGCCTGTTCGCGGGACAGGGCAGCGCTGAAAACCTGCGAGTTCTGCGCGGCGAGTGGTCCGATGACGTAGGCCAGCAACAGCGCGGCCACGAGGCTCGATTTCGCATTCTTCCTGCCAGTCGACAGGATCGCGCGCCGGGTGCCGTGCGGGTTGTCGAACACGTCGCGCAGGAAGTCTTTGTGGAAGTCCATCAAGCGCATCGGCTGCCCGACTGCGCGGCCTTCGGGGATGCGAACGTAGGTCTCGACGAACGCGATGACCATCTCGGACTTCAGCATTATTTGACCCTCGCCAGACCGCCGAGCAGCGGTGCCGGGTTCGTCGGCTGCTCGGCGCGCTGTTGGGCTTTGTGCGGTGCTGAATGGCCGGCCAATGGGGCGATCTTCAGCCTGTTGGCGATCCCGGCCAGGGTCTTGCCGATCAGACCGAGCTGCGTGAGCGCCCGACAGGCATCGGCCTTCGGATCGAGCATTTCCTGAGCATCGGCAGCGGCGACCAGCTTTGCCAGCTTGCGCTGGGCGCAGGTCAGTGAAACGTAGCCCTCGACCAGCGGCCGGTCCCGTTCGGACAGATGGCCGGCCGGCGTGGCGTCGACGATCTGCTTCCAGGCGCGGCGTTCGTCAGCAGCGAGACCGGGTGACGGCTTCAGCTTGCCGGATGCGGCGGCGGTGTGCGTGGCGCGGGCTTCGGCGGAAAGTCTGGGCATGGTTCAGTCCCGTGAAAGTGGAAAACGTTGCTTCACCGACCTGCACGACCGGTGTTCAGGGTCGACCCCTGTGCAGATATGCACACCCCCCCGCGCGCTCGCGCTCGAGCTCCTGCCGCCATGGGTGCGACGGATCAAGCGGCACGCCGTCGCGGTCGCAGCCTCGGACGAAGCCGGAGCGCTCGAGTTGCTGCTTGTCCCTGGAATGGCATGCCGGGCACAGCGACTGGAGCGGGCCGGCGAAGAGAACCGGATCTCCGCGGTGCGGCGTGACGTGGTCGACGGTGTTGGCTGCGGTGACGATGCCGCGGGCCTCGCACATGACGCACAGCGGGTTGTGATGCAGGTGACGTGCGCGGCGCTTGCGCCAGGCCGAGCAGTTGTAGAGGGCGGCGTGTTGGCTCACGCTGCCACCTCATCACGCAAACCCACATCGGTTCCCGGCGTTGGGAACTGATGGGGAACTGACGGAACCGGCACGCCCCTTAGCGCCCAGCCTTGACGTAGTGAAACGTCAGTCAGGGCAGGGCGTGATTGCAACGGTTCCACGGTTCCATCCCTTAAGGCGGGAACCGATTTCTGGAACCGATAAAGCGGGCTCATTCGGCTGCATCCAAAAAGCGTGATCCTTCGATCGTGAGCACGTATTCGGGTCGAGTAGTGGAACCGCTCGGGGAACCGTTGCGCAAATGGCCCCTGCTTTCCAGGTCATCGATTCGACCGAGTGCAGCCTGCTTGTTGCCGCCCACTTTGGCCGCGATGGCGTTCTTCGATGTCGCGCCGGCCCGCACCGCGCGCAGTACGTCGCGGTCACGTTCATCGAGCACCTGGTCGCGGCTCAGTGATGCGCCGGCAACGCGGCCGATATAGAACCCATCGCGGTGCAGGCAGAGCGGCGGCGGCGGTTCAACCAACAGGCTGCCGCGTGTCGAGTGGAGGATCAAGGGCTTGCCTTTCTCCATGCCCGCGCGCCTGATCAGTCCGTCGACATCGGACCATGTAACGGACTGGAGCAGCAACACGAAGCGGCAGTTGTCGGCGATCGCGGCCGATCCGCTGCCGCAGTACATATCCTGCACGCCGTCACGGAAACTCTGCTTTCCGGTGTGGTGGCTCACCAGTACCGCGCAGCCTTTCAGCCTTGCGACCTCAGTCGCGCCCGCGATCGTCAGCTTGACCACCTGCTCGTCGTTTGACGAGCCACCTGCGAACTGCCGCAACGTGTCCAGGCCGATCAAGCGCAGATCCGTGATGCCAGCCAGTGCCTCCGCAATCAGGTTCTCCAGACCAGTCGAAACGGGTGCGCCGTTGGGGCTCGCGCAAAACGTTTTCTCGCCTTCCAGGCCCTGCAGCGAGTGCAGTCGCACCTTGTTCCTCACCAGATCCAATTCCGTGCCTGTGAGCGTCATTGCACGAGCCACACGGGCCAGTGCGCCGTCGAGATCGTCTTGCGTGTCGTCGCTCGATATCAGGACGAAGGTGCCTTGCTGAACCTTGAGTCCCATGAACGGCCGGCCCGTTGCGATGGCCACACCTAGACTGAGTTGCAGGCTGGTCTTGCCAGTGCCACCCGCGGCCACCAGAGCACCGACCTTGCCGGCTGGAATCAGACCCTCGACGACGTAGTCGACCGGCTTCTCGAGTGCGAGCAGGTTCTCGGGTGGCTTCCATCGCTGGAGCGCGCCGACCCATTCGTGCGCATCAGCTATCGATGGCTGCGTGCGCTCGATTCGCTGAAGGGTTCGCTCGGCGATGTTCATCTGGTCGCTTCCGCGCCGATCTCGTGGATCAACTTCATCGACGTCGTGAGTCGATCGAAGTCTTCGGGTGTCAACTCGACACCTGCACGAAGGTTCGCGGCAGCGGTCCAAACGACTTCGCATTCGAACGTGATGGCCTCGAGCGCCTCACGCGCAGACATGGCCCGCGGCCGGCGCTGCTCACGCTGCCATTGCTGGCGTGCTGCCGTGATCTGATCGAGTGCGACGCTGGCCCGGCGTTGGGGTTCGACTTCGGCCACGGTCATGCGCCAGCCCTTTCCGCCCACTGGCACACGCCTGCGAGACCTCCGCAGATCTCGGTGTAAAGCGACCAGCGACTGACGAAGTATTTCGGCAGTTCGTTGGGCTCACCCACTCGGAAGAGCTGGTGCCCCTTGATTGCCAGGCGGGCTCGCAAGGTCTGGAATTGCTTTTCGTCTGCCGCGGCTTGCTGCGCGGGTGTGGCGGCCGTCATGAGCGGCCCCCGCGTTTCGTCGCCAGCCATGCGTCGAGTTCGCTGACATCGATCAACGTAGTGCGCGACGTTGGTCGGATGAGCTTTGGGAATGTCTCGTCACATCGCGACCACCGGAAAAATGTGGCGACGGATATGCCGAGCCGCTCGGCTGCCAGCTTTGGGCGAAGTGCTTTGCTGGCCGTGCGCGGGGCGCTCAAGCGCCACCTCCGACGAGCGCCCTCAGGTCAGCAACTCGCCAGCCGAGTCGGCCGCCGATACGAACCGCGTGAATGGGCCCCGATGATCGGGATGACCATTCACGCAGCGTCTGCGGCTGCCGGTTGAGGTGGAAGGCGGCAGTCGCAGTGTCGACCACGCTGCGGGTTTCAAGATGGAGCGGGACGTATCCCGGCGCGTTCACATGATTCATAGAGCTGGCCTTTCGCTTTTCAACAAAAGCCAAGGCCGCGGTCGGCATTTACGTGCGATGCCGGAAATCCGCTTACTATTCCGCCGTCCTCCCCGGACTGCGGTGCCTTGGCGCCGTACGAGGTAGCAGGGGATTGCCGTCCCCTGCCACCTCACCTTCGACTCCGGTGACAACTGTCGATAGGTCATTATTTGCGGGAATTTGCAAAAGCAAGCCGGCGTTGAATGCCTTTGTGCTTTTCGCGTTTCCAGAATTTGCTGATATTGCAATCGACGCGAGCGTTGATCCGCCCATGAAAAGCATCCACTGCAGGGCCCACCTTCCATTCGCGGTGTCGTGTTCTTGGCCCGATATTTGACTGCGCGTCCCCGGCAGGTACTGCGTCAGTTCTTGCCGTTAAATTCATGCCGATCGGCGGGCGTTGAACAAGGTGTCGATGCCCATGTCGGAATAAAAAACGGGCCCATCGGGCCCGTCAAGAATATCGATAACTACTTCCGCATTAGCGGCAGATTTGCGCGGCCATCGGCCTGATAGTTTGGCGCGCTTTATTGACACGCGTTGCGTTCGGACCACCCGTCCGACCCACCTATGCCGCGGGATTTCTCTTCCCCGCTGGCAACTTGCTAACGGTCGCACGCTTGTGAGCGCGTCCGCAAAAATCGGCCCATTGCTGCATGAGCAGGGTTCGCTTGTCGAACAGATCGCCGCGTCGATAGGCGGCTTCAACCTTGTCACCGATCGCGTGCGCGAGCGCCAATTCAGCCACATCGCGCGGCGTGTCGGTGCGCTCGGATGCCCAGTCGCGGAACGTGCTGCGGAACCCGTGCGGCACAGCGTCGACTTCCATCCGGCGCATGCAGGCACTCAAGGTCATGTCTGACAGTTGACCGCCGCGAACAGCCGGGAAGACAAGATCATTGCCGTCGACCTTCGGCAGCGCCTTGAGCAGCGCCAGCGCGGCATCTGAAAGTGGCACGCGGTGTTCACGCCCCATCTTCATGCGAGCGCCTGGAATCGTCCAGGCTTTCGCCTTGATGTCGATTTCGGACCAATACGCGCCCCGAGCCTCACCAGATCGCGCCGCGGTCAAGATCGCAAACTCGAGGCACCGCGCGCCCGTTCCTTCCATCGCACGAAGGCGGACCATGAACGCACCGACGTCGTTGATCGGCAGCGCGGCGTGATGCTCAACCGTGGTCACCTTGCTCGGCTTCGGTAGCAGGTGGTCTAGGTGACCTTTCCACCGTGCCGGGTTCAGGCCCTCGCGATACTTGTTGACTGCTGCCCAGTCCAGAACGCTTTCAATGCGGCCCCGAACGCGAGTCGCGGTCTCGGTCTTGGTCGACCAGATCGGCCGCAACACGTCAAGCACATGGGGCAGGTCGATGTCGCGGACCAACAGCTTGCCCATGATCGGCGAGGCATAGGTCGCAAGTGTTGCGGTCCACTGCGCTGCGTGCTTCGGGTTGCCCCATTCCGGCGTCTTGGCTTCGATGAAAAGCTCGGCGCATTGGTCGAAAGTCTTCTCGGCTGCCGCGGCGGCTTGCAACGCGCTGCGCTTCGATTTGAATTCCGCGACGGGATTCACACCGGCTTTGATTTGCACCCGCATCGCCCGCGCCGCATCGCGTGCGCTGGCCAGAGTCACGTCTGGAAAACCGCCAAGTCCGATCTCGGTGCGCTTGCCGCCGATCATCGTCCGATAGACCCACGAACGCGCGCCGGAGTCGGTAACCTGCAAGCACAGACCAGCGACGCCACCGACCGCCCAGCGGCCCGGCTTCTTCAGTCGCGAGACGGCCAGTGCATTTGCCTCCGCCACTTTCTTCGGCATCTTGTCTACCCCATCCTACCCACCAAAAAATGTGCGCCTGAATGATACGTCGTGATTTCAAGTGATTGCTCATTTCATAGGTAAAACGCGGGTAAATATGGGGCCGCCATAGGTAAAAATGGCGGACACCCTCTCCGCCAGTTAGACCGAGCCCTCCATAGCGGAGGGCTTTTTCTTGCCAGAGCCCCGCGTGGTGCGGGCCTGCGGGCGACGCCGAATTCTCTGTTCGGCCATCAGGGCGCAATTTCGGGCGTGATGGTCGCCAAGTCGCCGGCCATTCTCTGTTCTCGATTTCGCCGGTACCACTTTGCCGTGCGATGGCTCCGCGCCAACGACAAGGCCCGCTGTCGCGGGCCTTGATCTGTGTTTGATCAGGTCAGCCGCTCATGCCCAGCAGCACCCGCTGATCCTCCCAGGCCACCGGCAGCGGCCCCATCCGGATCAGCCGATCCGCCGTCAGATCCACCGGCTGCTCACCCCGCACGATCCGCTGCACGATGTCCGGTGCCAGTAAGGCGAGATAGATCACCCGAGTCACATACGACGAACGCAGGCGCTTCATCGACAAGGGCGCGACGTGCCGCGGGCCCTAGGGCTTCAGGGCCGGTTACGCCTCAGGCGCAGCGAGCCGCAGGCCAGGCCCAGCCCCAGCAGCGCGAGCGCGGCGGTCTGTGGCTCGGGAACGGCCTGGGCGGTCACGGTTACGCTGTCCAGGCCGATGAAATCAGCCTCGAAGTTGCTGGGAACGGTGTAGCGAAAGGCAATGCGGCCGCTGGTGCCTGGCGCGGCGCTGAAAGTCGCGGTGTATTCCGTCCAGTCGTTGGGGTAGTCGGTCGCCGTCAGCGCCGGATTCACCGTGGTCAGCACGCTCGTGAAATCCGATGTGGCACTGCTCGAGCCGGCGAAGCTGAGGCGCGCCTCCAGCCGGTCCGGAAAAACTGTCGGGTTGAAAACCGTGCGCGTCCAGAAAGTCAGGGTGTTGACCTCGTCGAAGTCAAGCGTCGGTGTGATCAACCAGTTGTCGATCACACCGCCACTGCCGAAGGCTGCGCTCTCAAAGTTTGCGACAGCGTAGGACTCTGCAGTACCGGCCTGGGCTGCGAACGGCCCCACAAAGCCTTGGCCCCACGCCAATCCAACGGGACTGCTGAGGTTGGTCTGCACCCAGCCCGAAGATCCGAGACCGGCAACGTTCTCGAATCCCTCGGTGAGCACCACGGCGGCTTGTGATGCAGCGCTGGCGGCGAGCAGTGCAACAGCGATCAGGCTGGGTGTCGACATGGCGGCCTCTGTTTTGATTCAACCAAATATGAATCTAGCAGGCGGCGCACCGCATATGAACCCCGCGAATTAGTGTGGCAAGGCGGAGATTCGGTACGACACGTCGTCGTCCAAGATGTGGAGCATCGTCAGTGGGACGTGAGCATGCGGATCAGTTCGAGGCAATCGTCAACAGGGCGAAGTCAGCTGGAGATCGCCGCCTTCCGCGCGACTGCATGCAGATCGACGGCGAGCCTCGGCACGCGACGCCCAACAGCTGGGGTCAGTGCAGCTTTCCGTGCGGTAGCAGCGCCTTTGCGGCCTCAACGCGCAGTGCAAGCGGCGCAGCCTCGTCGTTCATGACAGAAAGCAGGAAGCGCTTCGCATCGGGATGACAGGCGGCAGACGAGCCACCGTCGCGCGGGTCCGCACCGATCGCCACCGCAGCTGGAGCCTCTGCCGCCGCCCATGCCCGCAGTCGTGCCAGCGCGGCATCGAACAGCTCGGGCTTGATGCTCTTCACGCTGGCGAGCAGTCGTGTCTGACCCTCCTCGCCGGGCGGCAAGTCCAGCCAGGGTGTTTCCGAGAAGATCGGGGCCAGGTCCGGCGCGACGAAAGCCGGCCAGCAGCCGTTCGTCTCCAGCGGCGCCGACGCTGAACTGCTCAGCCCGATGGAAGCAGCCCAGGCCGAATCAGCACCGGCCATCAGGCTGACGCGGTCCGGCTTCACAGCCGCCAGGTAGCGCAGGCGCAGGCCGTCCAGGAAGGCATGAGCCCGCGCCACGTCCAGCGGCGCCTCCACGGAGAACCACAGCTGCATGCCGTCCGTCCCGTTCACCGCAATGGCGGGTGCAGGAAGGTCGAGCTCGGTCTGCACGCCTTTCCAGACGTCGGCCAGTTGCTGCCAGTCGGCCGGACGAGCCAGCTCCAGCACCAGGGCACGCACGCGACCTTGCGAATCGACCAGGTCTGACATGTCGATGGCCGCGTCAGTGGAGGCCGCCTCGGTGGCAACGAAGAGGCGACGAAATTCGATTTGCAGTCGACTCATGATGGCGTTCAGGGCGATGGACAACTGTCACTGTAACGAAGGTCATTCGTGCAGAAGAACGCAGCGATCTGCCCCACCTGTTCAAGTCCCAGGGATCCGCGGCCCAGCTTCGGGGGTTCACTCCAGATCTGCATCACCTTTGCATGCGATTGATCTCCAGAAGCACGACTCAAGGCCGAGACGACTATTTAAGACACTTGACTGATTGAAATAAGTGTCATTTAATCGTGCATGCCCACCTCATGCCCGCCCCCTGACGCCGCCCCGGATCAGGACCACCCCAACCGCCTCTCCGTCGACGACGTCGCCTCGCTCGCCGGCCTGACCGTGCGCACGGTGCGCTACTACATCCAGCAGGGGCTGGTCAGCCGCCCCGAGGGAGCCAAGCGCGGCTCGTACTACGAGCGCCGCCATGTCGAACAGCTGCTGATGATTCGCCGCTGGATCGATGCCGGTCTGAGCCTCGATCGCATCCGCGAGCTGATCGCCGGCGCGCCCGCGGACCCGCCCCCTCGCGCCGCCCGCCCCGGGTCCGTCGAGGTCTGGAGCCGCGTCACGCTGGCCGATGGCCTCGAGCTCCACCTGGAACCCGGCCGCGCCGGACTCTCGCCCGAGCAGGTGAGGGCGCTGCTGCGCGGCCTCACCACGCTGTACCGACAGGTGCGCGCCGATGCCGACGGCTCCTGCGCCGACGAGCCGAGCTGACCGACCTGACCTGACCCTTTCCTCCCAACAGGAAGAACACCATGACCCCGGATCCCGCCGCCTTCTCGCTCGCAGCCCGCCTTCAGGGCGAAGCCCAGCCCGTGCTGACCGGCGTGCACGCCAGCGGCCGGCTCGACGGCGTGCTGTTCGAGCTGACCCTGCGCCAGACCTTCCGCAATCCCGGCTTGCACCCGCTGGAGGTGATCTACACCTTTCCGCTGCCGCCGCAGGCCGTCCTGCTCGACTTTGCAGCCGAACTGCAGGGACAGCGCCTCGAAGGCCAGGTCGTCGCCAAGGCGATCGCCGAGCGTCAGTACGAAGATGCGCTGGCCAGCGGCGACGCACCGGTGATGCTCGAGCGCCTGGCCGGCGGGATCCACACCGCCAACATCGGCAACCTCGCTGCCGGCGAGGAGGTGGTGCTCGAGCTGCGCATCGCGCAGGTGCTGGCCTTCGAGCAGGGCCGCCTCCGCCTGGCCATCCCCTCGACCATCGCACCGCGCTACGGACAGGCAGAGCAGGCCGGCCTGCAACCCCAGCAGGTGCCGCAAAGCTCGCTGACCGCCGAGTACCCGCTGACCCTGAGCGTCATCGTCTCCAGCGCGCTGTCCGGCGCGGTGGTCTCTTGCCCGACCCACCCATTCCAGATCAACCGGCTGGACGACGGCGTCCATCTGGATCTGGCCCAGCGCGCCTGGCTCGACCGCGACGTGGTCATCACCGTCACCCCCCGCGAATCAAGACCGTCGCTGCTCATCAGCGCCCGTGACACGATCTCGACCCAAGCGCCGATCGTGGCGATGGCCACGCTGCAGCCGCCACAAGCACGACAGCGGCCCCGCATCGCGCTCAAGCTGCTGGTCGACTGCTCGGGCTCGATGGCCGGCGACGGCATCTACTCAGCCCGGCGCGCGCTGCGTGGCGTGATCGGGACCTTGCAGGCAACAGACGCCGTCAGCCTCAGCCGCTTCGGCAGCACGGTGGAACACCTGGCGACGCTGCCGGCGTGCACTCCCGAAGCGCTGCGACAGCTGCTCGCACAGGTCGACGCCATCGACGCCGACCTCGGCGGCACGGAGATGGAGGACGCGCTGCAGGCGGTGTTCGCGCTCCCCGAGACGCAGGGACACGAACACGCGGATGTGCTGCTGATGACCGACGGAGCCATCTGGCAGGCCGATGAACTGGTTGCGGCCGCTCGGGACAGCGGGCACCGCGTGTTTGCCATCGGCGTGGGTGCGGCACCGGCCGAGGGCCTGCTGCGATCGCTGGCCGAGGCGACCGGCGGCGCCTGCGAGTTCGCCACCGCCGGCGAATCGCTCGAAGCGGCGGCGACACGCATGCTCGGGCGCATCCGGCAGCAGCCCTGGGCCGACCTGCGCATCGACTGGGGTGGCCAACAGCCAATCTGGCAGACCGCGACACCGAGGTGTGCCATTGCGGGCGATACCGTGGTCGCCTTCGCGGGCCTGGCCGCGGGCAGCCCGGGCGCGGTCGTGCGCCTGATGGCCTCCGGTGCGCAGGGCTCGGCGATCGAGCTCGCCCGGAGTGAAGCCGATGCGCCGTGCAGCGGTGATGCACTGGCACGCATCGCGGCCGAGCGGCGCATGGCAACGGCAGAAGAGGGCGATCAGCTGGCCATCGCCGTCGACTACCAGCTGATGAGCGGTCGCACCAACTGCATCCTGGTGCACCGTCGTGCCGAGGCAGACAAGACCACAGAAGAGGCCGAGATGCATCGGGTCAGTTCGATGGCTGCGGCGGGCTGGGGATCGATCCTGAGTGAGTCGGAGATAGAGGCTCTCAGGGGCATCGACCGCAATCCGTGCTCGATGATGAGCTTCGACATCGAGCCGTCCTGCGACACAGAAGGGAGTCCCTCGGTCTGGAAACGTGCAAAGCCCGTGCAGTCCCTGCGGATGGAAGCCGCCGAACTCGCCCAGACGGATTTCGCCACGCTGCGATCGCTGGAGGGGGCGCTTATGCAGCACCTGTTGAGCGGTGATTCCTGGCAGGAGTTTGATGCGAACTTCCCGATTGAGGCGCTCCACCTCGATGTCCAGCAAGCATTCGATCAGATCCAGGTCTTCGGCTTGAGCCGGCAGCATGCCTGGGTGCTGCTGGCGCAGTGGATTCAGCTTCGCACGCGCGAGCAAGCGGGGTCGGAAGCCGACGCAACGCTGCAATCGATGTTGAGCGAAATCGACCCGGTCCGGTCCCACCTTGCGATCGAAGTGTTCGATCGGGTTCTGGGCGGCTTTGCGCTCGACGATTGGTCGCGGTCCCGCGCACATCGGGTCGAGCTGGCGATGCGCCGTGCGGTGTCGTGAACACCAGCCTGGGGACAGGCCCGTCCACGAAAGTTCATCAGGTCGCATTGGCGACGTTAGCCACAGCCGTCGTGCAAACGCAGGTGCTGAGCTGGCGCCAGGCGCAAGAGACTTGCGCACAGTTGGTCGATGAGCCTTTGCCGATAGGCTCCATGGCGCGCCTGAATATTCTGGTCTGTGAGTACCACCTGCGGCACACGCAACTCATCCCGGAGCGGGCGCTTGCGTTGTTGCCCCACCTGCCGCAAGCCGCTGTCGTGGCGTGCATCGGATTGGTCTTGCTTGCGGCCTGGAAAAACGATTCTCTCCACAACGTCAAGAATGTCGCGCTGGCGTTGGCGGACGCTGATCTCAAGCCGAGAGATCTGCCATCCGTGCCAAGGTTTGTCATGTTGCGAGCTGATCTGAGCAGTTGCGCCGTGGCTGAATCCATGGATGTGGCGCAGATGAGCGAGATCGCGCAGTGGTATCTCAAATCTGAGGGCCTGTCGGTGGACGAGGAGGCCAGGTTCCAGTCGCTGGCACAGCGCTACAGGGAACACGCGGCCAATACGGCCAGACTTCCTTTGAGGGTTCGGCGTGGCCGAGGCTGCGATGCGGCGATCGCGTGGCGTCTCGTGCGCTGAGTTGTTGACCGATGGGACGCCCAGCTGTGTCGATCGCGTCGATTTGATCCACATGGTCACGTTCCAGTGGGCCAGGTTGGCAGGCTGGAGAGTCAAGAAGCGCCTGAAGTTGCCTGGTTTCGTCGTGGGTCGGTTCCCTCCGATCAAGTGGGTTGATCCAGCTCGATCACCAGCACCCGGGGCTTGCGGAGTGAAATCCGGGGGGCGCTGAGCGGCATGTCGACCTGTCCCTGTTGATTCCCTGTCCGGTTGAATCAGTCGCACCGCCATCCCGCAGCGCTTCAACTGCACCGGCACCGCGATCAACGCGATCTCGTCATCCTCATCGCTCGTCAGCACTTCCGCCGACCGGATCGCTGCGACCCGCACCTCGATGTGCAGACCCGCGGCGTGCCGGGGGCCGGGGCAAGTGCGTGACTTTCGAATGAACGGGGTTCGTGAACCGAGGAGTTGGCGACGATGTTCGGCAGCGCACGGACGCGCGGGCTCGAACATGCGACGGTAGACGCCAGGTCACACCAAGGTGACCAGACAGCCGGAGATGCCTCGAATGAACAAACTCACCGCTTCTTTACTCAACGCCGCCTTGCTCGCCGCAATGATGTTGGCGGGCGGCTGCAGCAAGCCGCCGGAGTCTGCGGCACCGACGCCTGCCACCACGTCATCCGTCGGCAATGTCTCGGACATCGACGTGACCGAGCACGTGAAGACTGCCCTGCAGCAAAGCGAACTGCTCAAGGCCTTCGACATCAACGTCGTGACGCTGAAGGGCGACGTCCGGCTGATCGGAATGCTCGACAACCAGGCTCAAGTCGATGAGGCAATCAAGATCGCGCGCGCCGCTGACGGTGCCCACACCATTCACGATGAACTCACGCTCAAGAGATAGCGCGCGGCCATGCTCAGGCCTCGTGATGGGTCGACTTCGATCAGTCGAGTTATTGATCCCCAACGAGCCGCAAAACGCAGGGGCCCTGATCGATTACGCTGAGCAGCGGAGGCGCTTGTCGCTCTGCTCGCCACCACCGGCCAACCGCACCGGACATCGAGATCATGATCACACGCAGGCAGTTCACCGCTTCGACGCCTTGGCTGGTGGCCGGCCCGCTGGCGCTGTCAGGCTGCTCCCCCGAGCCGGCAACGGACAGCTACGAAGCGGCAGCCGAGCGCACCTGGCAGTTGGGCGCGGTGACGAAACTCGATGGCGTCGCGCTCGGCCGCGAGCTGGTGCGCTGCGCCACCCTGGCTCCGTCCAGCCACAACACACAGTGCTGGAAGTTCGCGCTTGACGACAAGGGCCGGTCGATCACCATCCTGCCCGATCTCGCGCGTCGGTGCCCCGCGGTGGACCCGGACGACCATCACGTCTTTGTCTCGCTGGGCTGTGCCGCCGAGAACCTGATCCAGGCCGCACTCGCCCACGGGCTCAAGGGCGTGGCGCTGTTCGACCCGGCCGGCGATGCCGTGCGCGTCACGCTCGAGCCCACGCGAGCGCAGGCCACCCCGTTGTTCAGGGCCATTCCCCTTCGCCAGTGCACCCGCGGTGACTACGACGGCAAGCCCTTGTCCAGCGAAGAACTGGCGCTGCTGCAGCGCGCCGGCAGTTCGGAATCGGTTCGCCTGCTGTTTCTGACGGAGCCCCAGGCGATGGAACGGACGCTGGACTACGTGATTCAAGGCAACACGGCGCAACTGGCCGACGCTGCCTTCGTCAACGAACTGAAGGCCTGGATTCGTTTCAACGGAACCGCTGCCGTGCGCATGCGCGACGGGCTGTACAGCGTATCTTCGGGCAACCCGAACATCCCGTCCTGGATGGGCGATCTGGCGTTTCGCTGGCTTCTCACCGCGAAGGGTGAGAACGACAAGTACGCGCGGCAGGTGCGCAGTTCCGCCGGCATCGCGGTTTTTGCCGGCCAGGCCGCCGACAAGGCGCATTGGGTGGAGGTGGGGCGCTGCTACGAGCGCTTCGCCCTGCAGGCCACCGCGCTGGGCATTCGCAACGCCTTCTTGAACCAGCCCGTCGAGGTGGCGGCGCTGCGTCCGCCCTTTGCTGCCGCATTGGGCCTGAGTGGGCAGCGGCCGGACCTCGTCGTGCGCTTCGGTCGCGGCCCGGTGCTGCCTCGCTCGCTTAGGCGACCGGTGGAGGCCGTTCTGGTGTGATCGACAGACCCGCCGAGCCAAAGCAATTGCAATGAAGGCACTGCGGTGGCTGGGGAGCGCCCCGGGGCATCGGTTGTGCGTGCTCCTGTAGAGACGTCGGCTTCCTGGAGACTCTTGCGTGCGCTCGATCGGTCGCTGGGAGCGAGCGCAGATCAGTTGCACCACTGCTGTTCGCAGGGAACCCCGTCGTGATTGCCGTCCATCTTGACCCCCGGGCATTTCGCCAGGAAGTACCTGGCCTCGGCACACGAACTCATCTGTGAGCAGTGAATGCGACCGTCGCAGGCGAATCCGGTTTTCGTGTCGACAGTGGCTGCAGGCAGGGCACTCGATTCGGCTGCGCCTTGACGCGGACGCTTCGGTCGTTCGGCGTTCAACTGCTCCAGCGTCGGGTGCTTCCTGGGTTCGGCGGAGGGACAGGGGTCACGTTGAAAGGTGACTGATCCATTGATGGTGCACTTGTGTATGGGTGTCGCGGCAGCCGCTGAAAGCGTGGTCAGCAGAAGGGCAGCACCCAGGCTTGCAAGTCGATATGTGGTCGTCATCGAAGATGGATCTCGAGTGCGGGCAACGGCTTCAGGACCTCGGAATTCTTGATGGCGATGATGACATCACGACGTGGGCTGAACCGGAGCAGATCCCAAACGAGCAGTGCCAACTGCCTCCACTGCACGATTGCTGAGACTCGGATGGTTCGAGGCAATGGACGTGCCTTCGCCAATCTTGCGGGGTCCCGCATCGCCGCATGAAATGATGCGGCATGACACTCGGTCCCGAAGAGTTGAATCACATCGCTGAGCGCACCCTGGCGCACTACGAAGAGCACGCCCGAAGCTACTGGGAAGGCACGCGCGACCACGACGTCAGCCAGAACATCGCGGCGCTGCTGCAGTACATTGCCGGCCCACCGCCGTTTGACCTGCTGGACTTCGGTTGCGGGCCCGGGCGAGACCTGCGCA
>Ga0073904_10001315_pt1 | contig 18593 bp, 20 predicted proteins | sample KloWWTrecipitate_FD_66668 | JGI IMG/M metagenome (GOLD analysis project Ga0073904, IMG submission 66668) | Active sludge microbial communities from Klosterneuburg, Austria, studying microevolution and ecology of nitrifiers - Klosterneuburg... | ecosystem: Engineered > WWTP > Aerobic digester >... | reverse complement strand
AACTTAGTGTCAAGCGGCCTGGAATTCTTTGGGCGGAGGGCTAGTAGCTCAAGTCACATCGGTACCCCGTCTCTAATTTTCTGTCCCGTACGTGAACAGGGCGCCCTCTGGTGATTGACACCTTCCAGTGCAATATGGACAGTAGACCAGCCGTTATCGTTCTTTCCAAACCTAGGTCGAGTCCCGTCAGCAAGTGACGAGGACAGTGCGCATCCTCATTTTTTAGATGAAGGCATAGCGAAACGACCAGAATCCGCCAACCGCTGGGCCAACGAGCCCGGGGATCATCTCAGGCAGGGGCATTAGCGCGGACCCCTCCACGATTTCAGCCTCCCACCCATAATCTTAGTCAGCACATCACAGCCTGCACGAGCATTGCTCGGGCGGCTTCGCCCTATGTGAAAGCGATTGCGGCTTCCCTTAACTCGGAGGCTGACATGAAGCTTGAATCACAATCGCAAGACGTTTCGAATTCCCAGGTCGTTGACGCGGCACTGGGGCGCAAAAGCGCGTCAAGAGATGCCGGCAGGGCCGCCAGATTGGCGGCCGGCGGCACGCTTGAGGCGGGTGCCAAACCCAGTATCACAGCACCCGCTAACTGCATTCGCCCGCTTCGGCATGGGGTGGATAGCGTCTACCTGTCCTATCCCGGGGGAATCGACCGCCATGTGGCGGTGATGCTCCAGGAGCTGAAGGAGATGGCCCAGTCCATCGATGACCGGGACATGGCCGGGGCGGGGTACTTCAACGGGGACCATAATTTCATGGTCTCGCCGCGAGGCCGGGGGCGCTTCGCCTTCGTCCTGGAGGACAATTGGTTTCGCCTGGAGCTCTCCAACGCGAGCGCGAACGTCCTGCCCCTGGCGCACGTCCAGGTTCGGAGCGAGTACCTGACCGCCGTAGGCGTCGAGGAGGCCCTGTCTTCCCTGGATGCCCTGATCCCCGAGTTTGGCGAGGCTTCTGGCCCCGGGACGCTGAGCCGCATCGACCTGTTCGTGGACTTCACGACCGACGCGGACCTCACCACCCTCCCTGGAGACCATTGGGTGAAGCGGTGTAGGAAGCGGGATATCCATGAGGACCGGGACTATGTGACCGGCATGACGTTCGGAGCCGGGAACGAGGTCAGCGCGAGGCTCTACGACAAGACACGGGAGCTTTTGAAGTCGGGCAAGGAGTACCTCAAGCCGCTGTGGGCCGCCGAGGGCTGGGAGGAGGGGCAGACGGTCTGGCGCATGGAGTTCCAGGTTCGCCGGGAAGGTTTGCCGGACGAGCTCAAAGGCCCGGCCTCCGATGCCGTGCCGCTCCTGGGCCTGCTCTGGCGCTACCTGACCACCGAATGGCTGCGCCTGGCGATTCCCTCGGGCACGGATGGCACCCGCACTCGCTGGCCCGTCCATCCGCTCTGGGAAGCGCTAGCGGGCGTCTTCGATGTGCCGCCCGAGGCTGCGCCTCTGGTGCGCGCCACCAAGACCCGGGCTCCGGGCGATGACGCCATCTTCAAGGCGGGCCTGTGGGGGCTGACGTCCTTCATGGCGCGGGAGGGCATCACCCAGCTTGACCACGGCTTGGGCGAGTTCATCCAGGCCTTGCAGGTCTACCACGACGGCCCCGAGGCAGCGGAGGCGCGGAATCTGGCGCAGTACCTGGACAAGAAAGCCCGGGCCAAGGCGCGGCGCTACAACGTCCGGATCAAAGACCATGACGAGGACTAAGCCATGCGCCCGCTCGACCTGCACGAAGCCGCTGCGTGGCTGCGCATGTCGCCCGCCGTCCTGCGGCTGCACGCCCGCCAGGGCCGCCTCAAGGCCGCGAAACCGGGCAAGCGCTGGGTCTTCCTGGAGGAAGATCTTGCTGCGTATCTCGGTCAGCTTTACGCTGCCCACAGGCAAGCGCCGTTAAGTGGCTCCAACGAGGAGAAATCTTCATGGGGCTATCAAAACGGGGTGACGTCTGGTGGGTCGCCTTCACCACGCCGAACGGCGAAAGAATACGCCGCTCTGCTGGGACTTCCGACCAAACCGCAGCCCAGGAATTCCTCGACCGATTGAAGGTCAGGTACTGGGAAGAACAGCGGCTGGGCGTGAAGCCTGATCGCAGCTGGCAGGACGCCGCTGTGAGGTGGGTGAAGGAAACCAGCCACAAGCGATCGCACGACAAGGATGTGGCCAACCTGCGTTGGCTGCATCCCTTCCTGGGCCACCTGATGTTGAGTCAAGTGACGCGGGACGTGGTCGAGAAGATTGGCGAGAAGAAGTCCGCTCAGTCGAGCCCTTCCACCGCCAATCGCACCTTGGCCTTGGTGCGGTCGATCTTGCGACGGGCAAAGGATGATTGGGAGTGGGTTTCTCACATTCCCAAGGTCCGGCTCTACCGGGAACCGAAGAAGCGCATTTGCTTCCTTTCCCCGGACGAGGCGCGGCGGCTCCTGACGGAGTTACCGCTCCACCTTCGGGAAATGGCGCAGCTGGCGTTAACGACGGGGCTCCGGCAGCGCAACGTGTCTTACCTGCGTTGGGACCAGGTGGACATGAGCCGTCGCGTGGCGTGGATCCATCCGGACGAGGCCAAGGCCGGTAGGGCCATTGGTGTTCCATTGAACGAGGACGCGCTCGACGTACTGCGTCGGCGTCTGGGAGGGCATAGGGAGTACGTGTTCGCCTACCAAGGCCAGCCCGTCGCCCGGTGTTCAACCAGGGCATGGAAGCAAGCTGTGGAGAGGGCGGGCATTGAAGCCGGCTTTCGTTGGCACGACCTGCGGCACACCTGGGCGTCCTGGCACGTCCAGAACGGAACGCCGCTGCAAGAGCTGATGGAGCTGGGAGGCTGGGCGAGCTACGAGATGGTGCTTCGGTACGCGCATTTGGCGGCCGATCACCTGCGGGGCGCAGCCAGCCGCATCGATGGCACGTTTTTGACACACAAACAAAAGCCGCAACTAGTGCGGCTTTCGTAAGTGCTTGAAGAATATGGTGGCCGAGGACGGAATTGAACCGCCGACACGGGGATTTTCAATCCCCTGCTCTACCAACTGAGCTACTCGGCCAGAATCTGGCTGGAACGCGCATCCGGCCGGGCCGGTGCGAGCGCGAGATGATAACGGACGCGGGCCCGGCGAGGCAAGCCGCCGGGTCTGGACGCCGGATGGACCGCGCCGCGCGGGGCGCTGCGTAAATTCCCGATGAATGCCGGTACGGCGGCCTATGGGCCGGCGCGGGGCGCAGGGGTAGGGTGGGGCATGGTCCGATCGGGGCCCCAACCGGAGTGTCGCCATGTCCCCCCGTCTTGCCCTCATCTCCCTGACGGCTGCCTGCGCCCTGGCCGCTGGCCCCGTGCTGGCCATCAACAATGCCGCCGACGACGCCAAGGACGCCGCCCGCCTGGAAGCGGCGCGCGCCAACGCCGGTGAGCCGGTGAAGCACGTGCGCTTCCTTCGCCCCGTGCATCGCTACGAGGTGGTCGGCGGAACCTCGCTGCTGATCTGGGAAACCACGTCCAAGGCCTGGCTGGTGGAAGTGCGCCCGGGCGAGGCCTGCCAGGCGCGCGACCTCGACCAGGGCTGGGCCATCGGCCTGGAGGCCGCCTATGACACCATGAACACCAGCAATGGCTACGTGGTGGGCCAGCACAACATGCGCTGCCGCATCACCGAAATCCGCGAAGTGAACGTGCCGGCCATGCGCGATGCCGAACGCGGCGGCGCCGCGGTCGCCCAGGGCTGATCGCCCCGCGGTGGCCGGGCAGGGCCCGCGCTCCGGCGCGGGCCTTTGCTTTTCAGGCTTCCGGCGGCACGTAGCCCGCGGGCTTCTCGGCGCCGTCGCCGAACAGGAATTTCTCCATCTCGCCCTCCAGGAACACCCGGTGCTTGGGGTCCATGGGCGAGAGGCGGTTTTCGTTGATCAGCATGGTCTGGTGCGCCAGCCACTGCTGCCAGGCCTCGCGGCTGATCTCGCTGAACACGCGCTTGCCCAGCGCGCCGGGCCAGGGCACGAAGGCCAGGCCTTCGGCTTCGCGCTGGAGTTTGTGGCAGTGCACGGTGCGGGTCATGGCGGCAGGGTTCCCAGTAGTTTCTTGACGGGCGCGGGCAGGCCCACGTCGGCGAGTTGGTCGAAGGGCTGCCAGCGATGGTCGTCGTGCAGCGCCACGCCGGGTTCGGCGATGCGCCAGCCCAGCGGTTCGATGTGCAGGCGGTAGTGGCTGAAGGTGTGTTCGATCAGCGGCAGCGATTGTGCGGCGTCGAAATCGGCGCCGGCGTGGCGGCTGACGAAGGCGCGCGCCTCGTCGTGGTCGCCGGCTTCGGGCAGCGACCACAGGCCCGACCAGATGCCGGTGGCCGGGCGCCGCGCCAGCAGCACGTGGCCGCGCGAATCGCGCATCAGCAGCATCAGCGTGCGGCGCTCGGGCAGCGGCTTGCCGGGCTTGGCTTCCGGCAGCTGTTCCACCAGGCCTTCGCGGCGCGCCACGCAGGCGTCCTGCAGCGGGCACAGCACGCAGGCCGGGTCGTGGCGCGTGCACAGGGTGGCGCCGAAATCCATGATGGCCTGGGTGTAGTCGGCCAGCCGCGCCTGCGGAAGATGTTCTTCGGCAATCGCCCACAGCTGCTTTTCCACCGCGCTGCCGCCGGGCCAGCCGCCGATGCCGTGGAAGCGGCACAGCGTGCGCTTCACGTTGCCGTCCAGGATGGGGAAGCGAAGCCCGTGCGCCTGCGCCAGGATCGCGCCCGCCGTGCTGCGGCCGATGCCGGGCAGGGCGGTGAGTTCATCGAGGTCGCGCGGCAGGTCGCCGCCGTGTTTTTCCACGCACACCTGCGCGGCCTTGTGCAGGTTGCGGGCGCGGGCGTAGTAGCCCAGGCCGGCCCACAGCGCGTGCACCTGGTCGCTGTGCGCGGCGGCCAGGTCGGGCAGGGTGGGCAGCGCGTCCAGGAAGCGCGCGTAGTACGGGATCACCGTCTGCACCTGGGTCTGCTGCAGCATGATTTCCGACAGCCACACGCGGTACGGCGTGCGCGGGTGCTGCCAGGGCAGATCGTGGCGGCCGTCGCGGTCGAACCAGGCCAGCAGGGTGTCGGCGAATCCGCTCACGGTTCCGGCGTCGCATTGGCCGGGGCGTCTTCCTCGATCTGGATCGTCACGCCCTGCAGCGTGGCGCCGGACACCTCCAGGGTGGGCGTGGAAACCTCACCCAACAGTGGAGGCAGCAGGGCGAGATCACCGGAATCCAGCCAGTCAAGCAAGTCATCCATCCGGAAGGACGCGTTCGCCTTGGCCGCACCCCAGCCCAGCTTGGCCTCCATCAATGCCTCGCCACCCGAGGGAATCCAGTAGCGTAGGTCGAACTGAGTAGGTTCTCCGGACAATGGTGCAGGAAGAACGGGCCAGGTATCGGGCCAGTCCTTCATCCAGCCATTGGTGCGCACCTCGACCACATGGCCTAATCTGCCGCGACCTATGCTTATGAAGGCCTTCAACGTAGGCAGTGGGGATTCACCTGAAAACATCAGATCGCCGCAGTTGATGACTTCGTCTCGCTGCTGGGGCTGGCCTGGCGCCAGGTGATACCCGCAGTCGGTTGCAGCAAGTGAGAACTTGCTCTGGTGGCCGGTGAACTGCGCTGTGCCTGCTGCGGACAGTGTTCCAGACGTACTTTCCGTGAGTCTGGCAATGGTGATATCCGAGCTGAATTCGACCTGGACACCTTCGGTGGCTGCCCGGCCCGCCAACTTCAGCGCCAGGGGCTGTTGCCGTTCAAGTCGGTCGAGTTCCAATTGCACGCTATCTACACGCCAGTCGCCGTAGGTGAGCGTGCCGCCACGTATGGATGCTCCGCGTGTCAAGGTTGGGAATTCGCCCTCCGCCGGTGGTCGCGATGCTTGCCATGCAAGCAGTGCATCCAAATCCAGCTGTGGGTTGTCGAGCGCGACGCGCGTGATCACCAGCGAACCTCCGCCGGTGAGCGTGTCCCAGGGCAGCGAGATTTCCGCGCGCGCGGCAGTGAGCAGCGGTGCGGCGGCGCCGGGCTGGCGAACGGTGAGTTTTGGCAGCACCAGCCTCGGCTCCGGCCGCAGCGCGTACTCGGGCGTGCCGTCGATGGTGAGTTCAAGCCCGAGCGCGGCACCGGCGCGGGCGAGCACGGTGGCGGTGAGCCGCGTGGGCTCCAGCTGGCGGTCCACCCACCAGGCGCCGAAGGCCAGCAGCGCGGCCAGCACCGCAAGGTAAAAGGGCCAGCGGCGCTTGCGCGGCGCGTCCGCCACTCAGGCCCCGAGCGTGCCGGGCAGCAGCGCGTCCACGAAGCCCTCGGGGTCGAACACGCGCAGGTCTTCGGTTTTCTCGCCCAGGCCGATGAAGCGGATCGGGATGCCGAACTCGCGCGCCAGCGCGAACACCACGCCGCCCTTGGCGGTGCCGTCGAGCTTGGTCACCACCAGGCCCGTCACCTGCACCGCGGCATGGAACTGGCGCAGCTGGTTGAGCGCGTTCTGGCCGGTGGTGCCGTCGATGACCAGCAGCACTTCGTGCGGTGCGCGCGGGTCCACCTTGGTGATGACGCGGCGGATCTTGCCCAGCTCCGCCATCAGGCCCTGCTGGGTGTGCAGCCGGCCTGCCGTGTCGGCAATCAAGATGTCCATGCCGCGCGCCTTCGCCGCCTGGATGCCGTCGAAGGCCACCGACGCCGCATCGGCATTCTGCCCCTGCGCCACCACGGCCACGTTGTTGCGCTCGCCCCACACCTGCAGCTGCTGCACGGCGGCGGCGCGGAAGGTGTCGCCCGCGGCCAGCATCAGGCTGTGACCGTCTTGCTGGAAGCGGTGCGCCAGCTTGCCGATGGTGGTGGTCTTGCCCACGCCGTTCACGCCCACGGTGAGGATGACGAAGGGCTTGGCGGCTTCGTCCACCACCAGCGGCTTGGCCACGGGCTTGAGGATGGCCAGCAGGTCGTTGCGCAGCGCGCCGAGCAGGGCCTGGGCGTCGGCGAACTCGCGCGCCTTCATGCGCTTGCGCAGCCGCTCGATGATTTCGGTGGTGGCGGGCATGCCGACGTCGGCGCTGACCAGCGCCGTTTCCACTTCGTCCAGCAGGTCCTCGTCGAGCTTGGGATTGCGGGAGAACAGCCCGCCCAGGCTGCGCGCGAACAGGCTGCCGCCCAGCGTGCCGCGCATGGCCTCGCGGCCTTCGGCGCGCTCGATCTCGGCGCGTGCGGCCTTTTCTTCCTGGTGCGTGGTGAAAGCGCGCGCCAGGTCGTCGGGGCTGAACCCGGTGCGTGCGGGGGCCTCGGCGGGCTTGGCCGGCGGGGTCTTCTCGGGCTTTTTCTTCAGGAAATCGAACATCGCGCTGCTTTCGCGGACAATGGGGCGATGTTACCACCCGGCCCCCGGACTCCCCGATGAACCAGCGCCCGACCGGCTCCGTCCGCATCATCGCCGGCCACCTGCGCGGCTCGAAGCTGCCGGTGCCCGACCGCCCGGGCCTGCGCCCCACCAGCGACCGGGTCCGCGAAACCCTGTTCAACTGGCTGCAGGACAAGGTGCCGGGGGCGCGCGTGCTGGACCTGTTCGCCGGCACCGGGGCGCTGGGCCTGGAGGCCGCCTCGCGCGGCGCGGCGTCGGTGGTGCTGGTGGAGCGCGACCCGGGCCTGGCCGAGGCGCTGCGGGGCCACGTGGCCCGGTTCAAGCTCGACAGCGCCCGGGTGGTGCAGGCCGACGCCCTGGCCTGGCTGTCCGGGCCGCCCGCGGGCCAGTTCGACCTGGCGTTCCTGGACCCGCCCTTCGACGGCGCGCTGTGGGAGCCGGCGGCCCGGGCGCTCGAGACCTGGCTGGCGCCGGGCGCCTGGATCTACGTCGAAGGCCCGCCGCGCCTGCAGGCCGCCTGGCCGCCCGGCTGGCGCCTGCACCGCGAGGGGCAAACCCGCGAGGTCCGCTTCACGTTGTTCCAGTCCCGAAACGGCCAAGCCGCGGAAACCGCTGATACACTCCGTGAAGAATCCACACCGCAGGTCCAACCCACGGCATGAGCCTGGCCCGAAACCGTGTCGCGCTGTATCCCGGCACCTTCGACCCCATCACCAACGGCCACATCGACCTGGTGGCCCGCGCGTCCACGCTGTTCGAGAAAGTGGTGGTGGGCGTGGCCGAGAGCCCCGGCAAGGGCCCGGCCCTGCCGCTGGCCGAGCGCGTCGAGCTGTGCCGCATCGCGCTGGCCGGCTTCGCGAACGTGGAAGTGCAGGGCTTCAACTCGCTGCTCGCGCACTTCGTGCACGAAGTGGATGCCGGGGTCCTGCTGCGCGGCCTGCGCGCGGTGTCCGATTTCGAATACGAATTCCAGCTGGCCAGCATGAACCGGCACCTGATCCCCGACGTCGAGACCCTGTTCCTGACGCCGGCCGAACAGCACAGCTTCATTTCTTCCAGCCTGGTGCGAGAGGTTGCCCGCCTTGGCGGCGACGTGTCCGGGTTCGTGCACCCGGCCGTTGCCCAGGCCCTGTCCACCCGATGGAAGCGTTCCTGAGACCCACTCACAAAAGAGGTATCGCCATGAACCGCGTTTTTGCCCCGCTCGCCATCCTGCTCTCGCTGTTCCTGCTGTCCGGCTGCAAGAAGGCCGAAGAAGCCGCCCCGGTCGAAGCCCCGCTGGTGGCGCCCACCGGCAATGACGACGCCGCCTGGAAGGAATACCTGGGCCGCGTGGTGAACGCCAACCAGGCCGGCGTCACCGACCGCATCTTCCCGTACTACCTGCCCAACAACAGCAGCGAGCCGGCCGAAGGCGACCAGGACGGCAAGACCCAGTACGACCGCCAGCTCGAGAACGTCACCACGGTTGTCCAGCGCACGGTGCTGCCGGGCAACATGCTGGCCTTCGGTTCGCCCGACAGCACGAAGATGGCCGACCTGATCGTGGCCGCCTTCGCCAACCCCGACCCGAATGCGCTCAAGGGTTCGCAGGTGCTGTTCATCGGCAGCCCGGCCGACCAGGCCCGCGTGCAGGCGGCGGTGGAAGCCGCCGGCGGCAAGTTCGTCTTCGTCGAAGCCAAGTGAGTCCCGGCATGCGCCCCGGCCCGGTGCCGGGGCGCATGCGCCGTCCATGTCACTCCTGATCAACCAGCTCTGCATCAACTGCGACGTCTGCGCCCCGGCCTGTCCCAACGACGCCATCAGCCAGGGCGAGACCATCTACGTGATTGACCCGCGCCGCTGCACCGAGTGCGTCGGCCACCATGACGAACCCCAGTGCGTGGTCGTCTGCCCCGTCGAGTGCATTGACCTCGACCTGGCCCATCCCGAGTCCCGCGAACAGCTGTTCGCCAAATACCTGAACCTGCAGCAGGAGCCCGCCGCGTGATCCGTTCCCTTTTGCTGGGCTTGCTGCTGCTGGCGCCCGCTGCGTTTGCCGACGCGCCCGCCCCGGCGAAGACGCCGCGCCAGGCCGCCATCGCCAGCGCCAACGCCTACGCCACCGACGCCGGCATGGAAGTGCTGGCCAAGGGCGGCAATGCCTTCGACGCCGCCATCGCCGTCAGCGCCACGCTGGGCCTGGTGGAGCCGGAAAGTTCGGGCCTGGGCGGCGGCGGCTTCCTGCTGCTGCACGTGGCCGGGGAAGGCCGCGACGTGTTCGTGGATGCGCGCGAGCGTGCGCCGCTGGCCGCCACCCGCGACATGTTCCTGGACGCGCAGGGCAACGCCAACCGCAGGCTGTCGGTGGACGGTGCGCTGGCTGCGGGCATTCCCGGCACGCCGGCGGCACTGCAGCACCTGGCCAGCCGCTACGGCCGGCTGCCGCTGTCGCAGTCGCTGGCGCCGGCCATCCGCCTGGCGCGCGAGGGCTGGAAGTTCGGGCCCAAGAACGCCGCCATGCTGGGCTTCCGCCGCGACGCCATCGCCGGCAACAAGGCCGCGGCGGCGCTGTTCCTGCGCGGCGGCCAGGTGCCGGCGCAGGGCACGCTGATGCGCAACGAAGACTACGCGCGCACGCTGGAGCTGATCGCGCGCAGCGGCGCCGACGGCTTCTACCGCGGCGCCTACGCCAGGAAGCTGGTGGCCGGCGTGCGCAAGGCCGGCGGCATCTGGAGCGAACGCGACCTGGCCGAGTACCGCGTGGTGGAGCGCGAACCCATCCGCATCCGCCACCGCGGCTTCGACATCGTCACCGCGCCGCCGCCGTCGTCGGGTGGCGTGGCGCTGGCCACCATCCTCAACATCCTGGACGGCTACGACTACACCCGGCTTGATCGCACCGCGCGCAGCCACCTGGTGGTCGAGTCCATGCGCCGTGCCTACCGCGACCGCGCCATTTACCTGGGCGACCCGGACTTCGTGCCGGTGCCGGTGCCGCTGCTGGCGGGCAAGGACTACGCCGCCGGCCTGCGCGCGGGCATCAACACCGAACGCGCCACGCCCAGCGACATGCTGCCGGGCGTCACCGTGCCGCCCTCGCGTCCGGACACCACGCACTTCTCGATCGTTGACGCCGAGGGCAACCTGGCCGCGGTCACGCAGACGGTGAACCTGCCCTACGGCAACTCGCTGGTGGTGCCGGGCACGGGGTTCCTGCTCAACAACGAAATGGACGATTTCTCGGTGAAGCCGGGCGTGCCCAACGCCTTCGGCCTGGTGGGCGAGGACGCCAACGCCATTGCGCCGGGCAAGCGCCCGCTGTCGTCCATGACGCCCACCTTCCTGCTGGGCAACGACCGCGTGGCCGTGCTGGGCACGCCGGGCGGCAGCCGCATCGTCACCATGGTGCTGCTGGGCCTGTTCGAGCTGATGGACGGCAAGGGCGCGCAGGCCACGGCCGACGCGCCGCGCTTCCACCACCAGTACCTGCCCGACCAGCTGTCGGCCGAACCCGGGGCGTTCAGCGCCGGGGAGATCGCGGCGCTGAAGGCCCGCGGCCACGACGTCGCCGTGGGCGACCGCAGCTGGGGCAATATGCAGGTGGTGCTCTGGAACCGCGCCACCGGCGAAGTCGAAGCCGGCACCGACGGCCGCTGGAAGGGCGTGGGCAAGGGCTCGTCCACCGATTCGGGTTCGATCTACCGCTAGGAGAACCGCATGAAGCTCTGGTCGATCATGGGCAACTCGCAGCGCCTGGACGGCGGCGCGATGTTCGGCAACGCGCCGCGGGCGATGTGGGGCAGGTGGCTGCCGCCGGACGAACACAACCGCATCCCGCTGGCGTGCCGCGCGCTGCTGGCCAGCCCGCTCAACGGCAAGGTGGTGCTGTTCGAAACCGGCATCGGCGCCTTCTTCGACCCCAAGATGCGCGAGCGCTTCGGCGTGGTGGAGGAGAACCACGTGCTGCTCGAGTCGCTGGCCCGGGCGGGCTTCTCGCACGAGGACGTGGACGTGGTGGTGCTCAGCCACCTGCACTTCGACCACGCCGGTGGCCTGCTGGCGCCGTGGCGCGAAGGCGAGGCGCCGTCGCTGCTGTTCCCCAACGCCACCTTCGTGGTGGGCGCCGAGCACTGGCAGCGCGCACGCCATCCGCACCCGCGCGACCGCGCCAGCTTCATCCCCGAACTGGCGGCGCTGCTGGAAGCCAGCGGGCGGCTGGAAGTGGTGCAGGGCGACCACTGCCGCGCGCTGGGCGACAGCGTGCGCTTCCACTTCAGCCAGGGCCACACGCCGGGCCTGATGCTGGCGGAAATCGTCGGCACGCCCGACGCGCACGGCCGCCCGCACGGCGGGCTGGTGTTCTGCGCCGACCTGATACCGGGGCGGCCCTGGGTGCACGTGCCCATCACCATGGGCTACGACCGCTACCCCGAGATGCTGATTGACGAGAAGCGCGCCTTCCTGGACGACAAGCTCGACCGCAACGTGCACCTGTACTTCACCCACGACCCGGGCTGCGCGCTGGCGCAGGTGACCCGGGACGAGAAAGGCAAGTTTGGAACCACCCACGAAGTCGCCGAGCTTTCGGCGCGATCCCTGGCCGCCTGAGGAGAACACTATGCGCAAGACCCTGATGATTGCCCTGCTGGCGCTGTCGCCCGCCGCCTTCGCCACCCAGTACGGCGAACCCATGCCCGCCGGCGACACCATCGCCATCGCCGACGCCGCCGCCAACCCGGAAGCGCACGCCGGCAAGGCCCAGCGCTTCACCGGCCGCATCACCCAGGTCTGCCAGAAGAAGGGCTGCTGGGTGGTGCTGGAACAGGACGGCCAGTCGGCGCGCGTGATGGCCAAGGACCACGGCTTCGCCGTGCCCAAGGACGCCAGCGGCCAGGCCGTCGCCTACGGCGTGCTGGAAGCTGAGCCGATCACCGAAGAACACGCCAGGCACCTGGTGGAGGACGACGGCGCGCAGGCGCCGGCCGAGAAGGAGCTGCGCATCGTCGCCACGTCCATCGAGATAATCGACTGAGCCGGCGCGCCGCCGCCGCGCGCGGCGCACTGTCATTGTCCTGAGACATTCCACTGCTTCACTGCGGGGCCTCCCGCCGGGGTCCCCGCATGAACGCCGATTCGAACACGATGGTTTCCCGCCGCCGCCTGCTCAAGGCCGGCGGCCTGGGCCTGGGCGCGGCCGCGCTGGGCCTGAGCCCGATGGGCAAGCTGCTGGCGCATGCCGGCGAGCGCAGCCTGGCGCACCCGGGCTACGGCGCGCTCAAGCCGGTGCGCGACCTCTACACCGGCCTGCCGCTGCTCAAGCTGCCCGAAGGCTTCAGCTACCGCAGCTTCGGCTGGACCAACGAACCGATGGCCGACGGCCAGCGGACGCCTGACTCGCACGACGGCATGGGCGTGGTGCGCGCCGACGGCGACATCCTCACCCTGGTGCGCAACCACGAAGTGGTGGCGGGCTGGGGCAGTTTCGCCGCCGCATCGGCCACCTACGACCCGCGCTGCGGCGGCGGCACGTCCACGGTGCGGTTCGATACGCGCAGCGGCCGTTTCCTGGAGGCGCGCCCCTCGCTGGGCGGCACGGTGAACAACTGCGCGGGCGGCGCCACGCCCTGGGGCACGTGGCTGAGCTGCGAAGAGTTTGTCAGCGCCGCCGGGCCGGTGTCGCTGGCCGGCGTGGAGTACACGCTGTCGCGCGACCACGGCTTCGTGTTCGAAGTGCCGGCCGAGGGGCTGTCCAATGCCGAACCCATCCTCGCCATGGGCCAGTTCAAGCACGAGGCGGTGGCGGTGGATCCGGCCACGGGCGATTTCTACCTCACCGAGGACGTCGAGCCCGAGGCCGGCTTCTACCGGATGGTCCCGAAGGTGAAAGGCCAGCCGCTGCGCGGCGGCCGCCTGCAGATGCTCAAGGCGGTGGGCGCACCGGACCTTCGCTCCGGCCGGCGCGTCGGCGAGCGCCTGGCGGTGGAGTGGGTGGACATCGAGCAGCCGGAAAAGGGCGTGGACAGCGAGGGCGGCCCGCGCGGACTGGTGCGCCAGGGCCTGGCCGCCGGCGGTTCGCGTTTCACGCGGCTCGAGGGCTGCATCGTCGGCGACGGCCGCGTCTTCTTCACCGCCACCAACGGCGGCGACGCGGCCTGTGGCCAGGTCTGGGCCTACCACCTGGCCGACCGGAAGCTGGAGCTGGTGTACGAATCGCCCGACCCGCTGGTGCTCGACTACCCCGACAACGTGGTGCTGAGCCCGCGCGGCGGCATGGTGATCTGCGAAGACTCCACGCAGCCCGTGCAGCGCCTGTACGGCATGACGCGCGAAGGCGGGCTGTTCGAGTTCTGCCGCAACAACGTCCGCCTGGACGGCACCCTGGGCTTCGCCGGCGACTACCGCGACGAGGAGTGGGCGGGCGCGTGCTTCTCGCCCGATGGCCGTTGGCTGTTCGCCAACATCTATTCGCCGGGCCTCACGGTGGCCATCACCGGCCCCTGGAAGGACGGATTGATCTGACCGGCGGGATTGCGGCCGGCGCGCCCAACGCGGATCATCGCGGCATCCCCAACGCGCCGGACTCCCCATGATCACCATGTTCTACGCTGGCCTGTGCACCCTGCTGGTGCTGGTCCTCGCGGTGCGCGTCATCGCCCGGCGCCTGCAGGCCAAGATCGGCATCGGCGACGGCGGCGACCATGAAATGCAGCGCCGCGTGCGCGCCCACGCCAATTCGGTCGAATACCTGCCGCTGGCGCTGCTGCTGCTGGGCGGCATGGAGTTGAACGGCTATCCGAACGCGGTCATCCACGCCTTCGGCGCCACGCTGCTGGTGTCGCGGCTGATGCACGCCTGGGGCCTGAGCCGGAAGTCGGGCGCCAGCCCGGGCCGCTTCGTGGGCACGCTGGTGACGCTGCTGCTGATGGTGGCGATGGCGCTGTTTGCGATTGCCGGCTTCGTCGGCCCCTACCTGGCCAGCGACGCCGAGGCCGAAGCGGCTTCGATGTACGACGGGGCCTGACCCGCAACCTGTGGGAGGGCCTTCAGGCTCGATGCTCTTGGCGAAGTGCATCGGGCCTGAAGGCCCTCCCACAGGGTTTCCTAGCGGGGTGGGGCTAGGAGTTCGGCGCGCGTCAGCAGGCCGTCGCCGTTGCTGTCCTGGCGGCGGAACTGCGCGGTGAAGCGTTCGTGGTGCTCGGCCAGGGTGATCGCCCTGGCGTCGGGAATGTGCTGTTCGTGCGGCTCGAGCACGTTGTCGCCGTCCACGTCCATCTGGCCAAAGGCGAAGCCCATCCGCTCGAGGAATTCGGGCAGTGAAACGCGGCCGTCGCCGTCCAGGTCCACCCTGCTGAAATAGTCGTCGGCCTGCGCGCCGGCGGCGCCGGCCCAAAGCGCCAGCAGCAGGGCGAGGCTAGCCCGCATACACGCCGGCATACACCGTGATTTCCTCACGGTCGTGGTACAGCTGCTTGGCGCGCACGGTGAGCGGCCGCCCGGCGTGGTCCACGAAGTGCTGCAGGCAGTCGCGGGTTTCGTCCCAGCGCTTCTTCATCGGCAGCTTGAGGTTGAAGATGGCGTGCTGGCACCAGCCTTCGCGGAACCAGGTGGCCATGCGGTCGGCCACCTTGCGCGGTGACTCCACCATGTCGCACACCAGCCAGTCCATCGGCTTGGGCGGCTGCCAGCGGAAGCCGTCGGCGCGGATGTGTTCGATGATCGGCATGTCCAGGGCGGTCTGCGCCATCGGGCCGTTGTCCACCGCCAGCACGCGCACGTGCTGGCGCGCCAGCACCCAGCTCCAGCCGCCGGGCGCGGCGCCCAGGTCGGCGGCGTTCATGCCGGGCTTGAGGAATTCGGCGCGCTCTTTTTCCGTCAGCAGCATCATCAGCGCCTCCTCGAGCTTGAGCGCGCTGCGGCTGGGCGCGTCGGCGTGCGCGCGCAGGCGCGGCACGCCCAGCGGCCAGGGCGAGGCATCCTTCACGTCGGCGCTGGCCAGCAGGGCGTGGTTGCCCGCCAGCATCAGCACGTGCAGGCGCGGCAGGCGCGGGTCGTCCTTGTCGGTCAGCAGGCCGCGCTGGCGCAGGGCCGGACGCAGCGCATTGCCGAACGATCGCGCCAGGCCGGCCAGCTGCTTGCCCTCGTCCGAATCCGGATGTTCCACCATCAGGTCGCCGTAGCGGCCGCGGCCGCCCAGGGCGTCCATGATCGGGGTGATGCGGTCCTTCGGGTCCAGGCCCGGCAGGTCGGCCAGCAGGCGCATTTTCTGGCGCGCGAAGATCAGCGTGGACCAGGGCAGGGCGCGCGACAGCTCAAGCCCGTCCTCCACGCCCAGGAACTCCACGTAGCCGGCGTTGCGTTCGGTGCGCGCATAGCCCGGGAAACCGGCCATCGCGGCGCGCTCGCCCAGTTCGGCGGCGAGTTCGGGCTCGAAGCCCGGGCGGCAGTAGGCCAGCAAACCTTCAGTAGACAAGACCGCTCTCTCCGTAGTCGCGCAGCACGTCGCGGGCGTGGTCGCGCATCAGGTCGGCGTGCACTTCGATGCCGCGCTTGCGCAGCTCGCCCGCCCAGTCCGACGGCAGCGGGCCTTCGTCGAAACCGGCGAGGGTCTGCACGTCGTCGGCGCGCGCGGCAATCAGCAGCTCGTCGATGCCGGCCCAGATCAGCGCGCCGTAGCACATCGAACAGGGCTGGGCCGACGTGGCCAGGGTGATGCGTTCGCCGGCCTGGTTGAGGCGGAAGTTCTGCAGGCGCTGCTGGCTGGTGGCCAGCGCCATCACTTCGGCGTGCGCCACCGAGCAGTTGTGCGGCACCACGCGGTTCACGCCCACGCCCACCAGCCGGCCCGATTCGGTGAACACCGCCGCGCCGAACGGGCCGCCGCTGCGGTGGTCCACGTTGCGGCGCGAGAGCTGGATCGCCAGGGCGATGCGGCTGTCGGCGTCGGGGTAGCTGCGGTTGGGATCCACTTCGTCGTGGATCCAGGCCGGCAGGGTGAGGTGCAGCTGCTGGTAGATCACTCAGCCACCGGCCTTGGCGGCCCAGGTGTCGCGCAGGGTGACGGTGCGGTTGAACACCGGCGTGCCGGGCGCGTGGTCGCGGCGGTCGGCGGTGAAGAAGCCCAGGCGTTCGAACTGCAGGCTGGTTTCCGGCGCCAGCGTGGCGGCCGAGGGTTCGACGAAGCCGCGCACCACGCGCACCGACTCGGGGTTGAGGTGGTCGCGGTAGGTCTTGCCCGCTTCGTCCTTGTCCGGGTCGGGCACGCTGAACAGGCGGTCGTACAGGCGCACTTCGGCCGCCACGGCCGTGGCGGCCGCCACCCAGTGGATGGTGCCCTTGACCTTGCGGTCGGCGCCCGGCAGGCCGGCGCGGGTGTCGGGGTCGAGGGTGCAGTGCACTTCGACCACGGCATCGCCGTCCTTCACCACGTCGGTGCACTTCACGATGCCCACGCCGCGCAGGCGCACTTCGCCGCCCGGCACCAGGCGGTGGAAGCCCTTGGGCGGCACTTCCATGAAGTCTTCGCGCTCGATCCACACTTCGCGCGAGAACGGCACGTCGCGCTCGCCGAATTCGGCGTTCTTGGGATGGTTGGCGAAGCGCAGCGATTCGGCGTGGCCCTCGGCCAGGTTGGTGATGACCAGCTTGAGCGGATCCACCACGGCCATGCGGCGCGGCGCGGCGGCGTCCAGCACTTCGCGCATGCAGCCTTCCAGCACCGAGAAATCAATCAGCGAGTTCTGCTTGCTGATGCCCACGCGGTCGGCCAGCAGGCGCAGCGCCGCCGGCGGGCAGCCGCGGCGGCGCAGGCCCTGCAGGGTGGGCATGCGCGGGTCGTCCCAGCCCGACACCAGGCCTTCGTCCACCATGGTCAGCAGCTTGCGCTTGCTCATCACGGTGTAGTTGATGTTCAGGCGCGAGAACTCGATCTGGCGCGGCTTGGCGGCCGGCACGCTGAAGCCGGCGTCACGCAGCGGCTGGTGCAGTTCGGGGTGGCCCACCAGGTCCACGTGGTCCACGCACCAGTCGTACAGCGGGCGGTGGTCTTCGAACTCCAGCGTGCACAGCGAATGCGTGATGCCTTCCAGCGCGTCGCTCAGGCAGTGCGCGTAGTCGTACATCGGGTAGATGGGCCAGGCGTTGCCGGTGTTCTGGTGCTCGACGTGCTTGATGCGGTAGATGGCCGGGTCGCGCAGGTTGATGTTGCCGCTGGCCATGTCGATCTTCACGCGCAGGGTGCGGGCGCCGTCGGGGAACTCGCCGGCGCGCATGCGGGTGAACAGGTCGAGGTTCTCTTCCACGCTGCGGTCGCGGAAGGGCGAGTTGCGGCCCGGCTCGGTCAGCGTGCCGCGGTATTCGCGCACCTGTTCGGCGTCGAGGTCGCAGACGTAGGCCTTGCCGTCGCGGATCAGCTTGAGCGCGCTGCGGTAGAACACTTCGAAGTAGTCGGACGCGTGGCGCAGCTCGGCCCACTCGAAGCCCAGCCAGCGCACGTCTTCCTTGATGGCCTCGACGTACTCGGGGTCTTCCTTGGCCGGGTTGGTGTCGTCGAAGCGAAGGTTCACCGGGCCGCCGAACTCCAGGCCGATGCCGAAGTTCAGGCAGATGGCCTTGGCGTGGCCGATGTGCAGGTAGCCGTTGGGCTCGGGCGGGAAGCGCGTGCGGATGGCGGCGTGCTTACCCGAGGCGAGGTCGTCGCGGATGATCTGGCGGATGAAGTCGTTCTTCTCCGGGGCGGCGGCGTTGGAATCGGGCGTGGAAGTCATGCGTCCAGCGGGGTGCAGGGGGAGGTCGCCCAGTTTACCGGCTCCGGGGGGGACAAACCGCCGCAGGCTGAATCATGGCCGCAGGCGAGTATAGAATCGGGACGCCGGGGGGCGATGTGCTGTTGACTGGGGAGTAGACGCTTGCACAACTTGCGAGCCCGTTTGACCGGCTGGCTGGCCCTGGCCCTGCTTTCACTGGCGGTCCTGCCCGCCCAGGCCGCCCCGCCGCCGGCGTTCGAGCTGGCGGTGATGGACGCCCCGGTCGGCACCAGCCTCGACGACATCCTCAGCGGCCGCGCCCAGCCTGGCTTCACGCCGGTGCTTACGCCGGGCTTCGAGTTCGATGCGCGCAGCGGCCGGGTGCTCTGGGTCCGCATCCGCACCGACCTGCCGCCGGCCCCGGACGGCGGCTGGCGTCTGGGCATCAACCGCGTACCCCTCGACCAGCTGCGCCTGGTGGTTTATCCGCCCGGCAACCAGGTGGCGGAAGCGAGCTTCTTCAC